>Ga0114129_10007743_pt1 | contig 15286 bp, 15 predicted proteins | sample RhiMetdeltSRZDD1_FD_80071 | JGI IMG/M metagenome (GOLD analysis project Ga0114129, IMG submission 80071) | Populus rhizosphere microbial communities from Tennessee, USA - Rhizosphere MetaG P. deltoides SRZDD1 (version 2) (version 2) | ecosystem: Host-associated > Plants > Roots > Rhizosphere >...
CGGTAATCTCACCGTGGGCGGAACCGGCAAGACGCCGGCGGTCGAGGTGGCCGTTCAGACGCTGGTTGCGCTGGGCCATCGCCCGGCCGTCGTCAGCCGCGGCTACGGGCGCACGACGCGCGGCGTCCAGATCGTGGCGGACGCGGCCTCGATCAGCCTCGACCCGGAGGAATCGGGTGACGAGCCGTTCCTGCTCGCGCGCCGGCTGCCGGGAATCCCGATCGTGGTCGGCGCCAATCGCTACGACGCGGCGCGCGCGGCCATCGAGAAGTTCGGCGTGACGGCGATCGTGCTGGACGACGGGTTCCAGCACCGGACCCTCGCGAAGGACCTCGAGATCGTGATGGCGCGGGCGCGGCGACCGTGGGGAAACGGACGACTGCTGCCGGCGGGCCCGCTGCGCGAGCCGCTCGCCTCGCTCGCGCGGGCTGATCTGGTCGTCGCCGCCGGCGCCCTCGGCCTGGACGACGCGCGCGAGGTGGTCGACGCCGTCGACGAGCACGCGCCGCGGGTGCCCGTCATCACCGCCACGCTCGTGCCGTCGGAGTGCTGGGAGGCAGGGCGCATGCAGCCCCTCGGTCTCGCCGAGCTCGCCGGGCGGAGGCTGATCGCGTTCGCCGGCATCGCGTCCCCCGCGGCCTTCGCGGCCACGCTCAAGAGCAGCGGGGTGGCCGTCGAATACCTCGCGGAGTTCGCCGATCACCACTGGTACTCGGCGGAGGACGTCGGGCGACTCGACGCCCGCGCCAAGGACCTCGGCGTGGAGGCGCTCATCACCACCGAGAAGGACTGGGTGCGGCTGCGCCGGCTTCGTCTGCCGAAACGGCCCCTCTACGTCCTGAGCGTTCGGCTCGTGCTGCAGACGGGTGAGCCCGCCTGGCGGCAGGCGTTCCGCCGCGCCTGCCCGTGAAGATCACCGTCCGGCTGCCCAACTGGATGGGCGACACCGTCATGGCCGTGCCGGCGCTCCGCGCCATTCGCGGGAAGTTTCCCGAGGCGCAGGTGTTGCTCGCGGGGCCGTGGGTCGATCTGCTCGCGGGGCAGGGTCTGGGCGACGTGCTCGTGGGCTATCCACGAAAGTGGAGCGGTCGCCTGCGCGTCGCCGACACGGTACGCGAGTTCCGCGGCGAGGCCGTCGTGCTCATGCCGAGCTCGTTCGAGGCCGCCGCGGCGGCCCTGTACTGGCGCGGCCGCCGCCGGATCGGCTACGCCACGGACACTCGCGGCTGGCTCCTCACCGACGCGCTGCCCCTGCCGTCGCCGCGCCTGCACCAGGTCGACGAGTATCTGCGCCTGGTGGCGCGCCTCGGCGCCGACACGGCGCAGCGCGAGCCGCGCCTGACTGCTCCCAAGCCCGATGCCGACTCGCGGCGGCGGGTGCGCGATCTCCTGCGCGAATGCGGCGCCGGTGAGGACAGGCCCCGGATCGGCGTGCATCTCGGCGCCGCCTACGGGCCGGCCAAGGTCTGGGCGCGCGAGCGTGTCGTCGACTTCTGCCGGCGCGCGCCCGAGCGGGGCGTGTTGCCCGTGTTACTGGGCGCGCCGTCGGACGTACCCGCCGCCGATGACGTGATGCGGCAGGTCCGCGTGGCGAGCCTCGTCGGACGCGACAGCCCCGATCTGCTGCCCGCCGTCCTCACGGAGATTGCCGCCCTGGTCTCGGGCGACACCGGCGTCGCGCATCTCGCGGCGGCGCTCGGCACGCCGGTCGTGGCGCTCTTCGGACCGACCGACCCGGCGCTCAGCGCCCCGCTCGGCAACGTGGCGGTGATGCGGCATTCCGTTCCGTGCGCGCCGTGCTTCTACCGGGCCTGTCCCATCGACCATCCGTGCATGCGCGGGATCGGCGCCGACGCGGTGGGCGACGAGATCGACGCCTTGCTGTCGCGCACCGCGTGAACCCGCTCACGATTCTCCACCTCGCCGCGAACCGCTGGTGGACGGGCAGCGCCGATCCGGTCATCCAGCTCGTATCGGGCCTGCGGGCCCGGGGCCACCGCGTTCTCCTCGGGATCATTCCCGGCGACCGATTCGCCGCCAAGGCGAAGGAGGCGGGAATCGATCTGGTCGAGGGTCTCCAGATGGACGCTCGCTTCGGGCCGCGCGCGCTCGCGCGCGACGTGCTGCGGCTGCGCGCCGTCATTCGCGACGAGGGCGTGGACGTCGTCCACACGCACCATTCCCACGATCACTGGCTGGCGATGCTGACGCGGCCGAAGCGGGAGCTGGGCGGCCGGCCGCCGGTGGTCCGGACCTTCCACAACCTGCGCTCGGTCAAGCGCGACCGGCTCGCCTCGACCCTCTACCGCCGCACCGCGGCCGTGTTCGCGGTGTCGCGCCAGATCGAGTCGCGCTGCCGCGAGGCCGGGATCGCGCCGGACCGGATCTTCTGGATCCCGGGCACGGTCGACCTTCGCCGCTTCACGGCCGACGCCGACCCGACGCCGATCCGCGAGGAGTTCGCGCTCGGCGACGCGCCCGTCGTCGTCTCGGTCGCGCGACTGGCAACGAACCGCGGCCACGAGCTCCTCCTGGCGGGCGTGCGCCAGCTGATCCGCCGGCTCCCGCGCGCGCGCGTTCTGCTCGTGGGAAAAGGAGAGACGCGCCGCCATCTCGAGCAGCTGGTGACCGAGCTCGATCTCGGCAAGCACGTGACCTTCACGGGCTATCGCGACGCCGATCTTCCTGCGGTCCTCGCGGCCGCCGACTGCTTCGCGCTCATGGCGGCCGGCTCGGACGAGTCGTGCCGGGCCGCGCTCGAGGCGATGGCCGCCGGCCGTCCCGTGATCGCCCGCCGGGTGGGCGCGCTCCCGGAGACCGTCGTGCACGGCGAGACCGGCTTCCTGATCGACGACGATCGACCGGAGAGTGTCGCGGAGGCGCTCGGGACCATCCTGGAAGACCCTGAGCGCGGCGCGGCGATGGGCCGCGCGGGCCGCGTCCGGGCGGAGCAGTGCTTCAGCGCCGAGCGATCGGTCGACACGGTCGAGCGCGTGTACGGAGAGATCTGGTGAGGATCCTCCAGCTCGTGTCGTGCCGCGGCTGGTCGTCGGACGCGTACTGGGCGGCGCGGACGACGCGGGAGCTCGAGCGCCGCGGCCACACCGTGACGCTCGCGTGCCTGGCCGGCAAGGAATCGCGGGTGCTCGACGGCATGCGCCGGGAGGGTGTAGAGCCCGATACCACGCTGGCGTTCGCGAGCGGCGTTCGTCCCGGAAGAGACGGGCGCGACCTGGCGCGCCTGCGCAGGCTACTGGAGCGCGCCGACGTCGTTCACGTGCACCGCGGCAAGGAGCACTGGCTCGCCGCGGTCGCCAATCGGCTGATCGCCCGTCCGCGGCCCCTCGTGAGGACGCGCCACATCGCGCTGGCGGTGCGGCCTCACGCCGCCAATCGCTGGCTCTATCGCCGCGCCACGGCGCTCGTCGTGACGGTGACCGAAGCCATCCGGGGCCAGCTCGTTGCCGCCGGGCTCGTCGACGCCGATCGGGCGCTCGCGCTGCACGGCGGCGCGGACGCCGAGCGGTACCGGCCGCTCCCGCGCGATCCCGAGATGTACCGGCGCCTGGGCGGTCACCCGGGTCAGCCGCTGGTCGGCATGGTCGCCGGCCTTCGCGTCATGAAGGGACACGCGGTCGTCGTCGAGGCGGCGGCGCGGCTGGCGGCGCGCGGGATCCGACCCCACTTCGCGTTCGTGGGACGCGGGAGCGTGGAGAAGACGGTTCGCGACACGATCGAGCGCGCCGGGCTCGGAGCGCAGTTCAGCATCGTCGGCTTCGTCGACGATCTGCCCGCTGCCCTCGCCGCGCTCGACGTGGCCCTCTACGTGCCGCTCGAGTCCGACGGGATGTCGCGCGTGGTCTTCGAGACCCTGGCCGCCGGGCGCCCGCTGGTCGCCTCGCGCGTGGGCGTCGTGCCCGAAGTGCTGGACGACGGCCGGCACGCGGCGCTGGTGCCGGCCGGCGACGCCGCCGCGCTCGCCGCGGCGCTGGAGCCGCTCGTGTCCAACGCCGCCACGCGCGAGCGGCTGGGAGAGTCCGGGCGCCGGCTGATCGACGAGCGATATTCGGGCGCCCGTGTGGCGGCCGCGCTGGAGTCGCGCTACGCGCGTCTCGTGACCGCCGGCGCGGCGTGAGGATCTCGATCGTCGCGTCCGACCTGTCGGACAACGCGACGGGTCGGGCCGACCTGCTCGCCCGTCTGCTCGCGCCGCGCTACCAGGTCTCCGTGGTCGGGCCCCAGTTCGGCGAGGGGCGCTGGATGCCGTCGCGCGACGGCGCCGTTGCGTATCACGCCGTCAAGGCCTCGCGCGGTCCCGGCTTTGCGCGTCGGGTGCCCGAGCTCCTGGAGCTCATCGACGGCGACCTGCTCGTCGCGTCCAAGCCGAGGCCGACCAGCTTCGGGCTCGCCCTGCTCGCCCGGCGGAGTCGGCGGCGGCCGCTTGTGCTGGACATCGACGACTGGGAGGTCGGATTCTTCGGTCGCTCGGGCTACTGGGGACGCGTCGGCCGCGCCCTCAATCTCGCCAATCCCAACGGCTTCACCTGGACGTGGCTGGCCGAGAAGCTCGTGGGTCGCGCCGATGCGATCACGGTCGCCTCGCGATTTCTCGAGCGGCGATTCGGCGGAAGCTTCCTGCCTCACGCGCGGGACACGGAGGCGTGGGATCCGTCCCGCTACGATCGCGCCGCGGCGCGGTCGCGCCAGGGGCTCGGCTCGGGCAAGGTCGTGATGTTTCTCGGGACGCCGCGCGGGCACAAGGGCGTCGACGACCTGATCGACGCGGTCGGCGTGCTGGGGCCCGGCGTTGTGCTGGCGCTCGTGGGCGTCGATCCGGCCCGCGGCGGCGCCCCGCGCTGGTCGAGGTTTCCGCACGTCAAGGTGACCCCCGAGATCCCGTTCGACGACGTGCCGCGCTACCTGGTCGCCGCCGACGTCGTCGCGGTGCCCCAGCGAGAGACGACGGACACGGTCGGACAGGTGCCGGCGAAGCTTTTCGACGCGATGGCCCTCGCGCGCCCGATCGTCTCGACCGCCGTCTCGATGATCCCGGAGATCCTCGACGGCTGCGGTCTCGTGGTCGAGCCGGGGAACGTACCGGCGCTCGCCGGCGCGATCAAGCGGCTCTTGGACAATCCGGACGAGGCCGCGGCCCTCGGCCGCCGCGCGCGCGAGCGTTGCGAGGCCCACTACAGCTTCCGCGTCGCCCGGGCGACCCTGTTCCCACTAATCGAGCGGCTGACTGCAGGAAAAGCCGGGTGAGGCTGCTCTGGAGGGCCAGAACGTGCGCCCGAAGCCGGCTCGCACCGGTGGTCCGAAGGGCCAGAACGGGCGTCCGGAGCCGGCTCGCACCGGTGGTCCGAAGGGCCAGGACGGACGTGCGGAGCCGAGTCGCATCGGTGGTCCGAAGGGCCAGAACGGGCGCCCGGAGCCGGGTCGCATCTGTGTCAGGCCACCCCCGGTCCAAGCCGGCCTCAAGGCCCCCGCTACAATGAAAGTTCTCATCATCGCGCGGCCGTTCGTCTTCCACGGCGGGGTCGAGCAGGCGACCGCCGGACTGGTCGCGGCGCTCGTCGAGCACGGCTACGAAGTGCACCTGCTGAGCCCGCGTGGCCAGGCGCCGATGCGTGGCGTGACGCTGCACACGTTGCCGCTGCCGCCACTGCCGTCGGCGGCGCGTGTGCTGGCGCTGGCCATGAGCGCGCGGCTCGCCGTCGCGCGTGGCGCGTGGGACGTCGTGCAGAGCCACGAGCGCACGCTTCGCCAGGACGTGTACCGGGCCGGCGAAGGGTGTCATCGCGCCTATCTGGCGAGTGAGGACCGGGGCAAGACCAGAGGGCTCTATCACCGTATCGTGCTGGCGCTCGAGCGCCGCGTCTTCGCGCAAACGCCCCAGATCGTCGCCATCGCCCAGGTCGGCCGGCGGGAGATCGAGACGCTCTACGGCGTGCCGCCCGGACGTCTCGAGGTCGTGTACAACGGGGTCGATCTCACGCGATTTCATCCGGAGAACCGATCCCGGTTCCGCGCGGACGCGCGGGCGGAGGCCGCCTTGCCCGCGGGCGCGTTCACGGCGCTCTTCGTGGGCAGTGGATTCGCGCGCAAGGGGCTCGCGACCGCAATCGAGGCGATCGCGGCGCTCTCCGATCGCGAGAGCCGACTGGTCGTCATCGGCAAGGGGGAGCGGCGGCTCTATCAGGCTATCGCCACCCGATCCGGTGTCGCCGAGCGCCTCGTGTGGCTCGGAGCACGCTCCGACCTCGAGCGCTGGTACGCCGCGGCCGACGTCGTCGTGCTGCCGAGCCGTTACGAGCCGTTCGGCAACGTCCACCTGGAGGCTCTCGCCTCGGGGCTTCCGGTCATCGCGAGCGCGCGCGCCGGCGGGGCTGAGGTGATCGCCGATGGGATCAACGGCACGGTCGTCGACCCGCTCGACTCGCGGGCCGTCACGGCGGCGCTCGAGCGCTTTCACCAGAGGCGCCCAGGCGAGTTGACGGCGGCGGCGCGGGCCTCGGCCGAGCCGTACACCTACGCCGCACAAGTCCAGGGATTCGCGAAGGTCTATGGCCGCTGTGCACGCGCAAGGTGCGATTTTTCTTGAGGAATTGGGCCCCCAGCCGTACACTTTTCGAGTGGCGCCGAGGCCCGCGGTCTTCCTCGATCGTGACGGGACACTTACCGAAGAAGTAGGCTACGTCAACCATCCCAGGCGGCTTCGACTCCAGCCGAGATCGGCGTCGGCCGTTCGCCGTCTCAACGGAGCCGGCATCGCCGTGGTCGTCGTGACGAATCAGGCGGGGATCGCGCGCGGCTACTTCTCGGAAGAGGTGCTGGCCGCAGTGCACGCCACGCTCGTGTCGCAGCTCAAGGACGAGGGCGCATACCTCGACGGGATCTACGCGTGTACCCATCATCCGACCGCCGGTGAGCCGCCTTACCGGATGGTGTGCGACTGCCGCAAGCCCCGTCCCGGTCTGCTGCTCCGCGCGGCCGCGGAGCTCGGCATCGACCTCTCGCGCTCGACGCTGGTCGGTGACCGGGCCTCGGATCTGGTCGCCGGTCGCGCGGCCGGGACGCGCTCGGTGCTCGTGCTCACGGGCTACGGTCTGGGCGAATGGGAGTACCAGCGCGATTCGTTCCCGGTCAAGCCGGATCACGTCGCGGAGGACCTGCTCGACGCCGTCGAGTGGGTGCTCGAAGGCCGGCGGCCGTGACGGGATCGATGCGCGAGACCCTGGCGTCGATCGAGAAGTTCGCGAGCCGGACGATCGTCGTGATCGGCGATCTGATCACCGACGAGTATCTCTTCGGCAAGCCCGTCCGGATCTCGCGGGAAGCGCCGGTGCTCATTCTGAGCTTCTCCGAGCGTGAGGTGCTGCTCGGCGGCGCGGCGAACGCGGCCCACAACGTCCACGCGCTCGGCGCCCGGGTGGTGCCGATCGGAGTGATCGGACGCGACGCGGCCGGCGAGGAGCTGACGACGCTCTTCCGCGGGGCCGGGATCTCGACCGACGGCATCGTGACCGAGAACGGCCGAACGACGCCGGTGAAGACGCGGATCATGGCCGGCGGCTACCAGGCCACCCGCCAGCAGGTGGTTCGCCTCGATCGCGAGCCCGCGGGCGAGCCGCAGCCGGTCACCGAGGACGCGCTGCTCGCGCGTCTGGCGGCCCTGACCGCGCGCGTCGACGCGATCGTGATCTCCGACTACGGCTACGGCACCGTCACGCCGCGTCTCTTCGACGAGATCAAGGCCATCGCGCGCCGGACCGGCGCGATCGTCAGCGTCGACAGCCGCTACCAGCTGCCCCGGTTCACCGGCGTCACGGCCGCTACGCCCAACGAGGCCGAGCTCGAGCAGCTCACGGGCGTCGTCGTCGACGACGAGCGCACGGTGGAGAAGGCGGGCCGCCAGCTGCTGGAGCGGCTCGACGCGCGGATCGTCCTGGTAACGCGCGGCAGCCGAGGCATGGCGCTGTTCGAGCGCGACGGCGCCTCGAGCTTCATCCCGATCCACGGCACCGACGAGATCGCCGACGTCACCGGCGCCGGCGACACCGTGATCAGCACGTTCAGCCTCGTGCTGGCCTCGGGCGGCACGCCGCTCGAGGCGGCGTCGCTGGCGAACGTCGCGGGCGGCGTGGTCGTCATGAAGCGTGGCACCGCAACCGTCTCTCCCACGGAGCTCCGGCAAGCGCTTGGCGAATGACGGCAGGGCGAGCCGCAGGCCGTCGCGGGGCTGGGGCCCGCCGGCCGAGGCGAGCGATCAGACAGTCGGGCGGGCGCAATGACGCTCGACGAGGCAGTGGCGGTTGCCGATCGTCTCAGAGCCGAGCGCAAACGCATCGTGCTGGCCAATGGCTGCTTCGATCTCCTGCACGTCGGCCACGTCCGCTATTTGCGCGCTGCGCGTGAGCTGGGTGACGTGCTCTTCGTCGCGATCAACTCGGACGCCGCGGTGGCTCGCCTGAAGGGGCGGGGACGCCCGCTGATGCCGGTCGCCGAGCGCGCCGAGCTCCTGTCGTCGCTCCGCGAGGTCGACCACGTCGTCGTGTTCGACGAGGACACCGCCGATCGCCTGATCGCGTCGCTGCGTCCCGACGTCCACGCGAAGGGAACCGACTACGGTCCGGGGACGGTGCCCGAGGAGGCGACGGTGCGCGCCGTCGGCGGACGGGTCGCGTTCGTCGGGGACCCCAAGAATCACTCGACGCGCGACCTGATCGCGCTGGTGCTCGAGCGATTCCGATGAGGATCGCGCTCGTCAAGCTCTCGGCGATCGGCGACGTCGTGCACGCGCTCCCGGTGGCGGCGGCTCTGCGTGCCGGGCTTCCGCAGGCGCGTCTGACCTGGGTGGTCGAGCGCCGCGAGGCGGCAGTGCTGCGCGGCAACCCGGCGCTGAGCGAGATCGTGCCGATCGACACGCGCGGCTGGCGCCGCGTGCGCACCGCGCTGGCCATCGCGGAGGCCGCCGGCGCGGTCGTCGCCCTCGGCCGTCACCTGCGCGCCGGGCGATTCGACGTGGCCATCGATCTGCAGGGACTGGTGAAGAGCGGCGTGGTCACCGCGGCGACGCGGGCGCCGCTCCGCATCGGCTTCGCGGCCGCGCACTGTCGCGAATCGAGCAGCACGCTGTTCACCAACCAGCGCGTGTCGCCGCCGCCGTCGGCGCGGCACGTGGTCGATCAGTATCTCTCGCTGCTCGAGCCCCTCGGAGTGCGCGCGCGCTCGGCAGAGTTCTCGCTGCCCACCGACGCCGCGGCCGAGACCCGAGTCGACGAATTCCTCGCCTCGACCGGGCTCAAGCCGCAGGACCGGCTCGTCGTGCTCAATCCCGGCGCCGGGAGGCCCGACAAGCGCTGGCCCATCGCGCGGTTCCGCGACCTCGCGCGAAGCCTCGTCGACGTCGCGGGCGCTGCGGTGCTGGTCACCTGGGGCCCGAACGAGCTCGAGGACGCGCGCGCGATCGTCCACGGTAGCCCGGTCGGCCGGGTGTCGCTGGCCCCGCCGACGGACCTCGACGATCTGCTGGCCGTGCTGCGCCGCGCGAGCGTCGTCGTGGCGGGCGACACCGGACCGCTGCACATGGCGGCGGCGCTCGGCACGCCGTGCGTGGGGCTCTACGGCCCGACCTCGGCCGAGCGCAACGGACCCTACGGCCAGATTCACCGAACGCTGGCCGCCCCGCACGGCGTCATGGCCGCGCTCGGCGTCGAGCCGGTGCTGCGGTCGATCGCGGAGATCCTCGCGCGATGACGCGGCCCCGGCTCTCCGTGGTCATCGTCACGCTCAACGAGGAAGACCGGCTGCGCGCGTGCCTGGAGAGCGTGGCGTGGGCGGACGAGATCGTCGTGGTCGACGCCGAGTCGCAGGACAAGACCGCGCAGATCGCGCGCGACTTCACGGATCGCGTCATCGTTCGGCCGTGGCCCGGCTTCGCCGCGCAGAAGAACTTCGGCCTCGCCGAGACCGGCGGCGACTGGATCCTCTCCATGGACGCGGACGAGCAGGTGTCCCCCGAGCTGCGCGAGGAGATCGCCCGCGTGCTGGCCGCGAACGGCCCCCACGACGGCTACCGGGTGCCGCGCCGCAATATCTTCTGGGGCCGGTGGGTGCGTCATGGTGGTCTCTGGCCCGACTGGCAGCTCCGGCTGTTCCGCCGGGGCCGGGGACGGTTCGGCGAGCGCGCGGTCCACGAGTCGGTCGCGGTGACGGGGAGCGTCGGTCGGCTCTCGGCGCCGCTGATCCACCGGAGCTACCGCGATGTGTCGGATTTCTTCACGCGCGTCGACCGGTACTCGACGCTCGCCGCCGAGGAGTGGGCGCGAAGCGGCCGGCGGATCGGGGTCAGCGACCTCGTCCTGCGGCCGCTGGGGCGGTTCCTGTCGATGTACGTGCTGCAGCGCGGCTTCCTCGACGGGCGACGAGGCTTTCTTCTGGCGACGCTCTATGCGTACTATGTGTTCGTCCGCTCCGTGAAGGCATGGGAGCGAAGGGAGACTGACGTCCATTGACGGAGAGAGGGGCGAAGGAGCGCGTGCTGTCGGGCATGCGGCCGAGCGGCAGGCTGCACCTGGGCAACTATCTCGGCGCCCTGGCGAACTGGGTGAAGCTGCAGGACTCGCTGGACTGCTACTACTTCGTCGCCGACTGGCACGCCCTCACGGACGACCTCGACACTTCCGATGTTCCCGGCAACACCGTCGAGATGCTGGCGGACTGGCTCGGCGCCGGGCTCGACCCGGAGCGCTCGACGCTGTTCATCCAGTCGCTCGTGCCCGAACACGCGGAGCTGCATCTGCTGTTCTCGATGACGACGCCGGTAACCTGGCTCGAGCGGGTGCCGACTTACCGCGAGCGCATCGAGCAGCAGCACCTGGAGTCGCCGTCCTACGGGCTCCTGGGTTATCCCTTGCTGCAGTCGGCCGACATTCTGATGTACAAGCCGCGCTGGGTGCCGGTCGGTATCGATCAGGCGCCGCACGTCGAGTTGACCCGGGAAGTAGCGCGCCGGTTCAATCACTCGTTCCGCGAGGTGTTCCCGGAGCCCGACGTGAAGCTGACCGAGATTCCCAAGGTGCCGGGCACCGACGGGCGGAAGATGTCGAAGTCGTACGGCAACACGATCGATCTCGCGGACGACCCGGAGACCATCACGCGTAAGATCCGGCCGATGGTGACCGACCCGGCGCGCAAGCGGCGGACCGACCCGGGCAATCCGGACATCTGCCCCGTGTTCGACCTGCACAAGATCTTCACGCCCACGGCCGATCGCGCGGCGTGCGCCACCGGGTGCCGGACGGCGGGGATCGGCTGCCTCGACTGCAAGAACGTGCTGCTCAAGCACATGCTGCCCCCGCTGGCGGCGATCCGCGAGCGCCGGCAGGTCTTCGCGGAGAAGCCGGCCCGGATCGTCGAGATCCTGCACGAGGGATCGCGGCGGGCGCGCAAGGTCGCGCAGGCCACGATGGACGAGGTGCGCGCGGCGGTGCATCTGACGCCATGAGCGAGAGCGCGACCACCAGCGACCTCACGCTGCGCGTCGGGACCTTCGAGGGCCCGTTCGATCTCCTGCTGCATCTCTGCCGCACCAACGAGATCGATCTGGCGGCGCTGCCGGTGCGCACCATCACCGACCAGTACCTGGCGCACCTCGAGGCGATGGAGTTCCGCGATCTCGAGGCCGCGGGCGCCTATCTGGTCATGGCCGCGACGCTGATTTACCTCAAGTCGAAGCTCCTGGTGCCGCCCGACGAGACGCAGGACGAAGAGCTCGACGAGGACGGTCTCACGCTGCGCCTCGAGCTCGAGGCGCGACTGCGCGAGTACGCGCGGGTGAAGGCGCTGGGCGAGTGGCTTTCCGGGCGCGAGGCCGAGCAGAGCCTGATCTGGGGCCGCCCGGGCAGCACCCTGCCGCCGCCCGAGGACGTTCCGCTCGCCGACCTCAGCGTGCACCTGCTCGAGCGGACCCTGCGGCGGCTGATCGAGGAGCAGGGGCGTCAGCGGCCGCGCGAGGTCGAGCCGAACCCGCCATCGGTCGTCGAGCGCATGACGATGATCCTCTCGGTGCTGCGCGACACCTGGTCGCTCCTGTTCTCGTCGCTGACGGCGGGCGATCGCCGGCGCTCCGAGATCGTCGTGTCGCTCCTGGCGGTGCTCGAGCTGGTCCGCCTGGGCCGGATCAAGACGCAGCAGACGGAGCTCTTCGGAGAGATCGTCATCGAACGCCAGACCGCGGTATCCAATGGGGAGCCAAGCCGTGCCGACTCCAACTGACGTCGTCGAAGCGCTTCTCTTCGCGTCCGATACGCCTCTGGAAGCCGAGCGCATCCGCGAGGTGCTCGATCTGCCCGACGCCCACGAGGCGAGCCGGCTGATCGAGGAGCTGCGTGCACGCTACGAGACGTCCAGCCAGGGGCTGCAGATCGTCGAGGTCGGCGGCGGATACCGGATGGTCACGCGGCCCGAGGTGGCCCCATGGCTTGTCCGGCTCGCGCGCGCCCGGACCCGTACGCGGCTCTCGCGGCCGGCGCTCGAGGCGCTGGCGATCGTCGCCTACAAGCAGCCGGTGTCGCGTCCCGAGATCGATGCGGTTCGCGGCGTGAACTCCGAGGGGGTGCTCGACAACCTTCTCGAACGGCGTCTCATCCGCATCACCGGGCGGAAAGAGGCGCCTGGGCGACCCTACCTCTTCGAGACGACGCGCGACTTCCTGGTCGCCTTCGGGCTGCGTGACATCGGTGACCTGCCGAAGGTCGAGGGCGAGCTGGTCATTCCGGAGCTGGCGGCCGTCGCCGAGCATAGTGAAGCTGAGACTCAACAAGATTCTGGCGCAGGCGGGACTGAGCTCACGACGGGGCGGTGACCGCCTGATCGTCGACGGCCACGTCGCCGTCAACGGTGTGGTCACGCGGAGCCCCGCCACCCTCGCCGATCCCGACGTCGATACCATCGCGGTAGACGGCAGGCCCCTGCCGCCCGCCGAAGCCAAGCGCTACCTGCTCCTCAACAAGCCGCGCGGCTACGTCACGACCCTCCGCGACCCGCAGGGCCGCCCGGTGGTCGCCGATCTCGTGACGCGTGACGTGCGCCTGTACCCGGTCGGCCGCCTCGATTGGGACGTCGAGGGGGCACTTCTGCTCACGAACGACGGGCCTCTCACGCACCGGCTCTTGCATCCGCGATACGCGCTGCCGCGCGTGTACGAGGCGCGGGTGGAGGGCAGCGTGACCGCCGAGGGCCTTGTCCGCTGGCGGCGCGGCGTGACGCTGGAGGACGGGCCGGCGCGGCCGCTGGGGGTGGAGCTCACGCGGAGCGGCGCGCGAGAGAGCCGGCTCCGGCTCACCTTCGCCGAAGGGCGCAATCACGAGGTGAAGCGGTTCTGCGAGGCCCTGGGTCATCGGGTACTCGCGCTCCGGCGCATCGCGTTCGGTCCGGTTGCGCTCGGCGCCTTGCGCCCGGGTGAATCGCGTCCGTTGACCGCGAAAGAAGTGAGCGCCCTGCGCTTCGCCGTCTCGACTTCCCGTGGAGAAGCCGAGCCGGATTGAGGGCCTCTGACGCCGACTTGCCCTCGGATGGGGCAGCGGCCTATAATCCGCGGTACTCCAAGAGCGCGGCAGTAGTGGGAGTCCCTATGAACCTGGACGATTGGCGCTCCAGGATCAACGAACTCGACAACCGAATTCTCCAGCTCCTCAACCAGCGCGCCGAGGCCGCCCTCCAGATCGGAGACCTCAAACGAAGGCAGGATGCGCCGATCTATGCCCCGGAGCGGGAGGCCGAGATCCTCCGACGCCTGGGCGAGACCAGCGCAGGCCCGCTCGCGGCTCCGGCCATCAACGCCATCTGGCGCGAGATCCTCTCGGCGTGCCGGGCCCTCGAGTCGACGCTGACTGTCTCCTACTTCGGCCCCCAGGCGACGTTCACGCACCAGGCCGCGCTCCGGCGCTTCGGCGCCGCTGTGGGCTATCGGGCGGCGAAGACCATCGTCGAGGTATTCGAGGACGTCGAGCGGGGACGCGCCGACTTCGGCGTCGTGCCGGTGGAGAACAACACCGAGGGGGCGGTCAACGTCACGCTCGACCGGCTCATCGACTCCGACACGCTCATCTGCGGTGAGCTCCGGCTCGAGATCACGCAGAACCTCCTGTCGCGCGCCACCGGCCTGGACGGGATCAAGCGCGTGCTCTCGCACCCCCAGGGGCTCGCGCAGTGCCGCGTGTGGCTCGCCCAGCACTTGCCGGACGTCGCGACCGAGCAGTCGCTCTCCACCGCCGCCGCCGCCGAGATGGCCGCCGCCGACTCCACGGTCGCCGCGATTGCCTCCGATCTGGCGGGCGAGCTCTACAAGGTTCCGATCCTCAGAGCCGGGATCGAGGACAATCCTCACAACTCCACCCGCTTTCTCGTCATCGGCCGCCACGCCGGCGGCCCGACGGGACGAGACAAGACGTCGATCCTGTTCGCGATGCGTAACGAGCCGGGCAGCCTCTATCGCATCCTCGAGCCCCTGGCGCGGCTCGGGATCAACCTCACGAAAATCGAGTCGCGTCCGGCCAAGCAGAGCCCCTGGGAGTATGTGATCTTCGTGGATCTCGAGGGCCACCGCGCCACGCCTGCCGTGGCGTCGGTGCTGCGCGAGATCGAGGAGCGGACCCTGTTCCTGAAGGTCCTCGGGTCGTACCCGGCCCTCTAAGGAGAGAGCATGCCAACGCAGTGGGAGTCGCTCGCGAACGAACACATCCTGGGCATCGCTCCATACGAGCCGGGCAAGCCGATCGAGGAGCTCGAGCGGGAGCTCATGATCCACAACCCGATCAAGCTCGCGTCGAACGAGAATCCGCTGCCCCCGTCCGACCGGGTCCAGAAGGCCATCGTCAACGCGTTGAACTCGCTCGACCGGTATCCGGACGGCAGCGGCTTCTATCTGCGGCAGGCGCTCGCCAAGAAGCACGGCGTCATGCCGGATCAGGTCGTGCTCGGCAACGGCTCGAACGAGCTCCTCGAGCTCTTGGTGCGCACCTTCCTGCGCCCGGGTGACGAGGCGGTGGTGCCCCATCCGTCGTTCCCCGTCTATCCGGCGACCGTCCAGGCGGCCGGTGGCGTGCGCGTCATGGTGATGCTGAAGGAGTTCCGGCTCGACCTCGAGGCCATGGCGCGGGCCATCACGCCGATGACGAAGATGGTGTTCGTGGCGAACCCGAACAACCCGACCGCCACCATCGTCACGCGCGACGAGGTGGAGCACTTCATGGCCCGCGTGCCCGAGCGCACGATCGTCGTCTTC
>Ga0114129_10007744_pt1 | contig 15285 bp, 15 predicted proteins | sample RhiMetdeltSRZDD1_FD_80071 | JGI IMG/M metagenome (GOLD analysis project Ga0114129, IMG submission 80071) | Populus rhizosphere microbial communities from Tennessee, USA - Rhizosphere MetaG P. deltoides SRZDD1 (version 2) (version 2) | ecosystem: Host-associated > Plants > Roots > Rhizosphere >...
CCCCCACCGTCTCCCTCGGCCGCGTCGCCAGAGACGTCGACCGAGATGATCGGCGTCCCCACGTCCACCGTCTGCCCGACCTCCGCGAGCAGCCCGGTAACCACGCCCTCGTATGGCGAAGGCAGCTCCACCACGGCCTTGGCGGTCTCGATCTCCACGATCACCTGGTTGACACTGACCGAGTCGCCCGGCTTGACGTGCCAGGCGACGATGTCGGCCTCGGTCAGGCCCTCGCCGACGTCCGGCAGCTTGAACTGCTTCACCTCAGACATCGCATGGCCTCTCAGTACGCGAACGTGCGGTCGACGGCGTCCAGCACCCGGTCCAGGTCCGGCAGGTAGTGCTCCTCCAGCCTGGACGGCGGATAGGGGACGGAGAACCCGCCCACCCGCAGCACCGGGGCCTCCAGCTGGTAGAAGCACGCCTCCGTGATCCGCGCGGCGATCTCGGCGCCGAGGCCCCCGGTCACCGGGGCCTCGTGCACGACCACGCACCGCCCGGTCCGGCGCACCGACGCGACGATCGTGGGCAGGTCGAGCGGGGACAGCGAGCGCAGGTCGATCACCTCCAGCGCCCGGCCGTCGTCGCGGGCCGCCACCGCGGCTTCCACGCAGGTCCGGACCAGCGGCCCGTACGTGAGCACGGTCACGTCGGCGCCCTCGGCGACCGTGCTGGCCGCCTCCAGGGGCAGGGCGCCGGCGAGCGCGCCCGCGGTGTCCACCTCCGCCTTGTCCCAGTACCGGCGCTTCGGCTCGAAGAAGATCACCGGGTCGTCGCAGCGGATCGACTGCTGGATCATGGTGTAGGCGTCCGCCGGGCCGGAACAGGCCACGACCCGCAGCCCGGCTATGTGCGCGAACAGCGCTTCCGGCGACTCGCTGTGGTGCTCCACCGCCCCGATCCCGCCGCCGAACGGGATCCTGACCACCACGGGCACCGCGACCCGGCCCTGCGACCGCAGCCGCATCTTCGCCAGCTGGTTGACGATCTGGTCGAACGCGGGGAACACGAAGCCGTCGAACTGGATCTCGCAGACCGGCCGGTAACCCCTCAGGGCCAGGCCGATCGCCGTGCCGACGATGCCCGACTCGGCGAGCGGGGTGTCCACCACCCGCGATTCGCCGAAGTCTTTCTGCAAGCCGTCGGTGACCCGGAAGACGCCGCCCAGCTTGCCCACGTCCTCGCCCATGACGAGCACTTTCGGGTCGTCCTCCAGCGCCTTGCGCAGCCCGGCGTTGAGCGCCTTCGACAATGTCAGCGTGGTCATCGTACGGCCTCCTCGTCGACGAAGGAGTCCAGGTACGCGGCGTATTGCTCACGTTCCTCGCGCAGCAGCGCGGTCGGCTCGCCGTACACGTTCTCGAACATCGCTAGCGGTGCCGGGTCGGGCATCTCCAGGCACGCCCGCCGGACACGCTTGCCGACCTGAGCGGCCTCCTCGTCGATCCCCTCGAAGAAGGCCGCGTCGGCCGACCCGGTGCGGACCAGGTAGGCCTTCACCCGCTGCACCGGGTCCTTCAGCTTCCACGCCTCGAGCTCGGTCGCGAGCCGGTACCGGGTGGGGTCGTCGGTGGTGGTGTGCGCCCCCATCCGGTAGGTGTAGGCCTCGATCAGCGTCGGCCCCTGGCCGTCGCGCGCCGCCTGCATCGCCTTCCTGGTGACCGCGAGGCACGCGAACACGTCGTTGCCGTCCACCCGGAGTCCCGGGAAGCCGAACCCGCTCGCCCGCTGGTACAGAGGTATCCGGCTCTGCCGCTCAAGTGGCTCGGAAATGGCCCACTGGTTGTTCTGGCAGAAGAACACGACCGGGGCGTTGAAAACCGACGCCCAGATAAACGCCTCGTTCACGTCCCCCTGGCTGGTGGCGCCGTCGCCGAAGTAGACAATGGCTGCCTCGCCGTTCTCGCCGACCAGTCCGTCCCGCTGGATACCCATCGCGTAGCCGGTCGCGTGCAGCGTCTGGGCGCCGATGACGATGGTGTAGAGGTGAAAGTTGTGGTCTGCGGGGTCCCAGCCGCCGTGGCTGACGCCGCGGTAGAGCTCCAGCAGCTTGGTGGGGTCCACGCCGCGGCACCAGGCCACGCCGTGCTCGCGATAGGTGGGGAAGGCCATGTCGCGCTCGGTCAGCGCCCGGCCCGAGCCGACCTGCGCCGCCTCCTGGCCGAGCAGGGAGGCCCAGATGCCGAGCTCGCCCTGCCGCTGCAGCGCGATCGCCTCCGTGTCGATCCTGCGGACGATGACCAGATCGCGGTAGAGGGCCTTGACCTCGTCGGTGGTCAGCTCGAGGGGGTAGTCGGGGTGGTCTGCCCGTTCGCCCTCGGGGGTGAGGAGCTGGATGAGTTCTGCTCGCGGATCGGGCTGCCCGTCCAGGCTCCCCGGTCCCGGTGCGGTGACCGCACCGTCGGCGTCGACGGCCACGTGCCACTCCTTGCGCTAGGGGCCGGTCCCAGGATCACCGTGACCGGCCGGTCGGTCCTTCGTTCCACCGCAGCGGCACCGCGGGGTTCGCTGTCATGCGCCTGTACCCCGCGGGGCCTACTCGATGCCCGCTCGGCGGCCTCCGATCGGGTGGCCCGGCGAACGCGCACTACCGACATCGTGACAGACCAGTGTCGCCTCGGCGAACGCTTGGTCACACCCGTCCCGGTGACGCACGAGCGGCATCGCGTCGCGTACGCTGCGTTGCCACGCAGGGTCGAGGAAAGGCGGGACGGTGGCCCGGATCGTCGTTGAGGTCATGCTCAAGCCGGAGATTCACGACCCCCAGGGTGAAGCCATCTTGCGGGCCTGCCAGCGGCTCGGATTCGGTGAGGTGCTTGGCGTTCGCCAGGGGAAGCGCTTCGAGGTGGAACTGCGGGGAACGGCCAGCGAGGCCCTCCTGGCGCGGGTGAGTGAACTGGCGGGTGAATTGCTCGCTAACCCCGTGATCGAGGAATTCACGTTTCGTGAAGCCTGATTGGGCTCACGTTCGCGTCACTGCGTGACCACAGAGTTACATGAGTTGACGATTATTGTGCTTCTGACGGGGAACGGACTTAAGTGGCCAGCGTGAAACGGTGGAGGCTGAACTGAGGAGCGGATGCGAACTCGGATGAAGGGTGCCGAGGAGCCGACCGTGGACGTTAAGTTCTGCCTGGTGTTCCCTCGTGAGGCGCTCAGCGTGCCGGTTATGCGCCACGTGCTGGGCGATACGCTGCGGGACCTGGGCGCCGACGGGGACGGGGTGGACGACCTCCTTCTCGCGGTGACCGAGGCGTGCTCGAACGTGGTCCGGCATGGCGGCCCTGACCAGCGGTATGAGGTGCTGGCTAGCGTGGGCAGGGGCGGCTGCGAGGTCCAGGTGGTGAACCGCAGCCGGGGGCCCGACGCGGGGAGGTGGCCAGGAACGCGGCCACGGCGGGTCCTGCCCTCGGTGCCGGCGGCCAGGCGGATCCGCCGCCGGGTGGCACGGCCGTCGACGTTGCGCCGCTCCCATCGGCAGGCCAGGGGAATGGCCGCGGACGAGGCGATCGCCGCGCTGCCGGAGTCGGGGCGTGGCCTGGCGATCATGAAGGCCTGTGTGGACGACGTGACGATGAGCAGCGGCCCGGAAAACGGGACCGTCGTGTCGCTGCAGAAGCGCATCGCCTGGCGCAACGACGCACCGCTGGCCCACCTGGCCGACGACCAGCTCCGCTACGCCGGCTAGGCGTCCGGGGCTGATCTGCGCCGCGGGGATCCTGAAAGACACGCCCCGATGCCGGCCGGAACCCGCACGCCGACCCGGTAGCCTGCCTGAGTAGCCCAAACTGCCCACCGCCCGGTGCCGGTACCTGTCACTTGCCGGGGCGGCGACTGACGGACTGGGCAGCCCGGTGATGGTCGCCTGCCTGCGAGGATGCTCATGACAGCCCGCGTTGGGATCGTGACTTTCCCGGGTTCGCTGGACGACCGCGATGCGGCCCGGGCAGTCACCCGGGCCGGCGGTGAGGCGGTCCCGCTCTGGCACGCCGACCGGGGGCTCCGCGGCGTGGACGCGGTGGTCCTGCCCGGGGGTTTCTCCTACGGGGATTACCTGCGGTGCGGCGCGATCGCCCGGTTCGCTCCGGTCATGGCGGACCTGGTGCCGGCGGCCCGGGCGGGCCTTCCGGTGTTGGGGATCTGCAACGGCTTCCAGATCCTGTGCGAGGCCCACCTGCTGCCCGGGGCGCTCGTCCGCAACAGCGGGCTGCGCTTCATCGACCGGTGCTTGCGGATCCGGGTCGAGGACACCGGCACGCCATGGACCCGCGACTACGCCCCCGGCCAGGAGATCACGCTGGTCCTCAAGAGCGGGGAGGGCGCCTACCTCGCCGGTGAGGCTGCCCTGGCCGCCATGGAGGACCAGGGTCAGGTCGTGGTCAGGTACTGCGACGGCAGCCCGAACGGCTCCGCGCGCGACATCGCCGGGGTCAGGAACGCGGCGGGAAACGTGGTCGGGCTCATGCCCCACCCCGAGCACGCGATCGACCCGCTGACCGGCCCGGGCAGCGACGGGCTGGGTTTCTTCACCTCGGCGGTGCGCCAGCTGGTGGCCGGGTGAGCGCGGGCCCCGACGGCCCGGACACGGTGGCCCGGGCTGCCGCCACCGGCGACCGTCCCCAGCCCTACGCCGAGCTGGGCCTGACCAGCGACGAGTACCAGCGGATCAGGCAGATGCTGGGCCGCCGGCCCTCCGACTGCGAACTGGCCATCTACTCGGTCATGTGGAGCGAGCACTGCTCGTACAAGTCGTCCCGCCGGCACCTGCGCCAGTTCGCCGACAAGGCGCCGCCCAGCGACACGCTGCTGGCTGGCATCGGCCAGAACGCGGGCGTGGTCGACATAGGCCAGGGATACGCGGTCACCTTCAAGATCGAGTCCCACAACCACCCGTCCTACGTCGAGCCGTTCCAGGGGGCGGCCACCGGCGTGGGCGGGATCGTCCGCGACATCCTGGCCATGGGCGCCCGGCCGGTGGCGGTCATGGACGCGCTGCGGTTCGGTCCCGCCGACGCGCCCGACACCGCCCGCGTCCTGCCCGGCGTCGTCGGCGGCATCTCCTTCTACGGCAACTGCCTCGGCCTGCCCAACATCGGGGGCGAGCTGGCGTTCGATCCCTGCTATGCCGGGAATCCGCTGGTGAACGCCCTTTGCGTGGGGGTCATGCGGCACGAGGACCTCCAGCTCGCCGCCGCCAGCGGCGAGGGCAACAAGGTCATCCTCTTCGGCGCGCGCACCGGCCCGGACGGGATCGGCGGCGCCTCCGTGCTGGCGAGCGCCTCGTTCGGCGGCGGGGAGTCCGCGAAGCGGCCCAGCGTCCAGGTCGGCGACCCGTTCATGGAGAAATTGCTGGTGGAGTGCTGCCTGGAGCTGGGCGCGGCCGGGCTGGTGAAAGGCATCCAGGACCTGGGCGCGGCCGGCATCTCCTGCGCGACGGCCGAACTGGCGGAGGGCGGTGGCTCGGGGATGGCGATCCGGCTCGACGCCGTGCCGCTCCGCGACCCCTCGCTCGGTCCGGCCGAGATCCTCATGAGCGAGTCGCAGGAGCGGATGATGGCGATCGCTGCGCCCGGCGACGTGGAGCGCTTCCTGGCCATCTGCGCCCGCTGGGAGGTGCCGGCCACGGTGATCGGCGAGGTGACCGGCGCCGGCCGCCTGGAGCTGACCTGGCACGGCGAGCTGGTCGTGGACATCGCGCCGGAGACCGCCGCCCACGGGGGCCCGGTGTACGACCGTCGCGCCGCCCGCCCGGCCGGCCAGGACGCGCTGGCCGCGGACGACCCGGCCGCGCTGCCGCGGCCATCGTCGGGCGGTGAGCTGCGCGCGGCGCTGCTGTCCCTGCTCGGCTCGCCGGGCCTGGCCGACAAGACCTGGGTGACTCAGCAGTACGACCGGCATGTGCGGGGCGACACGGTGCTCGCGATGCCGGAGGACGCGGGCGTGCTCCGGGTCGACGAGTTGACCGGCCTCGGGGTGGCGCTCGCCACCGACGGTAACGGGCAGTACTGCCTGCTCGACCCGTACGCGGGCGCGCAGCTCGCCCTGGCCGAGGCGTACCGGAACGTGGCGGCCACCGGCGCCCGCCCGGTCGCCGTCACCAACTGCCTGAACTTCGGGTCGCCCGAGGATCCCGCCGTCATGTGGCAGTTCACCGAGTCGGTACGGGGCCTCGCCGATGGCTGTGCCGCCCTGGGCACCCCGGTGACCGGCGGCAACGTGAGCTTCTACAACCAGACGGGGCAGGCCGCGATCCACCCCACCCCGGTGGTGGGGGTGCTCGGCGTGCTCGACGACGTGCGGCGCCGGGTGGCGATGGGGTTCGGCCAGCCGGGCGCGCAGGTGGTACTGCTCGGCGCGACCCGCGCTGAGTTCGGCGGGTCGGCGTGGGCGCAGGTGGCCCACGGCCATCTCGGCGGGCGGCCGCCCGCCGTCGTTTTGGATGCAGAACGGGCTGCCGCGTCGCTGCTCGCCGCGGCCGCGCGGGCCGGGCTGCTGGCGGCGGCGCACGACGTCTCCGACGGCGGGCTCGCCATCGCGCTCGCCGAGTCCTGCCTGGCCGGCGGGCACGGCTGCCGGGTGCGGCTGCCGGGCGACGAGTTCACCTTCCTGTTCAGTGAGTCGGCGGCGCGGGTGGTGGTCGCGGTGGTTCCCGGGTCGGAGGAGCAGTTCTCCGGCCTGTGCGCGGCGCACGGCGTCCCCGCGGCGGTGCTGGGCACGGTCGGGGGCACCAGCCTGGAGGTGACGGGCAGCTTCGCGATACCGCTGGATGAGCTCGCCGCCGCCCACCGGGGCGTGCTGCCGGCCCTGTTCGGCTGAGGCCCGCCGTGCCGGCCAGACGGGCGTCAGCCAGGGGAACGGCCACCGAGCGGCTGCGCGCCGCCGCGGATGAGCAGCGCGCCGCCCTGGGCGAGCCCGGCTGGACCGGGCCCGCCGATGCGGCCTCGCTCGGCCGGGAGTGCGTGCGCGCCGTGCTGGCGGCGGTGGATGGCGAGATCGCGCCGCGCCCGGCGGCGGCGCGGGCGGCCGTGACCTTTCTGCTCGGCGTGCTCGCCGACCGCGCGCCGGGCCGTGCGGTCGAGGTGCGGGTGCCGCCCTACGCCGCGGTGCAGTGCATCGAGGGCCCGCGGCACGCCCGGGGGACCCCCTCGAACGTGGTCGAGACCGACCCGCTGACCTGGCTCGCGCTGGCCACCGGCCGGTCCGGGTGGGCGCAGGCGGTGGCGACCGGGAAGGTCCGCGCCAGCGGGCCGCGCGCCGACCTGTCGGCCTGGCTGCCGCTGCTGGCGGGCTGACCGCTCCCGGCTCGCTCGCGCCCGGCCCGGCCAAGGCCGCGTGGGCCACCGTGACCCTTACACTGGCGCTGTGGTCAAGCCCGATGGCCGATTGACCGACGAGACTGATCTCCGGGACCGGCCGCCGCGGGACGCCTGCGGTGTTTTCGGCGTCTGGTCTCCCGACGAGGACGTCGCCAAGCTCGCCTACTTCGGCCTCTACGCGCTGCAGCACCGGGGGCAGGAGTCGGCCGGCATCGCGGTCAGCGACGGTGCCCGGATCGTGGTGTACAAGGACATGGGCCTGGTCGCCCAGGTCTTCGACGAGTCCGTCCTGTCCACGTTGCGCGGCCACATCGCTGTCGGCCACTGCCGGTATTCCACCAGCGGCGCCTCGGTCTGGGAGAACGCCCAGCCGACCTTCCGCTCGACGGCGTCGGGGAGCCTGGCGCTGGGCCACAACGGCAACCTCATCAACACGCTCGAACTGGCCGCGATGGTGGAGGGGGCGGCGGACCAGTGGCGCGGCCCGGTGGGCACCTCCGACACCGACGTGCTGACCGCGCTGTTCGCCGACCCGCGCAGCGCCAGCGTCGCCGACAGCGCGCTCGCCGCGCTGCCCCTGGTGCGGGGCGCGTTCTCGCTGGTCTTCATGGACGAGCACACCCTGTACGCGGCGCGTGACCCGCAGGGCTTCCGCCCGCTCGTGCTCGGGCAGCTGGAACGGGGCTGGGTGGTGGCGAGCGAGACCGCGGCGCTGGACATCATCGGCGCGGCCTTCGTGCGTGAGGTAGAGCCGGGTGAGCTGATCACGATCGACGAGCGGGGCGTTACCTCGGCCACCTTCGCCCCGGCGCGACCCCGCGGCTGCCTGTTCGAGTACGTGTACCTGGCGCGCCCGGACACCACGATCGCCGGCCGGAGCGTGCAGGCGACCCGGGTGCAGGTCGGCCGGTACCTCGCGGCCGAGCATCCGGCAGCGGCCGACCTGGTCATCCCGGTCCCCGAGTCGGGCACCCCGGCCGCCATCGGCTACGCCCAGGCCAGCGGCATCCCGTACGGCCAGGGCCTGGTCAAGAACTCGTACGTGGGCCGGACGTTCATCCAGCCCAGCCAGACGATCCGCCAGCGGGGCATCCGGCTGAAGCTGAACCCGCTCCGCGGCGTGATCGCCGGGCAGCGGGTGGTCGTGGTGGACGATTCGATCGTGCGCGGCAACACCCAGCGGGCGATCGTCGCGATGCTGCGCGAGGCGGGCGCCGCCGAGGTCCACGTGCGCATCTCCAGCCCGCCGGTGAGCTGGCCCTGCTTCTACGGGATCGACTTCGCCACCCGGGCCGAGCTGATCGCGGGCACCCTGTCGGTGGAGGAGATCCGAGCGTCGATCGGCGCCGACTCGCTGGGCTTCATCTCGCTGGCCGGGCTGACCGAGGCGACCACCCTGCCCGCGGGCAGCCTGTGCCGTGCCTGCTTCGACGGTGACTACCCGATCCCGGTCGCCGACGCGGAGCGGGGCAAGCACCTGCTCGAGGGCGTGGCCGCCGCCAGGACGCCGCCGTGAGCCCGCCGGGGGCGGGCTCGCCGTACCGCGGCGCGGGCGTGGGCAGGCCCCGGACGTGAGCCAGGCCGGGGCCGGCTCCTCCTCCTACGCCGACGCGGGCGTGAGCATCGACGCGGGCGAGCGTGCCGTCGCTCTCATGAGAGCGGCGGTCGGCCGGGCCGGCCGACCGGAGGTCGTCGGCGGCATCGGCGGGTTCGCCGGCCTCTTCGACGCCAGCAAGCTCGCCTCCTACCGCCGTCCGCTCCTCGCCACCTCCACCGACGGCGTGGGCACGAAGGTGGTGATCGCCCAGCGGCTCGGCCGCTACGACACCGTCGGCATCGACCTGGTCGGGATGGTCGTGGACGACCTGGTCAGCTGCGGTGCGGAGCCGCTGTTCCTGACCGACTACGTCGTGTTCGGCAGGCTCCGCCCGGAGCGGGCGGCCGCGGTCGTGGCGGGCGTCGCGGAGGGGTGCGTCCGCGCGGGATGCGCGCTGATCGGCGGCGAGACCGCCGAGCACCCCGGGCACCTGGGTCCCGACGACTTCGACCTGGCCGGGGCCGCCACCGGGGTCGTGGAGGCGGACCGGCTGCTCGGGCCGCACCGGGTCCGGGCCGGGGACGCGGTGATCGGGCTCGCCTCGTCCGGCCTGCACTCCAACGGGTATTCGCTGGCCAGACGGGTGCTCGACCGTGCCGGGCTGGCGCTGGACGCCGAGCCGCCGGAACTGGGCGCCCCGGTGGGGGAGGAGCTGCTCACCCCGACCGTCATCTACGCCCGGGACTGCCTCGCCCTGGCGTCCGGGTGCGATGTGCACGCGCTCGCGCACATCACCGGCGGCGGGCTGGCGGCGAACCTCGGGCGCGTCCTGCCGCCCGGCACCGGTGCCGTGCTCGACCGCGGCACGTGGCGGCCCCCACCCGTGTTTGGCCTGCTCGCGGACCGCGGCGGGGTCGACGCCGCCGAGATGGAGCGCGTGTTCAACATGGGCGTCGGCATGGCGGCCGTGGTCGCGGCCGATGATGCCAGCCGGGCCCTGCGCCTGCTGGCAACCCGCGGCGTGACCGGATGGATGCTCGGGGAGGTCACCGGCCAGGACGGCGGCGTCCGCCTCGCCGGGGCCCACCCCGGCTGAGACACGGCGGTCAGACCGAGGCGCCCCGGGGACTGGCCGTCATGAGCTGGCGCTACCGGTCGTCCTCGCCGCGCTCCTCGCCGTCGGCGCCGGCGTAATCGCGATAGCGGTCCACGAGGTCTGCGTCGGCGGGCTCTCCATCCGGGTGGTCTGCCCTGCCCACGCCCAATTCGGTCCGCAGCCGGTCAAGGTCGGTCCCGCCGCTGTTGTACTTGAGCTGGCGGGCCACCTTCACCTGCTTGGCCTTGGCTCGGCCGCGCCCCATTGGCTCGACCCCCTCGAACATGCGGAGCCCCGGGTCAGGCTCCTGCTCCCTGCACTGAATCGTTGCGGGCTTCCTGCACAGCGTAATAGGCCGTCGTAGCCTCCATCGCCTGGGGTACGACGTGCATTCCGGCCTGCATCTGCCTATAACCGTACCTGCTTTGCGCCGCGAGCGCTTCCCTCGTGCGTGGGCGTGCCCGGCCGGGGGTTTCGCGAGCGGCCATGGGATCTGCCGCGCGCCGTCAGGGGCCCAGCCAGATGCCGCGCAGCCTGCCCACCTCGGCCATCCTCAGCTCGGCCAGCCGGTCGGCAGCCACCGCGGGCGGCACGCCCTCCTTGTCGGCCAGCGCGAAGATCTTCCGAGTGGTGGTGAAGATCTCGGACGCCCGCGCCTGCGCCCGCTCGAAGCTGAACCCGGCGAGCTCGTCCGCCACCTGGACCACGCCGCCCGCGTTGACCACATAGTCCGGCGCGTACAGGATGCCCCGGTCGGCCAGCATCTTCTCGATTCCCGGGTGCGCGAGCTGGTTGTTGGCGCCGCCGCAGACGATCCGCGCGGTCAGCGTCGCGACGGTGTCATCGTCCAGGGTCCCGCCCATCGCGCACGGCGAGAGGATGTCCAGCGGCCGGGCGAGCAGGGCCGCCCTGCTTTCGGCCACCTCGATCCCGGGATGCTGGCCGAGGACCCGCGCCGCCGTCTCGGCGTTCACGTCGCAGATCACCACCCGGGCGCCGGCTTCGAGCAGGTGCTCCACCAGCCGGTAGCCGACCTTGCCCACGCCTTCCACCCCGACCAGGCGGCCCTCCAGGCTGGCGCCGCCCCAGAGGTGCTCGGCGGCGGCGCGCATTCCCTGGAACACTCCGACCGCGGTGAGGATCGATGAGTCCCCCGACCCTCCGTTGCGCGCCGTCCGGCCGGTGACGTACCGGCACTCACGGGCCACGATGTCCATGTCCTCGCTGTAAGTGCCGATGTCGCACGCGGTGATGTAGCGGCCGCCCAGCGACTGGACGAAGCGGCCGTACGCCCGCAGCAGCGCCTCCGACTTGTCCTGCTGCGGGTCGCCGATGATCACCGCCTTGCCGCCGCCCAGATCGAGCCCGGCCAGGGCGTTCTTGTACGCCATCGCGCGGGAGAGGTTGAGGACGTCCAGCAGCGCCGCGTCCTCGCTCGGGTAGGGATAGAACCGGGTCCCGCCGAGCGATGGGCCCAGGGCGGTCGAGTAGATGGCGATGATGGCCCGAAGGCCGGACTGGACGTCCTGGCAGAACACGACTTGCTCGTGCCCCGCCTGGCGGGCGGTGCTCAGTGCTGAGGCGGCCGCCTCCTGGGGGTGCCCGGGATCGCCGGCCACCCGCGCGTCCCCCGAGGAACCGCTGCGCTGCGGGAAGTGCGCGAACACCTTGGTCACGGTGGTTATCCGTTCTAGTTAGGCATCTGAACTGGGCAAATACCCTTGTGGGGCGGGATGCCCAATCCAGCAGAGACTACCGCTTATCGTCGCACATCCGCCGCGCAGCGGCCGCCGGAGCACCGGAGGTGCGGACAAGATCTGGCCGCGGTGACCGTCTCGTTACGTGTCGGATGTGTACCTGGCCGTGACGCCATGCCACGATGCGTTGGTGCTCCCTTACGCGGCATATCTGCGTATCTATGAGCCGCTGTCTGCTTTCTCCGGGCCGGACGCCCGTCGCTGGGCGGCCTACGCGGCCTCGGCCGGCCGGCCGCGCTGGACAGACGCGCTTGCCGCGGAGCACGCGGACGCGCTGCGGCGGCTCATCTCGGTGCCGCCGGTCATCGCTCCCGAGGGGGAGAGCTGTGACGCCTACGTGCGCCGGGTCGATGGCGGCACCTACATCTGCCCGTGGCAGACCCGGCTGCGCTCGTGGCTCGGCCTGGCCCGCCTCAGGGCGACGGCCCCGCAACTGTGGTCGGCCGCGTCCACGGTGGCCGAGATGGACGCGGCCATTGGCGCCTTCGCCCGCTCCCAGGCGGCGGCTACCTCGCTGCGCGTCCACATCCAGGCCCGGACCTGGTCGGTGCCGCCGGCGTGGTTCGTCCCGTTCGCGGCCGACGAGCGCTGGCTGGTGCTGGGCGCCACCAGCGATCCGGGGGAGGGAGGCCGGGCGACGGTCACCCCGGCCCGCACGCTGGTCTACGCCACCGCGATGGCGCGGGCCCGCAGACGGGTGGGGCTGGCGCTGGATGCCTTCCGGCGCTTCCGGCCCTCGCCGGCCGCCGCTCTCGCCGGTGATGCCGCGCCGGGGGTCGTGACCGAGCTGGAGCAGATTGGCTGCTGGCTGGAAGAGTTCCACCCGGAGGCGCTAGTGGAACTCGATTACGGCGGCCTGGTCCACCTGCTCGACGACGGAGCGCTCCGCGCCGACCAGTCGGTGGCCGAGGTATCCGCCGCGATCAGGGCGCTCACCAGCGGGAAGCTGGAGATGGCGGCCGCGATGCTCGGCAGGGTGACGGGGCGCTGGCAGGTGCTGGCCGCGCTGGAACATGCCAGCTGAGCGGCGGAGGGCCGGTCTTCGCGGCGCCCGCGGGTCACGGCAATTCGTATCGCTGTTATTACATAACGTCAGATCATCACCGGAATAAATCAGGGCAATGTGCGACAGAATCTTTGCTCCTGGTGGTCGACTTGTCACCGCTGGTGATGGCAATATGGTCTGAGTGGGCCATATAGGACATCCACGGCAGGCTCCGCGTGGAGCCAGGGAGAGAACGACGCAGGATCGCAGTACCTACCGGTCCAGGAGGAGAGGCCGTACATATGTCTGCACGCACGCCCGAGGCTGAGCCGTTGCTGACGCCGGCTGAGGTCGCGACGATGTTCCGCGTGGACCCCAAGACGGTCACGCGCTGGGCAAAGGCCGGAAAGCTGACGTCAATCCGGACTCTCGGCGGCCACCGCCGCTACCGGGAGACCGAGGTCCGTGCCCTGCTCGCGGGGATCCCGCAGCCGCGCACGGAATGAGCGCTGGCCACGCGCGGCGGTGCCGTGGGTGGCCAAGGCGATGCCAAGGGCGGGGTCCAGGGGGGTTCCGGGGGGTCCGGGGGTCACCAGGCAGGACCAATGAGCACGGGGGCAAGTGCGGCCTGGTTATGGTGGTCACCTGGCCTGGTTGAGCCGACCGCGATCGTGGTTTGGCGCTGGGGGGTTCGGCTGGCCGTCAACCTCGCCACGCTTCGGTAGGGTCGGGCCGAAGCCTGTCATCGTGCCGGAATGCGGCCTTCGCGAGCTGGGTACTGGGGCGTGTCTGGATGATCTGTGGCGTGCGCAGGCGCCGTGGCGCCCGCGCGGCAGCGGCCTTCGCCGCCGCTGGCGCGATGGCGAGCCTGCTCGCCGCGTGTTCGGCCGCGGTGTCGGCATCGGGCGGCGCATCGCCGGCCAGTCACGGCGCCGTCACCCCGCGGGGCAACTCCACGAGCTCTCCCGCCGGCGCTCCGTCGGCGAGCGCCACCGCGCCCAGCCGCCGGCCGCTGGCCGGCAAGGTGATCGTGCTCGACCCCGGGCACAACGGGGAGAACTTCTCGCACCCGGCCACCATCAACCGGCTCGTCAACGTCATCACCGAAATGAAGCCGTGCGACACGACCGGCACCGAGACCGATGCCGGCTACAGCGAGCACGCCTTCACATTCAACGTCGCGATGAGGCTCGCCCGGCTGCTGCGCGCCGAAGGCGCGACCGTGATCCTCACCCGCCACAACGATCACGGCGTCGGCCCCTGTATCACCCAGCGGGCGGCGATCGGCAACCGGGCGCACGCGGACGCGGCGATCTCGATCCACGCCGACGGCGGGCCCCCGGGCGGCTCGGGTTTCGACGTGATCGAGCCGGGCCTGCTGGCCGGGCATAACGACGGCATCATCGGCCCATCGCGCCGGCTCGCGCTCGCCATCCGCGGCGCCTACCACCGGATCACCCACGAGCCCTACGCGAACTACGTCGGCAACCACGGCCTCGACGTCCGCACCGACCTCGGCGGGCTCAACCTGTCCACCGTGCCGAAGGTCTTCATCGAGTGCGCCAACATGCGCAACGCGGGCGACGCCGCGAAACTGTCCAGCGCGGCGTTCCGCCAGCGCATCGCGGCGGCGCTGGCGGCCGGCTTTACCGCCTTTCTGGCGCCCGCCGGCGGCGCAAACATTCCAGGTGTGCCGGGGTAGACGTTCCTGGCGCCCGCGGGCCGCCGGCGTTCTGGCTATTTCTCGGCGCATTTTCAGCAAGGGCCCAACTCGGCCGGTGAACAATGGCCTGGACCCATCAACCAGATGCTGGACCCGTCGCCCCGATGGCCGCCGGCCCGGAAGGAAGTCACACGCTCATGCTTGGGACGCGCAGACTGCCAGGCAAGCCGCTGATTCTCGCGGGAGTCGCCGTCGCCGCCCTGGTCACCGGCGCCGGCGTGGCCATGGCCGCGACATCGGGCTCGCCGGCGTCAGGGGCGGCCGCGGCGTCCCCGGGCGGTCTCGCCGCCACGCCGTCGCCGTCCGCCCGCCCGGCCTTCCCCCACCACGGCCGACCAGGCGGAGGATTCTTCGGCCTCGGCGGCCCGTTCGGCGCGGTGCACGGCCAGTTCGTCGTCCCCAAATCCGGCGGCGGCTACCAGACGATCGACACCCAGCGTGGTTCGGTCACGGCCGTGAGCACGAACTCCATCACGGTCAAGAGCGCCGACGGCTTCACCAAGACGTACCAGGTCTCCAGCTCCACCAACGTCGACGCGCAACGGGACGGCATCGGCTCGGTCAAGACCGGGCACCAGGTGGCGGTGACGGCCACGGACAGCGGCGGCACGGCCGCCGCGGTCAGCATCCTGGACTTCTCCCTTCTGCCCTCCCTGCACGCCGGAACGGGCTGAGGGGCAAGCGTCTGGGCCCGGTCCGGCCTGGGTCAGGGACCGGACCGGGGCCCAGACACCCAACGTCGGCGCGCATCGGCACGCGGCGTCGGCCGGGCACGGTGCCCATGCGCGCGGTTGTCGGCCCCGCGGGCGAGAATCTGATCCGTGCGGGTCGCTGTCGTCGCCGGGCCGGGAGACGGTTGCTGCCTGTCGGA
>Ga0114129_10007745_pt1 | contig 15285 bp, 12 predicted proteins | sample RhiMetdeltSRZDD1_FD_80071 | JGI IMG/M metagenome (GOLD analysis project Ga0114129, IMG submission 80071) | Populus rhizosphere microbial communities from Tennessee, USA - Rhizosphere MetaG P. deltoides SRZDD1 (version 2) (version 2) | ecosystem: Host-associated > Plants > Roots > Rhizosphere >...
CGGCGGGGGTTCGGCCGCATGAGCCCCGTGACCGAACCCAGCACGCCGCGCTTGTCGGCAAACGCTCGCCGAAAGCTGACGCCCGGCGGCTTCCTCGCGATCGCGGTCCTGTACGTGGGGATCCTGGTGATCGCACCGCTCGTAGGCATCGCGTTGGCCGCGCTGAAGGCCGGGCTCTCCACGATCTGGGAGACGTTGCGGCAGCCTGACGTGCTTCACGCCTTCTACCTGACCGGGATCATCACGGTGGTCACGGTGATCGTGACCTCGGTGTTGGGTGTGATCGTCGCGCTCGTTCTGGCTAGGGACACCTTCCCCGGTCGCGCGCTCATGAGCGCCATGGTGGACCTGCCGCTCGCGGTATCGCCGGTGATCGTCGGACTCATGGCGGTCGTCCTGTTCGGCCTGGGCGGCTGGTTCGAGCCCTGGTTCACCGCGCGCGGCATCCACATCCTGTTCGCGCTGCCCTCCATGGTGCTGGTCACGGTCTTCATCTGCATCCCGTTCGTGATCCGCGAGGTCGTCCCGGTCCTGAAGGAGGTCGGCGTCACCGAAGAGGAGGCCGCGCGGACGCTCGGGGCTTCGTCGTTGCAGACCTTCTTCCGGGTCACGCTCAAGAACATCCGGTGGGGGCTCCTGTACGGCATCGCCCTCACGACGGCGCGTTCGATCGGCGAGATCGGCGCCGTGCTGATCGTGAGCGGGTCGATCACCGGCCAGACGGAGACCGCGACCTTGTACATCCTTCGCGCGTTCGACCAGAACCAGGACCAGCAGGGCTACATCGTCGCGATCACTCTCGCGCTCGTCTCGATCGGCCTCCTGGTTGCGATCGAGGCGTTCAAGAACAGACAAGAAAGGCTGCAACGGACATGACGAACAGCCTGCACCTCACCGGCACACCGATCCACGTCGAAGGCCTGTGGAAGCGGTTCGGCGGCTTCGAGGCCGTCAAGGACGTCACGTTCACGGCGGAGGCCGGCAGCATCACCGCGCTTCTGGGGCCGAGCGGCTCGGGCAAGAGCACGGTCCTCCGCATGATCGCGGGGCTCGAGGAGCCAACCGCCGGCCGCATCTGGATGGAGGGCGAGGAGCACACCTTCAAGACGGTCCAGGAGCGCCGGGTCGGGTTCGTCTTCCAACACTTCGCGTTGTTCCGGCACATGACGGTCGCGCAGAACGTCGGGTTCGGCCTGTCGGTCCGAAAGCAACCGAAGGCGGAGCAGCGATCCCGCGTCGCGGAGCTGCTCGAGCTCGTGCAGCTCTCCGGATTCCGCGATCGCTACCCGGACCAGCTCTCGGGTGGACAGCGCCAACGCGTCGCGCTCGCTCGAGCCCTCGCTCCCGAACCGAAGGTCCTGTTGCTGGACGAGCCGTTCGGCGCGCTCGACGCCCGAGTGCGCCAGGAGCTCCGCCACTGGCTGGACGAATTGCACCGCGTACTGGGCGTGACGAGTCTGCTGGTCACCCACGACCAGGACGAGGCGCTCGAGCTCGCGAACCGCGTCGTCGTGATGCACGAAGGACGGGTCGAGCAGGTGGGTTCCCCGAGCGAGGTCTACGACGACCCCGCCACCCCGTTCGTGGCCGGATTCGTGGGCACCGCCAACGTCTTGCACGGCCACGTCGTGGACGGCCACGTCCAGTTCGGGGCGCACCGAGTCGCCGGCGCCGACCACCTCGAGGAGGGCACCGGGGCCCGCGCGTTCGTGCGCCCAAACGACGTTCGCCTCGCGACGCACGAGAACGGCGACGGCGTTCGAGCCACGGTCGAACGGATCGTGACGCTCGGATGGATCTCGCGCGTGATCCTTCGCCTGCCTGACGAGCAGGTCCTGACGGCGGAGCTGCCGAACGACGAGCTCCGCGACCTCGGCCTCGGTTCGACGGTATTCGTGGATCTCCGGCGCGCGAAGGCGTTCCGGGAGGCCGAGGACGAGGAGGCGCCGGAGCGGGTGAAGGCGCTGGCGGAGTGAGCGACACCGAGCCGGCCGAGGGCGCCCGAGAGCGTCTGGGCTCGGATCGGGTGAGCCAGGAGGAGCTCGAGGTGCTGCTCCGAGTCCGCGATAGCCTCCGCTCGATCCGATTCGGTACGGTCCTGGTCGTGGTCCAGGACGGGAGGGTCCTTCAGATCGAGACCGCCGAGAAGATCAGGCTGCGATGAGCGAGCACGCCCGACCCTTGTGGCTCGTTCCCGACGCCGAAGCGTCGCCGACCAAGCTGTCCTGCCAGGGCGTGAGCAAGGCCTTCACGACGGGCTCCGGCGCCGTCGTCGAGGCACTCCGAGACGTGTCGTTCGAGGTCGGCGCGGGCGAGTTCGTTTGCCTGATCGGGCCGTCGGGCTGCGGCAAGAGCACGATCCTGAACCTCCTGGCCGGCCTCGAGCATCCCGACGCGGGCGAGGTGCTGCTGGACGGGCGTCCCATCACCGAGCCCGGTCCCGACCGGGCCCTGCTGTTCCAGGACCCGGCGCTGTTCCCGTGGCTGTCGGTCCGCGGCAACGTCGAGTATGCGCTCAAGCTGCGCGGCACTCCGTCCGCCGAGCTCCGCGACACCGCCGAGCACTGGCTGCAGCGTGTGCACCTGTTCCCGTTTGCCGACCTGCAACCGCACGAGCTCTCCGGCGGGATGCGCCACCGCGCCGCACTGGCGCGTGCACTGGCGTGCCGGCCGCAGGTGCTGCTCGCGGACGAGCCGTTCGGCGCGCTCGACGCCCAGATGCGCGAGATCCTCCAGGTCGAGCTCCAGCAGGTGTGGTCGGAGCTCGGAAATACGTTCGTGTTCGTCACGCACAACATCCGCGAGGCCACGTTCCTGGCCGACCGGGTCATCCTGCTGTCCGCGAGGCCGGGACGTCCGATCGAGGAGTACCGGATCACGACCCCGCGCCCGCGGCGGTTCGACGACGTCCTGCTCCGAACTGTTGTTCTCGACATCCACGAGCGCCTGTCGAAGGAGGTGGAACGCGCTGCGGGCGAAGAGGGTCTTCGACCGGATCTGGCCTAGGGTCGCGCTGATCGGCGCGCTTCTGCTGCTCTGGTGGGCGGTCACCGCGAGCGGGTTGATCCCGTCCGACAAGCTCCCGCCCCCCGCGGACGTCTGGAACGCGTTCACGTCGAACGTGACCGGTCCCGACGGGATGCTTGCCGCGGCGCGCGGGACCATCATCCGGTTGGCGTTTGCACTAGGCGTCGCGGTGGTCGTGGGCACGCTGATCGGGTTCGCGATGGCCGCGTCGATCGTGGTGCAGCGCAGCATCGGAACCCTCATGACGGCGTTGCAGTCGCTGCCGTCGATCGCCTGGCTCCCGCTCGCGATCGTCTGGTTCGGCCCCACCGAGCGGGCCGTCATGTTCGTCGTGTTCATCGCCGGGGTGCCGGCGGTGGCGATCGCGACCGCAACCTCGATCCGGCAGGTTCAACCGCTGTTCACGCGAGCGGCGCGGACGATGGGCGCAAGCGGATGGACGCTGCAACGCACCGTCGTGCTGCCCGCGTGCGTCCCCGGCTACTGGAGCGGGCTCCAGCAGGCCTGGGCGGTCGCCTGGCGCGCGCTGCTCGCCGCGGAGATCATCCGGATCGGCGCGGCGAGGGGTCTCGGGCATCTCCTCGAGGCGTCCACGTCGGCAGAGAACATCTCGCTGATCATCGCGATCATGGGCGTCATCGTCGTGATCGGCCTGGCGATCGACACGTTCTTCTCGGTCGTCGACCGCCGGATCCGCCGAAAGCGAGGGCTGCTCGTCCCTGCCTGACGGCCGGTCTACAGGCCGGCGCGCTTGAGTGCGTCGGCCCGCGTGCGCTCGTAGAGCTCGTCGAGCGGCTTGGAGATCGCCGGCACGGGCGCGACCGGGTCCTCGATCGTGCGCGCGCTCTCGGGAACGCGCTCGAGGTCCGATCGGAACAAGGCGCGCGCGGTCTCGAGCGTTCGGTGCGGGCCGGTGCGCATGCCGCCGCGCATCACCGGCACCAGCATCGGCTCGTGGTCGTCGGGCACCACCTCGTCCCGAAGGCCCACCACGTCGCCGCCCGAACCGCGGAACACCTGCTTTCGGCCTGGCTCGGTCACCTTGTGCGGCGAGAGCTTCAGGATCGGGCGCCCGTCGTACTCGACGAGCTTGTAGGCCGAGTCGAGCGAGGGCGCGTCGGCCGAGACCCCCATCCGCGTCCCGATCCCGAACGCGTCGATCGGCGCCCCACCGCGGACGAGCCGGTCGACCTCGACCTCGTCCAGCCCGCCGCTCGCGAAGATCCGAACCCGCTCGAGGCCGGCCTCGTCCAGCTGCTTGCGCGCGGCACGCGACAGCTCGTCGAGATCGCCGCTGTCCAGGCGGATCCCGAGGTTCTCGGACCCGGCCAGCCCGAGCTCCTCGATCACCTCGATCGCGGTCCGGACCCCGTTCAGCGTGTCGAACGTGTCGACCAGAAACGTCGTGCGGTTCGGGAAGTCGCGCGCGAAGGTTCGGAACGCCTCCTTCTCCGAGGCGAACGACTCGATGTAGGAGTGCGCCATCGTGCCCGTCGGCCGCAGCCCGTAGCGGCGCGCGGCCTCGACGTTGCTGGTTGCGGCGAACCCAACGATCGAGGAGCACCGGGCGACCGCGAGGGCGGCGTCCAGGCCCTGGGTCCGGCGCAGCGCGAAGTCGATCACGTCGCGGCCGTCGGCCGCGATCACGCATCGGGCGGCCTTGGACGCGATCGTGGTCTGGAACGTGACCTGGTTCAGCAGGTACGGCTCGACGAGCTGCGCCACCGGGATCGGCGCCGTGAGCTCGAGCAGCGGTTCGTTCGCGTACACGACGCGGCCCTCGGGCACCGCCCAGACGTCGCCGTGGAAGCGGAGCGCGCCGAGCGCATCCAGCACCGGGTCCTCGAACCCGAGCTCGCGCCCCAGGTAGTCGAGCTCCTCCTCCGACAGGCCGAACCCCTCCAGGAACGCCAGCGCGGGTTCGAGCCCGGCCGCGACGAGGAAGCCGCGGGTCGGCGGGAGCTGGCGGACGAACAGGCTGAACGTCGCCTCGCCGCCCATCCCGCGCTCGAGGTAGCTCGCCGCCATGTTGAGCTCGTACAGGTCGGTGAGCAGGCCGCTGGGTGCCATGGCCGAAGGCTACCGCGGCGGCGCACTACGCCCGCGTCGGTAGAAGGGTTCGCTGACGCCGCCGCGCTCCCTCGGGTAGCGTCCGGCCGGGATGAGCGAACGACCCGATTTCCGCATCGATCAGAGCGAGCTCCGCAGTCAGGACGAGTTCGGCGAGTACGGGTATGAGGACCTCGAGTACTACGTCGACAGCCGGGGCACCTTCGACAAGCTGCCGCTGTGTCCGGACGACGAGAGCCTGGCCGCCAGCGGCGCCGACGTCGCGATCGTGGGCGCGCCGACCGACGACGGCACCTCGGGAAGGCCGGGAGCGCGGTTCGGGCCGCGGGCGATCCGTTCGGCGCCGACGACGTGGGGGAGTGACGCCTGGTCGATCCAGCTCGAGGTCGAGCCGTACGAACGCCTGATCGTCGTGGACGCGGGCGACGCGCCGGTCGTCGCGTCCCGACACGCCCGAGCCCTGCGCGTGATCCACGAGAAGGTCTTACGCATCGTGGGCACGGGGGCGCTCCCCGTCGTGCTCGGCGGGGACCACTCGATCACGTATCCGTCGGCCGCCGCGGTGGCGCGGAACGTGTGGCCGCGGACGGTCGGGGTCGTGCACTTCGACGCCCACGCCGACACCGCGGACACCGTGCACGGCTCGTTGATCTCGCACGGCACGCCGATGCGCCGGCTGATCGAGGAGGGGTGGGTCGACGGCTCGAACTTCGTCCAGATCGGCCTGCGCGGCTACTGGCCGGAGAAGGCCCTGTTCGAATGGATGCGCGAACGCGGCTTGCGCTGGCACACGATCGTCGAGGTCGAGGAGCGCGGGATCGACGCGGTGATCGACGACGCGATCGCCGAGGCGCTCGACGGGCCCGAGGTCGTGTACCTGTCGGTCGACATCGACGTGGTCGACCCGGGGATGGCGCCGGGCACCGGGGTTCCCGAGCCCGGGGGGATGACCGGCCGCGAGCTGCTTCGGGCCGTCCGGCGGGTGGTGGGGGGCGTGGAGCTGGCCGGCATGGACGTGGTCGAGGTCTCGCCGCCGTACGACCAGAGCGAGATCACCTCGATCCTCGCCTATCGTGTGGTCATGGAGGCGCTGTCGGCGCTCGCGGTTCGCAGGGGCTGAGCATGGAGGCGCGCGAGCACTTCGAGGATCTCGTGCGCGACGCGCTGGACTCGCTGCCCGCGTGGATCCAGGAGCGGATGGTCAACATCGAGGTCATCGTCGAGGACCGCCCGCCACGCTCGGATCCGAACCTGCTCGGGCGCTACCACGGCGTCCCTCTGAACAAACGGGGCGAATTCCACTCGGGACCGATGTTCCCGGACACGATCACGCTGTACCGGCGGACGATCGAGCGCGTGTCGCGCGACGACTCTGATCTGCGGAAAGTCGTTGCGCACACGGTCGAGCATGAGGTCGCGCACTTCTTCGGGATCAGCGACGACCGCCTGCGCGAGATCGACCGCTACTGAGGCGATGGGTCTCGACGAGCGCATGATGCGCCTCGCGCTTGAGGAAGCGCGCGCCGCGGGCGACGCAGGCGACGTGCCGATCGGGGCGGTGGTCGCTCGTGGGGACGAGGTGTTGGGGCGTGCCGCCAACGCACGCGAGCGCGACCGGGACCCGACCGCGCACGCCGAGGTGCTGGCGCTTCGACGGGCGGCCGCGGCGGCCCGGAACTGGCACCTGGAGGGGTGCGCGCTCTACGTGACGCTCGAGCCGTGCGCGATGTGTTCGGGGGCGCTGGTCTTGTCTCGTGTGGACCGGCTCGTGTTCGGTGCGGACGACCCCAAGGCCGGGTTCGCCGGTTCGCTGGGGGATCTGGTGCGCGATCCGCGGCTCAACCACTCGGTGGAGGTGTCCGTGGGGGTGCTGGCGGACGAGTGCGGGGAGCTGTTACGGGCATTCTTTGCGGAGCGCCGCTGAGAGGCCGGGGCCGTGTTGGGGAGGAGTGTCGGTCGCTCGGAGCCACTCGTCAGGGTTCTGACAGACAGAACGCTGACGCCGAATTCTTCCGAAAGAGGCGGTCTGTCAGGGTTCTGACAGACAGAACTCTGACGGGTGCCGAAACTCGACGGGCGCCTCCCGACGGCCCGACCCCGCCCTGTCGACGGCCCTACCCCGTCGGGAGCCCGACCCTACGTCTCGATCCCCTGCTCGGCCGCCTTCGCCTTGCGCTCCTCCAGGATCCTGTGGATCCGACTCGCGACGATGGGGATCTCCTCCTCCATCGCCCGGAAGTTCCGCTCGTGCATCACGACGAGCGTGATCTCGGATGTCGCTTTCACGGTCGCCGTCCGCGGCACGTTAAGCAGCAGCGCCATCTCGCCGAAGAAGTCGCCGGGCCCGAGGTCGGCCAGGTGCGTGCCGTCGTGCTCGACGTCGGCCGTGCCCGCCTCGATCACCATGAACTCGTGCGGGTAGGCGCCCTGGTGCACCAGATGCTTGTTCGCCGGCACGGAGACCTCGTCGGTCCACTGCTCCAGATGCTTGTAGTCGTGGTCGGACAGCCCCTCGAACAGCGGGACCTTGCGCAGCCGTTCGGCCTTCATACGAGCACCCTCCGTCCTCGCGGTCTCGCGACGAATCCTGCCACAGGCCGCCCGAGGCCTGCTTGCTAGACTCGCGCCGGAGGCGTGCCGGAGTGGACGAACGGGACCGCCTCGAAAGCGGTTAGGGGCCTAAACCGCCCCTCACAGGTTCGAATCCTGTCGCCTCCGCCATCGGACTACGCTTTGCCCCAGAGCGCCGCTGCCGCCAGGCGGGGGAGGAGGGGCGATGGATGACGAGCCTTCGCGCGCCCCGAGCGCCTCGACCGAGGCCGCCCCGACTCCGCCGGCGCCGAGGGACGCGCCCCCACCGTGGGTCTCCACCGCCATCAAGCAGGGCATCACGTGGGCGATCGGCGGCGTCCTGCTCACGCTCGCGGCCTTGTGGTTGCTCGGCGCGGAGACCAACCTCATCCGGTACCTTGTCATCGCCGAACTGCTCGCGCTCGCGCTCGAGCCCGCCGTGATCTCGCTCCACGAGAAGCGTGGATGGCGCCGCGGAAGCGCCACCGGGCTTTTGCTGGTCGCCGTCCTGTTCGCACTGGTCCTGTTCGCCGTCGGGCTGACCTCGGTCCTGGTCAGGGAGGCCAACCAGGTCATCGGGGATCTTCCCCAGTACGTCGACAAGCTGAACACGTTCACGCAGGACAGGTTCGATACGACCGTGATCTCGGCCGATCAGCAGGCCGAGGCCGCCAACGCAGCCCAGAACATCCGCCAGTACCTCGCGCAGCACACTGACGACGTGCTCGGAGGAGCGGCGTCGGTGCTTGGCGGGATCTTCACGCTGTTCACGATCGGGCTGTTCACCTTCTATCTCACGGCACAGGGCCCCCAGGTTCGACGCGCGCTGCTGGGGCGCCTGCCGCCGGAGAAGCAGCGGCGTGCGCTCTTCGCATGGGAAACGGCGATCCGCAAGGTCGGCGGCTACCTGTACACCAACCTGCTCCTGGCCGCGATCAACGGGTCCCTCATGTTCGTCACGCTGCTGCTGGTGGGGGCGCCCTTCGCGCTGCCGCTCGCGATCTTCGAGGGCATCGTCGCCGAGTTCATCCCGATCGTCGGCACGTACGTGGCCGGCGCCGTCCCGGTGGTCGTCGTCCTGGCCGAAGTGGGTCCGACGGCCGCGCTCATCGTGCTTGCCGAGATCCTCGTCTACCAGCAGATCGAGAACTACTTCCTGAGCCCGAGGATCAGCGGGAAGGTCCTGGAGCTCAACCCGGGCGTGGCCTTCGGCGCCGCCATCGCCGGGGGAGCTGTTGGCGGGTTCATCGGAGCGTTCTTCGCCTTGCCGATCGCGGCGACGATCCAGGCGTTCGTAGCCGAGTACTCCCAGACCTACCAGGTCGAGGATTCGGACCTCACGCGGGTCGACATACCACGGCCCGAACCGCAGAAGGAGGAGAAGAACGGCCTGCGCGAACGCCTTCGGCACCGCAAGGACGACGCTTCGGCTCCCGACGACGCCGGAACGACCTGACCGCCTAAAGGCGCCGCTAGACTCCCCGGCGGTGGCCTGCCCGAGCGGACGAAGGGGCACGCCTGGAGAGCGTGTAGGTGGGCAACCGCCTCGCGGGTTCGAATCCCGCGGCCACCGCCACCAGGATCCGTGCCGGACGGAGTGGGCACGTGCGCCACTACGTCGTTTACCGGATTGATGGAGCGTCGCCGGCTGTGAACAATGTCCGGTCTGGCGGTCGGCGCCCGGCCGGGCGCCGTGGGGAGGGTATCCGATGAGAGGGCTGATCAGGACCGGACTCGGGGTGCTGGCGTGCGTGGCCATCGTGTCGCCGGTCGGGGTCCAGGCGAGCCCTGGGCTCGTCGTCACGCCACTCGGGGAGACCCTCACGCCGGCGGACCTGGTAGAGAGCCTCACCGGCACGGGCGTGTCGACGTCCAACGTGATCTACTCCGACCCGGCGGCGCCACGGGCGGCCGGGACGTTCTCGGGTGGGGCGGACATCGTCGGTATCGCCGACGGCGTGCTGCTCACGTCGGGAGACGTGGACAACGTCGTGGGCCCGAACCAGAGCGACAGCACGGGGACGGGGAACGGGGTGGGTGGCGACTCGGACCTGGACGAGCTCGCCGGCGCCGCGACGCAGGACGCGACCGTGCTCGCGTTCGACTTCGTTCCGTCCGAGTCCACGGTCACCTTCCGGTACACGTTCGGATCCGAGGAGTACAACGAGTTTGTGTACCAGGGGTTCAACGACGTCTTTGGTTTCTTCGTGAACGGCCAGAACTGCGCCGTCGTTCCCGGGACGGAGAGCACGCCCGTCTCGATCGATACCGTCAACGGAGGCAACCCGTTCGGGGACGTCAACGCGTCGCACCCGGAGCTGTACCGGAACAACGATCTCAGCGACGGCGGGGGGGCGATCGACACCGAGCTGGACGGCTTGACCGTGGTGCTCACGTGCACGGCGCCGGTGAACCCGGACGTGACGAACCACATCAAGCTCGCGATCGCCGACGTGGGCGATGGCGCGTTCGACAGCGCGGTGTTCCTCGAAGGTGGGAGTTTCAGTTCGGAGCCGGAGACACACCAGCTGACGGTGACCACCAGCGGTGATGGTGACGGCGTCGTCACCAGCTCGCCGGAAGGCATCGATTGCGACAGCACGATCTCGGACCCGGAGCTCACCGATTGCGACGAGGCGTATGACACCGACACGATCGTCACCTTGACGGCGACGCCGAACGAGGGGTCGACGTTCGGCGGATGGTCCGGCTGCGACGAGGTCCTCGGAAGCGGCGACTGCTCGGTGACGATGTCCGAGGACAAGAGCGTGAACGCCCAGTTCGACCTCCTGGGCGAGGAGTCGGCGGATCTATCCTTGGACAAGACGGACGCCGCGCCGGCCGGACCCGACCCGGTCTCGAGCGCCGGGCTGGTCGCCTACACCGTGACCGTGAGCAACGGCGGACCGGATGACGCCACCGGCGTGAGCGTGGTCGACACCGCGACGAACGGCACGCTCCAGTCCGCCTCAGGGAGCGGCTGGAAGTGCGGCGCCCCATCGGGGGGCGCGATCACGTGCACGCTTGGCGGGACGCTCGACGCGGAGACGACGGCCGCGCCGATCACGATGCTCGTCCGGGCGCCGACGAACAACGGCTCGGCGGACGCAACGATGTCCGACACGGCATCCGTGAGCGGCGACCAGAGCGATCCGAACGGCGAGAACGACTCGGACACCGAGGCGACCACCGTGAAGGGGGCGGGCAGCGCGTTCGCCAGGGATCACGCCTCGACGTTCTTCGACGGGCAGACGACCACCACCCTGCAGACGACCCGGGACACGACCGGGCGCTTCTACAGCACGCTCATCATCCCGGGGAACTCGGGACTCGGCGCCGGGCCGGTCTCCATCGACGAGTTCGACGCCAGCCTTCCGGCCTTCGACGGGTTCTGCGGAGGCCGGGACTGCGACGCTCAGGTGCAGATCACGGTGCTGCCGCCTGGACAGACCCCCGCGAACAAGCCGATCCAGGTCTTCTGGTTCTACGTGAAGGACTCGAAGCAGGGAAGCACGCTCTACGTCAAGGGTGACAACGAGCAGGTCACCAGCGTGGTTCGCAACTGCCTGGTGAGGGGCATCGCCGACCCCGCGAAGTGCGTCAACAGCAAGAACATCCTCACCAACGGTGATCGACAGTTCGTCCAGCTTTGGCGCGACGGCGGCGATCCCGGTGGAGGAAAGCGCTAGCCGGGGATGCCGGGCACTCGCTCGACGCCGAGCCGGCGCAGGATCGATCGGCTCCGCTCCTCGGCGTCCTGGTCGCTCCCCCCCGTCCGTCGTGCCTGCTCGGCGATCGCGTGCAAGGACAACCCGATCTCGTAGTCGGCCCGGCGAAGGCGAGCGAACCGCAGTGCGTCCTCGAACGCATGCCCGGCGTCGTCCGCGTGTCCCGCCAGCAGGAGCGCCCACCCGCGGACCCGGTGCAGCAACGGGAGCTGCGGCGGAAGACCACCGACCGCCTGCGCCCGCTTCAGAGAGGCTTCGCTCGCCACGAGGGCCTCGTCGAGGTCGCCGCGAAGCATCAGACATTCGGCGATCCGGGCCTCCACCTCCAGCGCCTCGGCGTCGTCCCCCATCTCCTGATACATCCGCAGCGCGTCTTCGAACATCGCCATCGCTTCGTCGTACCGCCCCGAGCGTGAGGCGACCCGTCCGAGATTGCTCGTGGTCAGGGCGACGAACTCCTTGCGCCCGGCCGCCTGCCACACCTTGAGGACATCACGGAACATCACCTCAGCCTCCACGAGGCACCCGCGATCGGACAGGATCTCGCCGATGTTCATCGGCCCCATCGCCGCGTCGACGACGTCCCCGATCATCAGGCGCATATCGTGGCCGCGTTGGTACAGATCGACGGCGTCGCTCCAGTCCCCCCGGAAGTACGCGAACATGCCCATGTTGTTGAGGACGGTCGCGGCCGTCCCGCGGTTGCCGAGCTCCTCGTAGATCTCGAGCGCCCGCTGCGAGTGGGTGGCCTCATCGGGCTCGCCGAGGTCGACGTGAGCCCAGTCGAGAATGAAGTAGGCCTGCGCGAGTGCGTCGCGTTCGCCCGACGCCTCGGCCTCCTCGATCGCGCGCCGGCACCATCGCATGACTTCTCGATACCGGCCCTGGCCCTGCCGAATCGCGGCGTACCACGCAAACAGGCGCGCTCGCTCCCGCCCGGCCTCGGTACCCGGGATCCCGTCGAGCGTGGTGAGTCCGCGGGTGACCCATCGAAGGCCCTGGCGATAGTCGCCCCGACGTTCGGCGATCCAGGCCTCCTTCAACAGGAGTTTCGCCTCCTGGAGCGGGTCGCCGGCGGCCGTCCGACGGGACGCCTTGTAGCTCGCCGCGGCCTCGTCGTAGATGCCGAGCCGGTCGAGCAGGTCGCCCAGGGCCTCGTGCACGTCGACGACCTGGACCGTCGGGACCTCGCGCAGGTGCCCCGCGGCGTCGAGTGCTCGCCGGTACTGGGCGCAGGCGTCGACGAGCGCGTACTTGGCTCGCGCCTGCTCCGCGGCGGTTCGGGCGAAACGCCATGCGTCCTGATACCGATGAGCGTGGAAGAAGTGCAGCGACAACGTGTCGGCTTGGTCGTCCACCGCGGACCCGGCGGCGCGAACGATCGCATCGCCGGCCGAGGCGTGGAGCTCGCGGCGACGCCGGAACGGGAGACCCTCATAGGCCGCGTCTCGCAGCAGCGCGTGGCGGAACCGATACCGCCCCGGTTCCTCCTCGCGCACGAAGTCGGCGAGCCGTCGCACCGCGTCCTCGTGCGTCCCCGATGCGTCGTCGCCCAGCATCTCGGCGAGGATGTCGAACCCGAACGTCTCGCCGAGCACCGAGGCGTGACGCAGGAGTGCTCGGTCCGGCGCGCCGAGGCGGTCGATCTCGGCGGTCATCAGCTCTTCGACGGTGTCGGGAAGCGTCTCCTCCCGCCCGGCCGACCGCCTCGCCACGACGAGTTCACCGAGGAACAACGGGTTCCCGCCGGATCGCTCCGCGAGCGCGGCGAGCTCGTGTGGCGGCAGCGGGCGGCCCGCCGTCGAAGCCTCGAGAAACAGCGCGGCCTTGCTCGGATCCAAGGGTTCGAGCCCGATCGTGATCGCGTCGATCTCGTCGGGGAGCTTCCACCCTCCCTCCGCCTCCCTGCGGGTCACGAGGACGAGCCAGGGCAAGTTCGGCGCGCGGCCCGCCAGGCGGCAGACCAGGTCCGCCGACGCCTCGTCCATCCAGTGCGCGTCATCGAAGACGAAGATCGTTGGCGTCGGCAGGACCCACTCGAGCAGTTCTTCCGTTACGGCCTCGAGGCGCTCACGCCGGAACTGGTCCTCGAGCCGAGCCGTCTCCTCGGTCATCGGCATCGGGATGTCCATCGGGATCCCGATCAGCGGCAGCCAGGCGAGTAGGTGCGGTGCGTTGACGGCGACGCGGTCTCGGAGCCGTTGCGCCGCAGCGGTGGCGTCCTCTCCGGCGCCGATGCCCAGGACCTCGCGCAGGAGCCCTCGGAACGGTTTGTATGGCGTTCCCGACTCGTACATCTCGCACCGGGCCATGAGCACGGTGACGCCCTCGACCTTGCCGGTGAGTTCGTCCACGATGCGCGACTTGCCGATGCCCGGCTCGCCGACGAGCTCCACGACGCCTCCGCGACGCCGGATCGCCCACTCGAGCGCGGCGAACAGCGTGGCCAGCTCGGATTCTCGGCCGATCAGCGGAGAGGCGTCGTGACGGACCAGCCGACGGCGGCCCGCCGCCCCAAGCGCGAAGGCCTTCACCGGACGCCGCTTCCCCTTGACTGCGAAAGCCGGCAACTCCTCGGTCTCGAACGGCGTCCGCGACCTAGATAGCACAGCGTCGGTGACAAGCACCTGTCCGTTCCCGGCCCGCCCCATGATTCGCGCCGCGAGGTTCACCGTGTCCCCCCGGATCGAGTACGAGCGCCGATAGGACGGTCCGAAGTCTGTCGCGAACACGCGCCCGGCGCTGACACCGATCCGGATCGGGAGGACGCGCCCCCGGTCCATGATGTTGCGGACGGCGAGCAGCATGCCCTCCTCGTCGTTGCCCGAACTCGTCGGCGCGCCCGCGACCAGGAGGATCTTCCCGCCGTCGTTGCTGATGTCCGAGTCCAGGAACGTGACGGCGTGTCGGTCGGCCTCTTGTTGGACCGTTGTGACGCACATCTCGAGCGCGTCGGCCACTGCGTCGGCCCCGTCACTTTCGAGGAGCTCGTCGGTTCCGCGGAACTCGAGGAAGGCGACGGCGACGTGACGGTGCTCGGCCTCGCGTTCTCCCAGGAGGTGACCGCGGACGCCTACCGGTACGAAGCGGGACAGGTCGATACCAGCGTCGTCTGGAGGAGCTATCTCGCCCGGGTACGCGACGTCGGGGGCGCCACGCAGGAGGAAGCCCTCGCCCTTCGGACGCCCCACCAGCCTCGACTCCAGGCCGGCAGCGGTCTCCCGGCTGATCAGGATCTCGCCGGCGTTCGCCGTGGACTCCATCAGGACCGTGCGGGTGGCGGCCGGACCCACGATCGCGAGGTCACGGTGCAGGCCGCCGACCAGGAAGAAATGGAACGTCCCCGTGTGGACGCCGACGGACATCCGAAGGGAGACGTAGCCTGCCGAGCTCTGCATCCGCCCCATCTCGCGGAGCGCTGCGCGCATCCCGTGCGCCGCGCGACACGCGCGCGCGGCATGGTCGAGCCCTTCGAACAGGAGGAGGACCGCATCGCCGCCCCACTTCACGAGCCCGGCGCCGTCGAGGTAGGCCACCTCGAGCAGGCGTGTGAAGCACACGTCCAGGAGATCGTTCATCTCCTCGGCGCCGACCTTTCCCCGGCGGGCCAGACGCTCGGTCAGTCTGGTGAACCCCGAGATGTCGACGAACGCGAGCGTCCCGTCGATCCGGCGCGCGCGAGCCGGATCGCCTGAGCCCACCCAGTCGATGAGCAGGCGGGGCACGTATGGCCTCAGGGCTTCGTTCTCGTGACGGGATACGGTCGTCACGTTCGGGACCTCTCTCGTGGACGGCAACCGATCGAGTCTAGCCCTCGGTTCGAGCCGTCCCGGACTGCGGGCCGACGCGCTTGCCAAACCGCGTGTACTGCCGCACGACCTGCATCCCG
>Ga0114129_10007746_pt1 | contig 15284 bp, 4 predicted proteins | sample RhiMetdeltSRZDD1_FD_80071 | JGI IMG/M metagenome (GOLD analysis project Ga0114129, IMG submission 80071) | Populus rhizosphere microbial communities from Tennessee, USA - Rhizosphere MetaG P. deltoides SRZDD1 (version 2) (version 2) | ecosystem: Host-associated > Plants > Roots > Rhizosphere >...
AGAAGGACCGTCGCGGTGCTCACGAACAGCATCGCGTTCGACGAGTCGAGCTCGCGTGCCCGCGCGAGGGTCGCCAGCGCGTCCTTGCTCCGGCCCATGGTGGCCAACGCGAGCGCCTGCGACGTGAGCACTTCCACATCCGGATCGTGGGTTCGCTCGTACGTCCCGAGCATCCTGGACGCTTCAGCGGCCTGTCCGGACTGCGTCAGGGACGCGCCGAGAAGCGCGACAGCCTCGGTGTTGTCCGGATCGAGTGCGACAGCCTGCCGAAGCGCCTTGACGGCTTCGTCGAGACGTCCACTCTCGCGTTCGATTTGCGCCAGATAGACGAACGACAGCGGCATGCCGGGACGGCGCTCGATCAGCTCCCGGCATCGCGCGCGTGCCGCCGTAAGGTTTCCCGCCTGATAGAGATCAACGACATCCTCGAGCAGCGCGTCGAGCGCAATCAGTCGCTTCGGATCATCGGCCTCCGTGTAGCGCGCTGTCAGGTTGTTGCCGGTCGCGGCGAGATACCCCAGGCTCCTCAGGCGTTCTCGCGTCTCCGCGGTTTCCGGGCGGGCTTCGGCAGTACCGCGGAGGTCCCGCATCGGTCCAAGCAGCGTGCGCAGCGCTTCGACGCGTGCGGGTTGCGAAGCCGCGAGGTTGTGCTCCTCGCGCGGATCCGACGACAAGTCGTACAGCTCGGGAACCGGAAGATCGATGTACTTGGCTCCATCCTTGACGACGCCATGGAGCGGAGCCCACCGGCGATTCAGCGTGGCCGATAAGGCCTCGAAGTACGTGGCCCGGCTGACTGCCTGATCCTTTTCGCCGGCCATGTCGGGGAGCAAGCTTCGGCCCGGCAGACCTTGCGGGAGGCCCAGCGCGAGCGCATCGAGAACGGTCGGCAGCACATCGACGTGTTGTGCGGCCGTGTCCACGACGACAGGCTGGAACAGGCGGGGTTGATAGAAAACGAGCGGTACCTTCAGCGTGGCTTCGTACGCAAACACTCCGTGCGTGGCCTCACCATGATCGCCGAGCGACTCACCGTGATCCGACGTGAGTACCACCAATGTTCGGCCGTTCCGGCCGGCCGAGACCAGCGGTTCCAGCAGAGGCGTGAGGAACGCATCTGTCGCCGCCACCTCGCCGTGATACGGCTCGCTGCGAAATCGCGACGCAAAAGGCTCGGGCGGTGCGTACGGCACGTGCGGTTCGTACAGGTGTACCCAGCAGAACCATCGACTGTCCCGCTGCGACTCCAGCCAGCGGATCGCGCTCGCGACGGTGTCGCGCCCGCTTCGCTCCTGGATCAGGAACGCGGGACGCGCCGCATCGGCGAAGCGATCGTCGTACACGTCGAACCCGCGCGCCAGGCCGAATCGCGACTCGAGCGGAAAGGCGCTGACGAATGCCCCGGTGCGGTAGCCCTGCGATTTGAGGAGCGTCGCGAGGGTGTCGAGGCCTGATGGAAAGCGAAACCCAGCGTTGTCGCGCACGCCGTGTTCGCCCGGCAGGCGGCCGGCCAGGATGTTCGCGTGCGACGGAAGTGTCACGACGTTGTGCGCGCGGGCGTTGGTGAAACGCGCGCCAGCCGCTGCCAGCCGATCGATCCCCGGCGTGATACCGCCAGGCTGGCCATAGATCCCAACCGCGTCAGCGCGAAGCGTATCGATGGTGATCAGGAGGACATTGAGGCCGGCTTCCCGATGAATCGACGGTGGAGAGGCTCGCCGCAAAACATTCCAGAGAGTCGGCAGCCCGAGAAGGAGAAGAATTCCAACGCCGACCGCCAGGCGCCCTCTGTAAATAGACCTTGACAATGGCGTTACGGCGCTCATAATACAACTTTCTGAAGGTCCTTTACGAAGTTCGTAACGGAGGCCTGATGCGGAAGCTCTGCCCTGTTCTTGCGGCAATCCTTCTTCTCTCCGCGGTCCCGGCATTCGGGCAACGGTCGTCAGCCACGATTCGCGGCTCCGTTCGCGACGCCACGCAGGCTGTGCTGCCCGGTGCGACAGTGACCGCCACAAACGAAGATACCGGGTTTGTCCGGTCCTCGACCACGAACTCGTCCGGCGTGTACTCGCTGTCTGACGTGCCCATCGGGCGCTACAGGGTCGAAGCGGAGATGCCGGGCTTCAAGAAGGCGTCGCGCACGAGCGTCATTCTGCGCGTCGCCGACGACTTCGCGATCGACTTCGAGCTCGAAGCGGGCGGCGTCACCGAGACGGTCGCCGTCGAAGCGTCCGCGACGCCCGTCAGGGTTCTTGGTGGCGATGTCTCGGGCGTGATCACGGGCGAGCAGGTCCGCGAGCTGCCGCTCAACGGCCGCAACTTCCTGCAGCTGGCAACGCTCATGCCTGGTGTCAGCGCCCCCGACATGCTCAACGTGAAAGATAAAGGGCTGCTTGGCGGATCCGACTTGTCGGTCAGCGGCGGCGACGTGACGGCAAACCTCTGGACCGTGGACGGCGCGAACAACAACGACGTCGGCTCGAATCGTACGATTCTGATCTATCCCTCGCTCGAGGGGATTCAGGAATTCAAGATCCTGCGCAACAGCTATGGCCCGGAGTTCGGCGGCGCCGGCGGCGCGCAAATCAACATTGTCACCCGCGGCGGGACCAATCAGTTCAACGGCAGCGCGTTCTACTCGGGTCGCAGCGATGCGTTGAACGCGAATGACTATTTCCTCGAGAAGAACAACCAGCCCAAAGCCGACCTGAAGCGCAACGACTTCGGCGGGTCCTTCGGCGGGCCGTTGATCCGGGACAAGCTGCACTTTTTCACGAACGCCGAGTGGAACCTCGAGGATCGGGGCACGGCACGCGTGGCAGTCGTGCCGACGGCGGCCGAGCGAGCCGGTGATTTCAGCGGCACGCCAAGCTGCAACACCAATGCGGTACCGATCGATCCGGTCAGCGGCAATCCGTTTCCAGGAAACCGGATTCCCGCTGACCGGCTGAGTCCGGCAGGCCAGGCGTTCCTCAATCTCTACGCGCTTCCGAACCTGCCGTCGAATGGCTGCGAAAACAATTGGGTGACCTCCGTCACCTCGCCGATCGACTACAAGCAGTTCAGCGGCCGTGCAGACTGGTCGATCAGCAACTCGAGCCGCGTGATGGTGCGCTACACGCAGGACAGCTGGCACAACGACGCGCCGAGAGTGACGAACCTGTGGGGCGACGACCCGTTCCCCTCGGTCGATTCGAACTGGAGCCAGCCGAGCAAGTCGTTCGTGACCTCGCTCAGCCAGACGCTGGGTACGAGTGCGACGAATACCCTTCAGTTCTCGTACTCCGCGAACAAGATCGAAATCACGCGCGGCGGACTCGATACGAGCCTCGGCGACGCAGTCACCAGTCAGCTGCTGCCGGTTTTCCCGTACAACACGAAGCAATACGGTACCCTGACGAGTCACCCCGTCTTCTGGGGCGGCGGGCCCTACGCGGCGCTCTGGAACGAAGCGCCCTTCCTCAACAACCAGGATCTGTTCGTCATCAAAGACGACTACACGCGGGTGTTCGGGAAGCATTTTGTGAAAGCTGGTGCGCTCGTCAGCGCGAACAAGAAGAACGAGGATACTGATGGCAACGGTTCCAGCATGCACTCGCGGTTCTGGGGCGCGAGCGGGTTGGGGGCCGGCGGCTCGGTAGTCACCGGCAACCTCCTCGGAAACTTCCTGCTCAAAGACATGTCATGGGGGTTTTCGGAGGCGTCGACCAGCCGTTCGGCGCCGCAGCGTTGGCGGGACGCGGAATTCTACGTGTCGGATTCGTGGCAGGCCTCCCGTCGTCTCACGCTCGACTTTGGTTTGAGATACTCGCTGTTCTTCAATCCCTACACGACCGACGACAAGATCACCAGCTTCGTACCGGATCTGTTCAACCCCGCGCTCGGCAACGATCCGTGCAACGGTTTGCTCCAGGTTCCCGGCACGAACGTCTGCCAGGGGGCCGGCGCCAGGGGCGGGATCGATGGGCCGAACCGCTCGCTGATGGAACAGGATTACAACAACTTCGCGCCGCGCCTCGGCGCCGCCTGGGATATCTCGGGGAATGGCAAGACCGCCCTTCGGGCAGGGATCGGTCAGTTCTTCCTGCGCGAGCGGCTGACGCCGGTGCTCAGCATCGCCACCAACCCGCCGTTTGTCTCGGTCCTCAGCGGTACGCGCACGTTCGACTCGACCCAGTGCATCGGCTGCGGCTCGAGCCTCGGCGCGCCGACGCGCGGCCGCGAAGTGGAGCAGAGAACGCCCAATAACTGGCAGTGGAACCTTACGTTCCAGCACGAGGTGTTCCGCAGGAGCACGATCGAGGTCGGTTACGTCGCCAACTACGGCTACGACCTGTTGAGGATGCGGGTGGCCAACCAGGTGCTCCCCGGCGACAACAGCGGCAATGGCAGCGATGATCGGCGGGACTACGTGCTGTCCTCCACCACGGGCGCTCTCAGACAGTTCGGCGTCTTCGGCGACGGCAACATCGGCATCTGGACGCACACCGGGGAGTCGACGTACAACTCCCTTCAGACGCAGTGGATCAGCCGTTTCGGCCGGGGCTCCCAGCTTCAGGCCTCGTACACGTTATCGCGCTCGAGGGCCAACCTCGGGCTGACGGACAGCGGCCAGCTCGCCGCTAACAACGTCGTGCTGGACAACTCGAATCCCGATGCCGATTGGGGTCGTCCCGAGACAGGGCGGACACATATCTTCAATGCGTCGCTGATCTGGATGCTGCCGGCGCTGGAAGACAAGTCGGGCCTGATGCGGCACGTCTTTGGCGATTGGGAAATCGCGTCGATCGTCGGCGGCGGGTCCGGGCAGCCGCTCACTGTGTATGCCCGTCAGCTTCCAGGCTTGGGCAGTGGTCCATCGGGCACTGGTTTCGATGACAACCAGCGGCCGAACCGCGTGGACGGTCAGGAGTGCCGCGCCAGCGGTGATCCGAAGGAGCAGATCGTCAATCCCGCGGCTTACACGCTGGTCGGATTCCAGCTGGGTGCGATCGGCACCGCAGGTCGCGGGGATTGCAACGGTCCAGGATATTTCCAGACCGACCTTGCATTCTACAAGAACTTCACGTTGACGAGCGGTGTCAAGCTGCAGTTCCGCTGGGACATCTTCAACTTCTTCAACAACACGAATTTTCTTTTCAACGGCGATAACTACGTGATGAACCCATCGTCGATCACCTTGAACAGCGCCAGGACGGAGATCACGAACGCCGTGGTTCCCGTGGGCTTCGGCAGGGCGACCGCGATTCGGGATCCGAGGCAGATGCAGATCGGGTTCAAGTTGCTCTGGTAGAGAGTTTCCGCCCAGATGCGGCTCAAGCGCTGCACGCCTCTCGGTGTGCAGCGCTTTTTATTTGCGCTCCGCGGAACTGTGGGCAATGCGAAACGGGCGCGTCACCTGTCCGACACGCCGGTTGCCGATGGAGATGACAGCTCGGGCGACGTAGTCGCCGGCAGGAAGGTCGGCGATCGTCACCGACGCGCCGGCGATGCGACATCCTGCATCGTCTGTCGCCGCGCGGAGTGTCGCGGGTGCGTGCTGGAGAGCAACCGACGTCTCGCCCGTCGCAACCTCGAAGGAGACGCTGGCGGCGTCGAGCGGCTCGGGCGCATCCGCGAAGAGTTCCAGATACCCATGCAGAGTGCTGCCACTGAAGGCTCCGTCGACCGTTGGCGCCGGCGGCATGGTGCCGTCAGCTCCTGCGCTATCGGCAATGAGGAGGTCGGTGACTTGAAGCGGTCCCGCGAGATTCAGCTGGGCGCGCACCACGCGCTCGATGGTGCCGCGCCGGCCAGCCTCGTCCAGGGCTGCCAGCTTCAGCGTATAGCGGCCGCGGTCGATGACTGCCGTGCTGAAATAGCGCTGAGAAGGACCGACACGCTGAGCTATCGGCGGCAGCTTCGTATCCAGCTGACTCGCGGCGAGCTTGCGGTCGAAATCGACGAGCACGTAGCCGATCGAGAGATCCCCGGCCGTGGTTGGTGCTTGATCGATCTCCGCCGCGATGAGCAGGCGGATCCGGTCCGAGTGGGTTTCGCGAAACGAGTAGGTGGTGACTTTGATCGGGATCTCGGAGATCGGCAACGGCTCCCGAAGAAGTGCGGTGATATCGCCACCGACGGTTTTCACCACGGTCGGGCCGATGGTGAACTGGCGGCGCGATCGAACCGTGACGCCCTTCCGTCGAACATTCACCTGGATATCGTGAGGCCGGCCGTTTCGTTCACCCGCCTCGGGCTCGAAGCTGAGGAGATAGTAGCCGGACAGCTCGAGAGCAAGACGCTGAAAGGCGAAATCGGAGTTCGACACGACACGAAACACGTCGCCACGCGTCACGCCGGTCATCAGGTAGAGACCCTCTTCGAGCAGCGCGCGATCGTCCGAGTACGTCATCGCCGGGCGTGTCCGCGCGGCGTCGTATTCGGAAGCCTGAAGATGCAACGCATACAGGGTCACGTGGGATGCCGCGGCCTTGGCCTCGAGCCACGCGAGTTGCGACGCTTCGTTGGCTGTGATGAGGCCCTCGGAGATGTACACCAGAATCTTGGGTGTGGAGCTTGGCGGGAGTCGTTCGAGAAGGGCTCGCAGCCCGCCGATCGAGTCGCGCGCTTTCTGCCGCGCGTCGGCCGCGATCTGCTCTGCTTCCGACTTCACCTGACTCATACAGGCGACGACGTCGGAGTTCCCTCCGCCGCGCGGATCTGTCGAGGGTACACCGCACTCCCGTTGATTGACGCGGTCCATGGTGACCGCATCTTTGCGCTCGAACGCCAGTGCGTCGGCTATGCCCACGTTCCGGAGCCCGGCGATGGCTGGCGCATTGCCGTCGACCTGCTGGAGGAGCCGCTGGACGAGCCGATGATCCGCAGTGAAGTCCACCTGGGGGCCACGCGGGATGCTCGCGAGCGCGACGCGATCGCCGCGGTTGAGTCGTTCGACGAACTTGCTGGCCGCGTCCATCACGCTCTTGCCGCGCCCGGCCGTGATGCTCCCGCGATCGACGACGATCATGATCAGCCGTCCGCCCGAGATCTCCGCGTTGGAGCTGTAAAACGCTGCTGTCGGGGAGGGAGCAGCCGGCACCTCGACACCCGGCGCGACCGTGACGAACTGCGCCGACACGATGGGACGCGACTTCCTGTCAACACGCACGTCGAAGTCTTGCACCGTCAGGTCGCGAATCGGCCGGCCGTTTCCGTCAACGGCGCTGACGTCCACCTGAACCAGGTCGATTGACGACCGGAATTGCGGCACCTGCGGCGTTTGCAGCACGGCGAGGACGACCGCAGTGACGACGGCTGAGGTGAGGGAAGACACTAGCAGGAATTGTATCGTGGGAACCGCCTCACGCTTGACCACTGGACGCCGGCGGCATAGGCTTCTCGGCATCCGGTCCGCGAGTGACGAGATATGAATCTCCTATCGACTACAGGCATTCGTACCCGCCTGTTGCAGGGTACGATATGCCTCCTCCTCCTCAATAGTCTCTACCTCGCACTCACGGCGAGTCCGACACTCTTCTATTTCGCGAATGTCGTGCTGCACATGGTGCTTGGCCTGGCGCTCGCCGTCGCGGGCGCCGGGTGGGTGATCCGCGCCTGGCCGCGTCTGAATCTGATGGCGCGCCTCGGATCGCTGGTTCTCGCGATCGGACTGCTCTTCGGCGTAGCGATCATGTTCCTCGGCGCCGCCGGTCCGTACCGATGGCTCTTGCCCACACACATCGGGCTGACGATTGTCGGCGGCGGAGCGCTGGCCGCAATCTGGCTGGTGGGTCTGATGCGTCGTGCGGACAGAGGGACCCGGGTTGCGGTCGGTGCGGCAGCTGTCTTCGTCTGCCTGACTGCGCTGGCGTCGATCGGTGCCGGCGCGTTTCGAGAATCCAGCGCAAAGGTGAAGTACCGCATCGAGAACCCTATCGTGGTGCCCGCATCGATGAACGAGGAGGGACGCGGTCCCACGAGCCCCTTCTTCCCGTCGTCGGCCGATACCAACGTGCGGGGGATCATCCCCGCGAACTTCTTCATGACCAGCGAGAGCTGCGGCCGATGCCACACGGACATCTACAAGGAGTGGAACTCGTCGGCGCATCACTTCTCGTCGTTCAACAACCAGTGGTATCGCAAGTCGATCGAGTACATGCAGGACGTGGTCGGCACGCAGCCGTCGAAATGGTGCGCCGGCTGCCACGATCATGCCGTCTTCTTCAACGGCCGGTTCGAGCGCCCCATCAAGGAGCAGATCGACACGCCCGAAGCGCAGGCGGGACTGGGTTGCACGTCGTGCCACTCGATCACGCGTGTGGGCAGCACCATGGGGCAGGGCGACTTCGAGATCGAGTACCCGCCCATGCACGACCTCGCGGCGAGCGACAACCGCTTCCTCCGGTTCATGCACGACAAGCTGACGTTCATCGATCCCGAGCCGCATCGTCAGGTGTTCATGAAGCCGTTCCATCGGGAGCAGACCGCGGAGTTCTGCTCGAGCTGCCACAAGGTGCATCTTGATGTGCCGGTGAACGGCTATCGATGGTTCCGCGGCTTCAACGACTATGACAACTGGCAGGCGTCAGGTGTCTCGGGCCAGGGCGCCCGGTCGTTCTACTACCCGGCCAAGGCCCAGAAGTGTGCCGACTGCCACATGCCACTCGTGCCGTCCCGCGACCCGGCGGCGAAGAACGGCTTCATCAAGTCGCATCGGTTCCCGGCGGCAAACACAGCCCTGCCGTTCGTGAACAAGGACGCCGAGCAACTCAAAGCCGTGCAGGACTTCCTTCGCGATGGCCAGGTCTCGGTCGACATCTTCGGCATCGTTCGCGCCGATGAGCCCGTCGGGCAGCCGGTGGCGAGCGGGAAAGCGACGGAGCCGCGCATCGCCAGCACGTTTGCGATAGGCGAAGAGTCCAGCAGCTTTGGCGCGCAACAGAACTATCTCACTGCCGCCGCCGATGTGATTGCCCCGCTGGACAAACTGGATAGCGCGCAGGCGGTGGTCCGCCGCGGCGAGTCGGTGCGTGTAGAGGTGGTCGTCCGCACACGGAAGGTTGGCCACTTCTTCCCGGGTGGAACGGTCGACGCCTTCGACGTCTGGGTAGAACTGGAAGCGACGGATGAGAACGGCCGGAAGCTGCTGCACAGCGGATCCGTGGCCGATGAGGGAAAGGGGCCCGTCGAGCCTGGCGCGCACTTCTATCGCAGCCTGTTGCTCGATGAGCACGGCAACCCGATCAACAAGCGGAACGCGTGGGCAGCGCGGTCCGTGGCCTACGTGCGCCTCATCCCTCCCGGCGCGGCCGACACCGTGCACTATCGATTACTGATTCCGCCGGACGCCGGCAATCGCATTCATCTCAAGGCTAAGGTCAACTATCGCAAGTTCGCCTGGTGGAACACGCAGTGGGCCTTCGCAGGGATCCGCGATCCCCAGCAACCGTCGTACTCGCTCGCGCCAGGGCACGACGACGGGAAGTGGGTGTTCACTGGAAACACGGCGAACGTCTCTGGTCAGGTGAAGGCGATCCCGGATATTCCGACGACGGTCATGGCCGAGAGCCAGGCGACACTCAACGTCATCGACGCCAGCGCGCCCTTGCTGCCACCGCAGCCCGTCATGAATCCGCAGGTTCGCGAACGCTGGAACGATTACGGGATCGGGCTCCTGCTGCAAGGTGACATCAGAGGTGCCGAAGCGGCGTTCCTGAAGGTCACCAAAATGGATCCGGCGTATGCGGACGGCTGGGTCAACGTCGCAAGGGCACGGATTCAGGAAGGCAATATGCCGGCCGCAGAGGAGATGCTGCGGAAGGCACTCGAGATCGATCCGAAGCTCGCGAAGACGCACTTCTTCCTGGGGACGGCGCTCAAGAGCCTTGGCCGCTACGACGAGGCGCTCGGCCACCTGCGAGAAGCGGGGGCGCTCTATCCGCGCGACCGCGTCGTGCGCAACCAGTTGGGCCGCGTGTTGTTCCTGAAGCGTCAGTACGCGGCGGCGATTGACGAATTCAAGCAAGTACTCTCGATCGATCCCGAAGATCTTCAGGCGCACTACAACCTGATGCTCTCGTATCAGGGTCTCGGCGATGCGGCGAGCGCCGAACGGGAGCGTGTGCTCTACACACGCTTCAAGGCCGACGAGTCGTCGCAGGCGATCACCGGTCCCTATCGTCAGCTGCACGAACACGACAACAACGAGCGGCAGCAGATCCACGAACATCGCACCACCGCGCCGGTGCCGCAAGCGAAGACGACAACTGCTTCCTCGAGGCCGCTCCCACGATGATCACCCTTCAGTCAGCGTGGCCGCGCCCGGTTGTGATGGCACTCGTGTTGTGGGCGGGCGCATATGCCGGCGCAGGTGCGCGCCAGGCGAACGGGATCGCGCCGGATCCGGCCGGCCCGGTATTCACGGACGTGACGTCCGCCGCCGGCATTCGCTTCCGGCACAACAACGGCGCGTTCGGCAAAAAGTACCTTCCGGAGACGCTCGGTTCGGGATGCGCCTTTCTCGACTACGACGGCGACGGGTGGCAAGACATTCTCCTCATCAACTCGAAGAATTTCCCCGGACGCACGGGAGCCCCAACTTATCCGCCCACCCATCCTGCGCTCTACAGGAACAACGGGAATGGGACGTTTTCCGACGTGACGAAGCAGGCAGGACTGGCGGTCGAGTTGTATGGCTTCGGCGCCGCGGCGGCGGATTTCGACAACGACGGCCGCACGGACATCTATATCACCGCCCTCGGCCCGAACCGGCTGTTCAAAAACACCGGTGGCCGCTTCGTCGACGTGACGGCACGCGCCGGTGTGGGCGACCCGGGTTTCTCGACCAGCGCCATGTGGTTCGACTACGACCGAGACGGACGCCTCGACCTGTTCGTGGCCAACTATGTCGAGTGGTCCGAAGACCGCGATCTGTTCTGCACGCTCGATGGCAAGACCAAGTCGTACTGCACGCCGGAGTCGTACAAGGGTCAGAGCTCTTCGCTGTACCGCAACAAAGGTGACGGGACGTTCGAGAACGTTACCAGCGCCGCCGGCCTCCACGATCCGACCTCGAAGGCACTCGGTGTTGCGCTCCTCGACTACGATAGCGACGGCCAGCCGGATCTGTTCGTAGCCAACGACACGCAGCCGAACCGCCTCTATCGCAACCGCGGGAACGGCACGTTCGTGGACGTGGGTATGACGGCGGGCGTCGCGTTCAACGAGGCGGGAGTTGCGCGCGCCGGCATGGGTGTCGACGCGGCCGACTACGACGGATCGGGCCGTCCGAGCCTCGTCATCGGGAACTTCTCGAACGAAATGATGGCGCTGTACTCGAACGAAGGCAACGGCCTCTTCATCGACGAGGCGCCCACATCGACGATCGGGAAAGTGTCGCTCCTCACCCTGACGTTTGCCTGCTTCTTCTTCGACTACGATCTCGACGGCCTCCTCGATATCTTCGCCGTCAACGGACATGTGGCCGACGACATCAGCAGGGTACAGCCCAAGGTCACCTACGCGCAGTCGCCGAATCTGTTCAGGAACCGCGGGGCGAAGAAGTTCGACGTGGTGACGAGCGCGCTTGGTCCAGACCTGCAGAAGCCGATCGTCGGCCGAGGCGCCGCTTATGGTGACTACGACAACGACGGCGACGCGGATCTCTTGATCACGTCCAACAACGGGCCCGCAAGGCTGTTCCGCAACGACGGCGGCAACCGCAATCAGGCTCTTCGCGTGCAGGCGCGCGGCATCGCCTCCAACCGCGATGCCATCGGGTCACGCGTCGAGATCACACTGGACGATGGCAGAAAGCCGTGGAAAGTGGTGAAGACCGGCTCGAGCTACTGCTCGCAGAGCGAGCTGCCGCTGACGTTCGGCCTCGGCCGATCCGGCAAGGTGACCGCCATCCAGATCACCTGGCCGAACGGCCGTTCCGAGACGGCGCGCGAGATCGGCTCGAACCGCAGCGTGACGTTCGAAGAGGGAAAGGGTATCGTCCGCAACGTGCCACTCGGGTCACGATGAATGCTTCGCCCGCTCTGCGCTCTTCTTCTGGCACTCGTCGCTCTCGTCGGATCGGTCCCACCGCGGCAACCGCAGCTGGATGCACGTGAGGGCGCGTATCGCGCCAACAATCTGGGCGTGGCTCTGCTGGAGCAGTACCTGTACGACGAAGCGGTGGCGTCGTTTCAGCGTGCGCTCGAACTGTACCCAGGCCTGCACATTGCGCAGCTGAACGCCGCTGTTGCGCTCTTCTACGCCGGGAAACCCGACGAAGCGCTGAAGGCGGCGCGCGATGCGGCAGGACGCTTGCCGGCGCTTCCACATCCGCACTACGTGATTGGTCTCGCAGCCCGGGCGAACGGGGAGGTGGGCGATGCTGCCACGGCCTTCGACGCGGTGCTGCGGATGGATCCGTCCGATGCGGGCAGCCTGATCAATCTCGGGCAGATCCAACTCCAGCAGCGTCAGTTCACCGAGGCCATCGCATCGTTCAAACGGGCGCTCACCGCCGAAGCGTTCAACGCGACCGCCGCCTATGGGCTCGCCACCGCGCTGACCCGATCGGGGCCAGCCGAAGAGGCGGCGCGAACGATGAAGCAGTTTGAAACGCTACGCGACGCGCCGTACGCTGTCACGTACTCGCAGGCATACCTGCAGCAGGGCAAGTACGGGGAGGCCCTGGCTTCGACCGGCGCTGAACCTGAACTGGTCGATCCAGGGTCGCCGAAGGTCAGGTTCGTCGATAGCACGAAGGAGCGTCTCCCCGACCAGCGGGTGGATGCAACGGGCGCCGTATCATCCGCCGGTGGTGTCGTCCTGGCCGATTTCGACGGGGACGGAGATCTGGACGCGTTTGCGACCAGCGGTGCGGCCCCTGGGCAGCGGCTCTATACCAACGACGCGGGCAGGTTCACAGACGCGACGTCCCGTGCGTCCGTGGCCGCACGTCAGGGAGGGGCAGCGGCGGCCGTCGCAGGCGACTACGACAACGACAACGATCCGGATTTGCTCCTCCTGCGGCAGGGCGGGGTCCAGCTTCTACGGCTGGGATCCGGCGGCGTCTTCGAGGACGTGACGGACGCGGCGGGCATTCGTGGATCGCCGGCCGCGGCCGTGTCGGCGGCGTTCGTCGACGTGGATCACGATGGCGATCTCGACATCTTCATAGCCGGAGGGGCGGTCGCACCTCCGGGAGAGCCGCGACCCGCGCCAAACCAGCTGCTCCGAAACAACGGCAACGGGACGTTTCAGGACACGACGCGCGACGCAGGCCTCCTCGATGGCGCGCTCCGCGGCATCGCCGTCGCGCCGACAGACTTCGACAACCGCCGCGACATCGATCTGCTCGTGATCGGTTCATCAGGTCCGCCGCGGTTGTTCAAGAACATGCGTGACGGAACCTTCGCGGATGCTGCAAGCGAGGCAGGTTTACCACAGGCCGCAGCGTACAGCGCACTGGCTGCGGCGGACGTCGACAAGGACGGCTACACGGATTTTCTCCTTGGACGCGCCGATGCGACCGGCATCTTCGTGCAAAGCGACGGTCAGGGCCGATTCCGGCAGAGCGATCGGACCGACGTGGCTGCAGGGGTCACGGCGGCTCTGTTCATCGATTACGACAACGATGGGCTGTTGGATCTGATCACGGCCGCGCGCCGCACCGTACGGCTGTCGAGAAACCTCGGGACCCGCTGGTCCGACGAGTCGCAAAGCTCCGGGTTCGCCGCGCTCGCCGCCGGGTTGCCCGCGGACGTCGCAGCCCTGTCGTTCGGTGACCTCGATCGCGACGGCGATCTCGATGGCCTCGTGCTGCTGGCCAACGGCGCGCTCTCATACTGGCGCAATGAGGGCGGGAACACGAACAGGGCCATTCAAGTCCGACTCGTTGGACGCGTCAGCAATCGTCTCGGTGTCGGGTCGAAAGTCGAAGTGCGCGCCGGCAGTCTGCGGCAACGTGTGGAGACTGCCGCCGTCGCGCCAGCACTCGGTCCGGCTGAGGCGACCTTCGGTCTGGGCGGCCGTCAGGCGGCGGATGTCGTGCGCGTGATCTGGCCGTCCGGAACGCTACAGGCGGAGACGGACGTCAGTGCCGCAACGACCGTGACCGAGCTCGATCGCAAGCCGTCGTCATGCCCGTACCTGTATGTCTGGAACGGATCGCGATTCGAATTCCTGACGGACTTCCTTGGCGGTGGCGAGATCGGATACTGGAGCGGTCCCGGCGCGTGGAATATTCCGGATTCCGACGAGTACGTGCGGATCCCCCCAGGCCTGCTCCAGCCGCGCGGCTCCCGCTACGAGCTGCGCGTCACGAACGAGCTCGAGGAAGCGCTGTTCATCGACCACCTTCAGCTGGTCGCCATCGATCATGACGAAAACGTGGACGTCTTTCCGTACGAGGGCCTGGGTGCGCCGGACGCGGGCCACCTTCCGCCCGCGACCGTGCGCGGCGCCCGCCCGGTGGTCGCGGCAGTGGACGAGCGTGGCCGCGATGTCTCCGACCGACTCACCGCCCTCGATCGTCGATACGTCGACGGCTTCCGGACTCTCGACATCCGCGGTTACGCCGAGCCGCACGATCTCCATCTGGACATCGGGCCAGGAGAGGCCGGCGTCGTCCTGCTGGCGACCGGCTGGACGTCCTATGCGTTTTCGAGTGACAACGTCGCCGCTCACCATCGAGGGCTGAAGCTAGAACCCCCGGTGCTCGAGGTGCGCTCCCGGTCCGGCGCGTGGCGTCACGTGGGTAGCATCGGCATACCGGTCGGCCGTCCGCAGACAGTCGTGGTGGATCTCGCCAGCAAGCTTCGTCCCGGCGAGCGCGAGCTGCGAATCAGAACCAACATGCGGATCTACTGGGATCAGATTCTCGTGGACAGATCCGGTGGCGGCCTGGAGACGACGATGACCCGGCTCGATCCAGTAGAGGCGGACCTCCGGGGGCGAGGCTTCTCGCTCGAGATCGCGCCCGATCCCCTGCAGCCATCGCGATTCGACTACGATCGGGCGACCCGCGTGTCGCCGTGGAAAACGATGGTCGGACGCTACACCCGCGAAGGGGACGTGCGCGAGCTGCTGACGAAGGTCGACGACATGTTCGTCATCTCGCGGCCGGGGGACGAAGTCGCCTTGGTATTCGATGGTGCGGCTCTGCCACCGCTCGTTCCCGGCCGGCGACGCACGTTCATGCTCGCGGCCGATGGGTTCAGCAAGGAGATGGACATCGCCTCCGCCAGCCCGCATACGGTAGAGCCGCTGCCATTCCACGCGATGCGGAGTTACCCCTACGG
>Ga0114129_10007747_pt1 | contig 15282 bp, 11 predicted proteins | sample RhiMetdeltSRZDD1_FD_80071 | JGI IMG/M metagenome (GOLD analysis project Ga0114129, IMG submission 80071) | Populus rhizosphere microbial communities from Tennessee, USA - Rhizosphere MetaG P. deltoides SRZDD1 (version 2) (version 2) | ecosystem: Host-associated > Plants > Roots > Rhizosphere >...
GAGACTCTCGTTTCATGGCGGCTCCTGCTGGCGGGCTCTTCGCCCTGGCTTAGTCACCGGTCGTATAGCACGACCAGTGAGGAGCCGCCGCTCTCAAATTTCAACAGCTACCGGGACATCGCCATCACCCGGTGTGCGTCCGTAAACCTCGATGTTCCTCGATGTTTTGCGCCTCACGTATCACAGTCCTATCACAATCGAGTCGCTCACTTACCGCGTGCGGTTTCGGTACGCCTTGATACGCGTCACGACGTCGCACAAGCTGCCGCCCTGCAGCACTGCTACAGCGGCTCGCTCGAGTGGGCAGCCCTCCGGCGGCGACGCGTCGACCAAGATCATCCAGCGCAGCCGCATACGCTGTGGCCTGTTCGATCACAGATCCGGCGCGTCGATCGCCGCGAGCGCTAAGCTGACAGACGTCAATAACCGGTACGTCGTCAGCGCAGTCCCAAGCAGGAAGCCGGCGCTGATGAACCAAACGAACACCCAGGCATGCATGACACCCTCCACGCGCAGAGACGTTGCGGAATCGCCGGAGACACACAGCGGGCCGGTCCAAGGACCCGTGCGGCATTTCGAGAATCGGCGAGGGCGTTACGAGCGCGGTGGAGGTGAAAGGGGGATGGCTCGCCAGTCGGGACGTGGCAATGGCAGTGTGATGATCCGACCGGTGTCAGCGGACGGCGTGGCCACGTCGACAGACGATGCCAGAATGCCGACCGTGTCAAACAGCGATGTCGACACGGTCGCATCGCCCTCATTGTAGGGTCGGCACCGGCAGTGATCCGCCCTGAGAGGCTGTTCGCCGCGATCGTGCATCGGGCAGTCAACGTCCGCGCGATGCGGGCATACACACCGAACAGAACTGGCACGGGATGAGGGCGCGAGCTCGGCGAAGCCTGCCGCGGTCGCCATACACACCGCCATCAGGTGAGTGCTCAGCGAGCAGATGCAGAGAAACCGGCGGAACGCGTGTTGCGGCCGCATGACGTTCCCGTTGCGACCGTACCACGCGCGGTCGGCGATCGCAATCCACCGAGGCGACCACACGCTGACAGGCCTAGCGAGATACGGGGCGTTTCGCGAGCTTTCGCTGGAGCGACCGCCGATGAATACCCAATACTCGGGCTGCTTGCGAGACGTTTCCGCCACTGTCCGCAAGAATGCGCTGAATGTGCTCCCACTCGACTCGCGCGAGTGATGGTGCCTGCCCGTCCTCCGGTGGTTGCGTTCCCTCGAAAGCCGCGACGATCTGATCGGCGTCGGCGGGCTTGGTCAAGTAGCTTGCAGCCCCGAGCTTGATGCTCTCGACCGCTGTGGCGATGCTCCCGTAACCAGTCAAAACGACCACGATCGTGGCCGGGTCCAGGGCCTTGAGCTCGCGCACAACTGACAACCCGGATTCGCCGGGAAGCCGCAGGTCGACGAGCGCGAGTTCCGGACTCTCGTCACGTGCCGCGTCAATCGCAGAGGGATGATCCGCGACACCGGTCGCCTCATACCCGCGGTCGCGCATCGCACGAACGAGGCGTTCGCGAAATGCAGCGTCATCATCAACGATCAGGAGCGAACGCGCATCGGTCATGTGAACGATGACACCTCCAGAGGCAATGCGGGAATCTCGAGGATCGCCGTCGTCCCCTCGACGCCGTCGAACTCCAGCGTACCACCTGATCGTTCCGCGAACGTGCGAACAAGAAAGAGGCCGAGGCCGAGCCCGAGCCCTCGACCGGGTTCTTTCGTAGTAAAGAACGGCTCGCCTGCGCGCCGTCTGGTGTCGGACGTCATCCCAATGCCTCGGTCGCGCACCTCGATCCTTACCATCGTGCCGCGAATGTCGAATCGAAGGACGACTCGGTCGGCATTCCCGCTCGCATCGAATGCGTTCTTGAGCAGCGACGAGATGGCCTGGACCATTTCCGCACCTGTGGCGGACGGAATCGGCGTCTGGGGAGCGATCTCGACGGTCAGTCGTTGCCGACGGTCATGAGCCAATCGATCCTGAACCAGTCGTGCGATGGATGACGGCGCCATCGGTTCGAGTGTGGCGGGCACGCCGACGCTGGCCCGTCCGCTCATCCCGTCGAGAATGGCCTGACAGCGATCGAGCTCAGATCGAACCAACTGAGCGTCGCCCCTGAGCGCCGAGCCCACTGCTGCAGGTTCAGTCACTTGCGCGGCATTCCGTTCGAGTTCGCGAGCCGCCACTGCGATCGTCGCCAGCGGCGTCGAGAGTTCGTGGGCTGCGCCCGCCGCGAGTGTGGTGAGCGATGCCAGTCGTTCACTCCGAGTCGCCCGCTCGCGCGCCTCCTCCAGTTGTGCCTGTCGTTGTCCGAGGACCCTTCGTGCTCGTGCGACGTAGTGCGCGACGAGTTCGGCAATCCCTGCGCCCGAGAACCACATCGTGAACAAATGCGTCGGAAAGTCGTTCAGTCGATGGTGCTCGATCAGGCCGGCGCGTAAGTGATCGACCACGAGCCACCCGAAACCGATCGCGGAGGCCGCACCCACGACAGCTGCCCACGCCGGCGCAATCGCAACCGCGCCGATCCAGATGTACACGCCGTACATCACGATGAATGGGTTGAACGGTCCGCCGGTGATATCAAGCAATCCGGTGAGCAACGCAGCGCGGCGGCGAGCGCCACGCCAAACAGCAGGGGCGACGCCGCCTGACGACGGTGGAACGCGATGACGGCGGTGCGACAAATTGCCGCAGCCAATCCGAGGCGACCGACCTCCCGTAGAGAAAGATCGAGATGCGGGAACAGCCAAAGATACCGAGGACCGCCCACAGCACCGCGCACGTCGCCCACCGCACGGGCTGAAGCCATGCGACATCATGCCGCACCTCGGATGGCGCTTTGCTCATCTAGACTCGACTGCTCGTCCAGGACACACGATGCGCTTCAGGGTACCAACGATTCTCTCGGTTTTTCTTCTTTCCGTCAGCGTCAATCTCTACGCGCAGGCGATGGGCCGCGTGAGTGGCCGCGTGCTGGATCAGACGGGCGCAGCGCTTCCGGGCGTCGCAATTGATCTGGTAGTCAATGCACGCGAGCTGACCGCGGTGACGGATACCACCGGAGCCTACCGATTCGATGCTGTGCCAACTGGCACCGCCGAGCTCACGTTCCGCCTCCTGAACTTCACCGTGCTGCGACGATCCGTCAGCGTGACGAACGGCGCGGCCGTGAATGCGGACGTCGTGTTGACGCTCTCGCTCAGCGCAGACGTCATCGTGACGGGAACCGGAACGTTTCGCAACGTCGCCGACGTCGAGGACCCGGCGGCGAACCTCGTCGGCATCGCGGCATCGGCGAGCCAGGGTGCCGTGACGGCCGCGCAGATCGACGAGCGCCCGATGATGCGCACGGGCGAAGTCCTCGAAACCGTGCCCGGCCTCATCGTGAGCCAGCACAGTGGTGAGGGGAAGGCGAATCAATATTACTTGCGGGGCTTCAACCTGGATCACGGAACGGACTTTTCGACGACGGTCGCCGGAGTGTCGGTCAATACACCGACCGGCGCGCACGCCCATGGCTATTCGGACGTCAGCTTTCTCATTCCCGAGCTCGTGAGCGGCGTGCAATTCAAGAAGGGCCCGTACTTCGCGGACGAGGGAGATTTTTCGGCGGCGGGTGCGGCCAACATCAACTACGTCAATCAGCTCGAGCGTCCCATCGTTCGCGTAAGCGGCGGGAACGACGGCTGGGGACGCCTGTTCGGTGCCGCCTCGCCGCGCGTGGGCGGAGGATATCTGCTTGGCGCCCTCGAGGTGAACCACAACGATGGGCCGTGGGTCAGACCGGACGATTACCGAAAGGTCAATGGCGTTCTGCGGTACAGCCGCGGCAACAATCGCAACGGGTTCTCGCTGACCGGCATGGGCTACTGGGCCGACTGGGACTCGACCGACCAAGTCCCAGAACGCGCCATCACCGATGGGCTCATCCCGCGCTTTGGTCTCATTGACGCCAGTGATGGCGGGAAGGCGAACCGCCAGAGCCTCGCCGCGGACTATCAGCATTCGAATGGTCCCTCATCGCTGCGTGCGACCGGGTTCCTGTTGCACAACAGCCTGAACCTGTTCTCGAATTTCACCTACTTCCTCGACGACCCGGCGCATGGCGATCAGTTCGAGCAGGCCGAGCGCCGCGTCGCCGCCGGCGGTCGCGTCACGTACCGGCGGCTCGGTCATTTCTTCGAGCGGCACACGGAGAGCGCCATCGGCGTGCAGCTGCGGAGCGATTGGCTCGACCCGGTAGGTCTCTATCGGACAGAAAACCGCCAGCGACTGTCGACGACGCGCGAGGACGAAGTCGGGCAGACCATGGCGGCGGTCTACGCGCAGAGCGAGATCGAGTGGACGCGAACCTTTCGCACGACGTTTGGCCTTCGCGCCGACCGGTACCAATTCTCTGTGACCTCGGACAACCCGCTGAATTCGAGCGATGGCTCTGATGGCCTGGTGAGTCCTAAATTCGGCGCCATCTTCGGACCGTGGAACGGCACGGAGGTGTACGTGAACGCGGGCACCGGTTTTCATAGCAATGACGCGCGTGGGGCCGTGACCACCGTCGATCCGGCGAGCGGCGACCCCGTCGATCGCGTCACGCCGCTCGTGCGGGCGAAGGGTGCCGAGATCGGGCTGCGAACGGTGCGCATTCACGGCCTGCAGTCGACCGTGGCGTTGTGGTACTTGGGCATCGACTCGGAGCTGCTGTTTGTGGGAGACGCCGGGACGACAGAACCAGGACGCCCAAGCCGCCGCGTGGGGATCGAATGGACGAACTATGCACGGCTGGCGCCGTGGGTCACGGTCGACGCCGATCTGGCGTTTACACATGCGCGGTTCACGAATGACGATCCCGCAGGCACGGAGATCCCCGGCGCGCTCGACCGAGTGATCTCGGCCGGCGTCACGATCGAGCCTCGCAAGTCTGTGTTTGGGAGCCTTCGCGTTCGTCATTTCGGTCCGCGCCCACTCATCGAGGATGGGAGCGTCAATTCGAAGAGCACCACGATCTGGAATGGCGAGGTCGGCTATCGCCTGTCGAACGAGGCACGACTCGTACTCGAGGCGTTCAACATCTTCGACGCCAAGGTCTCGGACATCGACTACTTCTACGCATCGCGTTTGCCTGGCGAGCCCGCGGACGGTATTGAGGACATCCACACGCATCCGGCTCTTCCGCGATCTGCGCGTATCGGTATCCAGTTTTCGTTTTAGGACTCAGCCGGCGACCATGCCGATGTGTGGAAGGTCGGGTTCCGCTCGCAACTCAGTATTGCCGAACGAGCCGCTGGAGGGTATGAATGAGATCCGTCGCGACGCTGCCGCGAACTGCACGGGTGAACGTGATGGTTGGTTTCTGACGGCTGGAGCCGTTGCAGCGTTTGGCGCGTGAACCGGATACCGACGGCCGGCAACTATGCTAGTCTGGCAGACTGATGCAAGCCCGACAGCGGTGGATCCGGCGGATTGTCGCGGGCTGGCTGCTCGTCCACCTGTCATCGCTCGTGTCCGTTCCGCTCGTGCTCTGCGCGACAACCAACTCTCTCGGAACGTCAGCGGTGTGCACGTGCTCTCACGAAGACGGCACGATGTGTCCAATGCACCACACCGCGAAGCCGTCGAAATCAAAGTCGAACTCGTGTTCCTGCCGGAGCAACGCCGATCCGATGTCCGCCATTGCGGCATCCCTCGTCGGGCCGGCGGCCGTCTTGACCGCGACGCCGGTTCCCTTCACGTTGCTTCTCAGCGGCTCAGGCATCGGTGCATCGACCGCGCCGATTCATGACGCCTACGTCGTTCCCATCGCTCCGCCTCCTCGCGCCTAGCGCCAGCTTCATCGACATCTTCGCTGCTGTCCTCGGTGGACAGATCCGCACGTCCTTCTGACGAATCGTTCGTGCGTTGACCGACCGCGCCATCCCACGTGGGTTGATGGCCGAGCGATCGACTCCGCACATCGTCAGGTCTGCCATGCGATGCGCCATGCGCACAGCGGTGATCAATGAGTTTCGGTGTCAGGTAAAGGAGAAGAGCAATGTTCGGATGGCCTCGGCCGCTGCCGCTTGCGCGATTTCACCTTCATTCCGTTTTGCTGCTGTGCACGCTCGCCGTTCATCCGGCGTTGGTCTCAGCGCAAACGACTACCGTCTCAGGTTCGGTCGAGGACCAGGCCGGCGGCCGTTTGCCCGGAGTCTCCATCGAGCTGCTGCCGGCGACCGGTGCCCCCCGCACGACGCAGAGCGACGCGCAGGGAACCTTCCATTTCGATTCGGTCCCTCCGGGACACTATGCGGTGACGTTTGCCCTCACTGCCTTTCTCAATGTCCGCCGCGAGATCGATGTCGTCGCGTCGCTGCCGACGCGCGTGGACGTCACGCTGCGCGTGTCGCTGAACGCGGCGGTGGTCGTCACCGCGACGCGGACTGAACGGACGCTCGAGGAGGTTCCGGCGAGCGTCACCGTTCTCAACGAGGCTGTCATTCAGGCCACGCCCGCGCAATCGCTGGACGACGTGATCCGGACGATGCCGGGGATCAACATCAACAGCGACTCCTCCTACCAAGTCCATTTCACGGCGAATGGAATCACCATGCGTGGTCTGGGTTCGGGCGCTGACACGCGCACGCTGGTCATGATGGATGGCGTGCCGCTCAACGGTCCTAACCAGGGCGTTGTGCAGTGGATGCAGGTCCCACTCGAATCGATCGACCAGGTCGAACTCGTGCGCGGTGGGGGCTCGGCCCTCTGGGGCAATTACGCGCTCGGCGGCGTCATGAACATCGTCACGCGGCCACCGGAGACCTCGCAAGCCTCCGGCGACATCGGCTACGGACGCTACGGGACAACCCGCGTCAATGCGTACGGCGCGTCCGCGGGGAACAAGGCCTTCGAACTCAGCGGGAACGTGAACTACTTCAACACCGACGGCTTCAACCGGGTCCCCGAGGACCAGCGGGAGCCGCTGGACATTCCGACGTCATTCGACGCGACGAACGCGCAGGCCACCGCGCGCTTTAGGCTGAACCCTACGTTGACGGGACTCGTGCACGGCAATTTCTTTCAAGGCGATCAAACGTTGGGGACGCCTCTTTCGACGAACCGCACACGCCTCGGGACGATCGCCGGCGGCGTCACCAAGACATCCAGCGGAGGGTCCTCCCTCGTGCTGAACGGCTTCTACCGCGACAGCCGCTTTCAGACGGACAACCCAGGTGCGCCCGATGACGCCCCGCCACGCACACTGGAGTACGTGCAGAACGCGCACGTGGGCGACTGGACGGATGTCGGCTCGTCGGTGCAATGGAACACCAGCCCGTCAACACGCCTGCCGCTACTCTCGATCGGGGCCGACGTGCATCGGACCAGCGGTTCGGACACGGCGGCGATCTACAACGAAAACGGCACGCAGATTCGCACCGACGTCGGCAGCGGCAAGCAACTGCTGACGGGAGTGTTCGGGCAGGCGAGTGTCGCTCCGGTGCCGGATGTGGAGATTCTTGCGAATGTCAGGTTCGAGTACTTCAAGAACTTCGACGGATTCGACGGCAATCCCGGCGGCATCGGCCACGTGCCGGATACCACAGCCACGGCGACCACCGGCCGTGTCTCCGTGCGCTACAAGCTGAATCGAACCGTTGCGTTACGCGGCGCTGCCTACAACGGATTTCGTGCGCCGCAGCTCGACGATCTGTATCGGGGCTTCAGCATTCCCGGGGGCACGTTTCTTCCAAACTCACAGTTGGTCCCGGAGACACTCCAGGGTGCGGAGGGAGGCGTCGACGCCTCGGGAAACGGCGTGCGCGCTCAGGTGACTGGCTTTTACAATCAAATCAAGGACTTGATCACGTCCCGCAACCTCGATGACAGCGAGTTGCCTCCCGGCTTCTTCTTCGGCACTCGGAACATCAATGCCGGAAAGCTTCACTCGAGCGGCGTCGAGGTCGAGACGAACTGGGCCATGAGCTCCTCCGTGAGCACGAACGTCGCGTACACCTACACGCATTCGCAGATTGTCGAGAACCCGGTCGACCCAGCCTCAGTCGGACAACAGCTGTTCGGTGTCCCGAAGAACAAGGCCAGCGCGATGGTGACCTACGCGGGACCGTCGGGATTCAAGGCGGCGATGCGGGTCAGGTATCAGCAGGAGCACGCGTCGGATCCGGGCCATACCCTCGTCGAGCCGTCGTACACCGTCTGGGATCTGTCGGCGTCGTACCGCGTGGGCAAACGGCTCGAGATCTTCGGCAACATCGAGAATCTGTTCAACTTGACCTACGTCGCCAGCAACAGCGGGTTCGGGCCGTCACAACTGGGAACGCCATTCAGTCCGTTTGCTGGCCTTCGCGTGCGCCTGTAGACGGACGAGCAGCGCAGAGCCATGGTTGATCCGTCGATTGGTGCTGTTTAAGAAGATTGACGCGAGCGATTCGTGCCATCGGGTGGAGTATCGATATGCATAAGAGCAATCATGCCGCCGTCGGATTCCTGATCGCTGTGGCGGTCACTACCGCGTGTGGCAGCCGGTCGTCACCTGCGGGTGTGTCGTCAGGCGGAGGAGGGTCGTCAATCCGATCGCTCGGGTTGCCCACGGCCGCGAACAGCACGCCGGTGCTCGCCGCCTCAGGCAATTGGGTTGTTGCGGTCTGGACGGCCTCCGAACACGAACGGACCGACATCTATGCCGCCACGAGCGAAGACGGCGCCGAACAATTTGGCGCACCGGTCCGTGTGAACGATGTCGAGGGCGAGGCGCACGTGTACGGTGAAGATCCGCCGCGTGTGGCCATCGTCCCGAGCGTGGCACAATCGCAGGCCGTTCTTCCCGAGATCGTGGTGACCGGGGCCGTCCGACCGGACAAAACATCTCGGGTTGCGGTCGGCGCGCTCGCTCGACGGCGGCCGGACGTTTCTCCCGTCGACGTCGGTCGGTGACGAGGCGATCGCCGCCGAGCGAGGATTCCAGTCCGTGACGGTCGGCCCCGATCGAGTCGTGCATGCCGCATGGCTCGATGGCCGACGCGATCCCGGCACGCCACTCCATGCGAACGCGGGCAACGATTACGATCCGATGCACCTGATGTTCGCCAGCGGGACCACCAATGGTCGATGGAAAGTCGAACACCGGCTCGCGACCAACGTGTGTGGTTGCTGCAAGACCGCAATCGCAACGGCCGCTGACGGATCGATCTTTGTCGCGTTCCGCAATATCTATCCGGGCAGTCTCCGCGACATTTCGTTCACGGTGTCGCGCGACGGCGGTCAGACATTCGCGCCTCCTGTGCGCGTCAGCGAGGATCATTGGATGTTGGATGGTTGTCCGGACGACGGCCCGACGATGGCAGTGGATCGTGAGGGTGTCGTACATCTCGTATGGCCAACATTGGTCCAAGGTGCACAGCCTGCGATCGGACTGTTTCACGCGTCTACGCGCGACGCCGTGACTTTCACCGCGCGACAGCGCATCGAAACACTTGGCACGCCGAAGCCGTCGCATCCGCAGCTGGTGGCCGATGCCTGTGGTTCATTCACGCTCGTCTGGGATGAGACGCAGGGCTCAACGCGACGGGCGATGATGCGCCAGTTGACGCCCCTGCCATCTGGTGACGTACGTGTCGGTGAGATCCACATCGTGAGCGGTCCGCATTCGGCCGTCTATCCGGTTGTGGCGCCAACACTGACCGCCGTCGTGGCGGCGTGGACGGACATCGACCGAAGCAACGCCGATCGATCAGATATCGCCCTTCGGCGCATCCCGCTCAATGCAAGCTGCGAGGTCCCAGCCGACGCTGCGGCCGCTATGTCGATAGCCAACAACGTGACCGCCGCGGCTGTGCCAGCCAAGCGCTACACGTTGAACGGGCGGGTGGTGTCACTGGACGCGGCGGCCAAGACGCTGACGGTCGATCAGGAGGCGATTCCTGGATTCATGGGCGCGATGACGATGCCATATCCAGTCAGGGATTCGCAGTTGTTGGAGCACCTCTCGAAAGGGCAGGCGATCACGGCGACGGTCGTCCGTACGGGCGACGAGTACTGGCTCGAAAACGTCGGGCCGCGTGCACGATGAGCAGAGCAGTTGGTCCTTGAGCGCGGCAGGCCTCAACGGTCCATCGGCCCTCGATGCCGGCTCAATCGAACGCTTCGTCTCCATTCAATTTGACACGACGTGTTTGGCAACTTGGGAGTCGACTCGATCCGACCACGGAGTGCCGAGGCCGAAGCTATACTGGAAACGGCCGTAAGTGGTTGCGGCACATTGGAGGACTTATCACAATCGACGATTTCGAGACCGAAACGGCGTCGTAAGTTATTGATTCTAAACGGAGAGATGGCCGAGTGGTCGATGGCGCACGCTTGGAAAGCGATTCGGGCGACGCTCAACGTGACACACCGAAACACACCTTCGCACAATCAATTCAACGACATCCAGCTACACGATGCGTGTCGATGCGAACCCGTAAACAAGGGTGTTCGTCGGCGATTTCAAAGCGACCTTACACAGTTTCTACACAGTTCTGCGCTTCACTTGCCCGTGTACGAATCGATGTTCGTCGATGTGCGTCGACGCGTCCGTGACTGGCGCACAGACCGCCTGGGTCAACGCGCTTAATGCGTTACTGCGGTCTCCTGAACCGCTGCGTGTTCGAATCCCTGCCTCCCAGCCAAGCTCTTCCGCAATCCGATCCGTGCCTATCTATAGAACGCGCGTTCGGCGCGAATCCGTGACGGTCGATTTGTAGAAGGCCTCGCCCCCAGCCCGAACCGGCGCTGATCGAGGAACAAAGGAGGGCTTGGCGTCGTTCTACTGTATGTCATATACTGTGCGGCACACACTGTCTGTCACGCAGGGATGAAATGGGCACCGAACAGTTCGACTCGCTTCGTCTTGAACTTCGCCGCGGCTGTCTGGTCATGGCGGTCATGGCCCAGCTCCGAACGGAGCACTACGGCTATACGTTGAAGAAAGAACTAGCAGAGCGGGGCGTCGAAATCGACGAGGGCACGCTGTACCCGCTGTTGCGCCGCCTTGAAAGCCAGGGACTGTTGGTGAGCGAGTGGCGCGAGGAAGACAAACGCAACAAACGGTTCTACCGCCTGTCGTCGGACGGCAAGCGAGTGCTCAAGAATCTACTCGCAGAATGGCACTCGCTCAACGCATCGGTCACACGTATCGTCGGCAACCGTTCAGCGGCATAGAGGAAAACAGGACATATGGAGCTTCTCGATCGCTACCTCAGAGTGCTGCGGTTGTTCTTACCGCGTCGTCAGCGCGACGACATCGTGCGCGAGATCTCAGAAGAGATGCACGAGCAGATTCTTGACAGGGAAGAGACGCTCGGACGACGGCTGACGGTCGACGAGCAAGCCGAGGTGATCGGCCGTCACGGACATCCACTGGTGACGGCCGCAGGCTATCGACCGCAGCAGCACCTGATCGGTCCGATCGTCTTCCCGTACTACTGGATTGCGTTGAAGACTGTGCTCGCCCTGATGCTGTTCGGTCATGCCGTCTCCTTGGCGGTTGTAGTTTTCGACGATCCGTCGTGGCACGCAGTCGGACAGGCACTCGAAGGCACGGTGGGGAACGTATTTGCTGTGGTCGCATGGTTCACGGTCCTGGCCGCGGCCGCTGACCGGTGGCTCGCCAAGACCACGGTCCTTCAGCGTTGGGATCCGCGGACGCTCATGCAGCAGGCGCAGGCGGATTCCCGAGCGCCGCAGCTGGTTAACATGTCCCGCCGGCGACCCCTGTTGGACCTCCCCTCAACGACCTTCGGGCTGATCACCGCGGTAGTACTCAGCGCGTGGTGGCTCCTCGCGCTCAGATATCCGGTGCTGATGTTCGGCCCGAGCGCACAACTCGACTGGGGACCCGACATGCACCGGCTCTATCCGCTTCTCGTTGCCACCACCGGGTTCTTTCTCACCGAGCAGGTGGCGAAGGTCCTATGGCTTCGACAACGGTGGCTGCTGCAAGTCACTGGCTGGGTCGGTCCGTTCGTTGGTGCGCTGTTCGCTCTTGGAGTCGCGTCCTCGGAGAACCAGTGGGTGGTGTGGTCAGGACCCGCGATGCCCGGAACAGTTGTGATCGGCGGCTTCATCCTTCACCTGCTCGATTTCGTCAATCTTGCCGTCGGGTTGCCGTTCGGCATCGCCGCCGTCGTGACCGTGCTGTCGCTGACTCGGCGCGGATATCAATGGTTGCGAAATCGCGGCGTGCGTTCGGCGCCGGCGATCTGTCTCGTGCTCCTGTCGAGTATCACGGGCTCAATCGCGCACGCGCAACCGCCCGACGACGCCGCGATTCGCCGGATTCTCGAAGAACGCATCGACACGACGAAGACAAGCGTCGGCATCGTCGTCGGAATCGTGACGCCACAGGGACGACGCGTCATTCGACACGGACGGTTCGCGATTGGCGATTCACGTGAAGTGGGACCGGATACCGTTTTCGAGATCGGCTCGGTGACAAAAGTCTTCACCGCGGTGTTGCTCGCGGACATGGCACGGCGCGGCGAAGTGAGCGTGACCGATCCCATCATCCGCTATCTCCCTCCCGACGTGGCGACGCGTGCGCAGGGCCTGAAGACCACGACGCTCGCGGATCTCGCAACCCACACGGCGGGATTCCCATTCTGGCCATCGGGGATACCGGCCACAGCCGATGGAGTCGCGCAGATGGCATCCTATTCAGTGGACCAGCTGTATCAGTTCGTATCAACGTTCGAGGCGCCGCCCGATGTGGGGACACGGTGGATGTACTCCAACACTGACGTCGGATTGTTAGGCGTGCTGCTCGCCAGACGGACGGGGTCTTCCTATGACACGCTGATAGAACGTCGTATCACGCAGCCGCTCGGCATGACGAGCACCGCGGTCGCGATTTCTCCGGCGATGCAGTCGCGCCTCGCAGCGGGTCACAACGCGGAACTGAAGGCGGCAGCCGCCTGGAATGTACCGTCGCTGTCCGCCGGCGGCTCGCTGCATTCAACCGTAGACGATCTGCTCACGCTGCTCGCGGCCGCCGGCGATCCAACGACAGTCGCAGGCGCCGCGATGCCAGGAATGCTCGCAATCCGTCGGCAGGCGCCCGGCTTCCAGCAAGCGTTGGGATGGATGGTTCTGGGCACCGGGCCTGGAGAGGGCCTGCTGCTGCACGACGGCAACACGTTGGGATTTGCGAGCTCAGTGGTTTATGACTCTGTCAACCGAACCGGTGTGGTGGTCCTCTCGAACTCGTCCGCGAGTGTCTCGGACATCGCCCGTCATATAGCGCGGCCCGCGATGCCACTTGCGCCACCACTTCCCGCAGCCCCACGCAAGACCGAAATCGCCATCGAGCCGGCGCTGCTCGATGCCTACGCGGGTGCCTACGAGCCCGGCCCAGGGGCAGTGTTCACCGTGACGCGGGAAGGGGACGCGCTGATGATTCAGGTTCCGGGAATCCCGAAGCTCCGCCTGCGCCCTGAGAGCAGCCGTGACTTTTTCGTCGCCGAGAACACGCGCGTGACCGTCACCTTCAACGTCGACGCCGCAGGACGCGTAACCGGTCTGCTGTTGAAAGCGCCAACGGGCAACGTGCCTGCCGTTCGTCGGCCGTGAGCGGGACGCGTCATCTAGGCAAGACTGAGGGACCGTCTGAATGCCGTCCGATATTTGTATACAAGTTTCAGACGGCACGAGATTCGGAACCGGGGCACTCCATCGCAACCCATTGCGCGCGGGCCGAAAAGCCATCGGTTCCCCCCACGTAGCCTGAGTGCTGACGGGCTCCGACACCGACCATTCGCCGGCTCTCGAGACAAGGCCAGCATCTGCCGCGCACACCTTCGTTGTGCGAATCGCCGTAAGTCTTCAGACAAGATCAAAAGGTGTTACACAATTTCCCCAGACGCGCGTCATCGGCCGGCTTCAAGTCTTTGATTTCTCACGCGATAGCGGATTCCTGCACAAGCGGCCCCGGCGTGTGCGATAATCATTAGCCGACCGCTCGTAAGTTGTTGATTCTAAAGACGGAGAGATGTCCGAGTGGTTGAAGGAGCACGCTTGGAAAACAATTCGGGCGACGCTCACCGAGTGATACTGAAACACCTCTTTGCGCAGTCGATTCAATGACTTCCTGCCACTGCGTGCGTCTCGATGTGAACCCGTAAACGTCTGTGTTTGTCGGCGAGTCTCGAGGACACCTTACACAGTTTCTACACAGTTCGACGTGCGACTTGTAGGCGGCTCTGCACCTCGGCTTCCTTGAAGTACTCCTGTGCGCGCTGTTGATCGACCTGTGCCACCGCGGGCGGCGGGTGCCGACAACCACGCACGTCAGGACTGCGGTGCCAAACGCCGACCTCTGCATCGTTCTCTACCTTGGCACAACCCACGTGCCGGCGATGCGGTCGTGCGGTCCGCGCCCTGGACTCGCGATGGTCCACGCGACGCCTGCCGCCATCAGGAGGAACACAAGACTGCCGACGACGAATGCCCTGTCCGGAGACACACGCGGCTCGCCGAACATTGGGACTCCGACACAACCGATCCACACGAGCACCGGCGACCATGCGACCAGGAACCGGCTCGCCGATCGCGCCCGGCCAATCTCGCGGCCATCACGCCTCACGACCGCATGCCGGAGAGCGCGCGTGACCAGACCGCCCGGCACGGCCAGCACCGATATCAGACCGCACACTATCGAGACCAACACCGGAATGGATGCGAACCCGTTGGCGACAAGGCCCCGGAGCGCCTCGCCACCGGCGGGGACATTTGCGCCCAGGTTTGCGGTCTCGGCTGCCAACTCTTGAATCTGCGGCGCGACGATGGCGGAGGCACGCGCGAGCTCGTCGGGAGAGACCGCCGGATAGCGCGCGGCGATCTCCGCCGCCGTTCGTCTCATAGTGAGGAACGGTTCTATCTGAGGCGCCTGAGTGTTCCAGAACTCGTCGCTCGTTAGCTGCAACCCAAAGTGCGCAGCCACATACTGCTCCGCCGCGGTGCGCTGCTCTCGGGTCTTGAACTCGGCATCGGCACTTGAGTCAGTGAGCCACGTCATCCACCTCATGAAATCGTTTCTCTGGCGGAACATGTTGCCGGCATCTCCCTGGAGGGATCTCGCGAACATGGGAAGCATCACGCTGACGATCAGAAACAGTGCGGCCATCGGCATCGCGGCTAACGCCATCGGCAGGCCACGACGGATGCGCGAGGGACGGCTGGGAATCGATGCGAGACGCAGGAGCTCCGCCTTGACGTCAGCGAGCGCTGGCGGC
>Ga0114129_10007748_pt1 | contig 15282 bp, 12 predicted proteins | sample RhiMetdeltSRZDD1_FD_80071 | JGI IMG/M metagenome (GOLD analysis project Ga0114129, IMG submission 80071) | Populus rhizosphere microbial communities from Tennessee, USA - Rhizosphere MetaG P. deltoides SRZDD1 (version 2) (version 2) | ecosystem: Host-associated > Plants > Roots > Rhizosphere >...
ATTGATGGCTCCGCCGAACAACAGCAATTTTTCGGTCAGCGTCGTCTTGCCTGCGTCAGGATGGGAGATGATTGCGAAGGTGCGTCGCCGGTCCACTTCGGCGGCGAGCGGCGTCGTGGACATAGAATCGGGCGTGGCAACAGGTTTATTCATCGTCTGCATGTGACCGTAAATGCGGGCAAAATCAAGCCGCTGCCGCTGCATCGCCCGAGCAATATCCCGGGAGACTCACGGTGCACTTATCAGCGAGCGGTAAACGCGGCCTTACAGGCTTCAGGATCAAAGCCAACCATCAACCTGCCGCCGCCGACGTCGAGCACCGGACGCTTGATCATCGATGGCTGCTTGAGCATCAACGCGATAGCCTTGGCTGCGGAGAGATTGCCTTTGTCTTTCTCTGGCAATTTCCTGAATGTCGTCCCGGCACGATTCAAGAGACTTTCCCAGCCAACTTTTTTCGCCCAATGCTCAAGACGGCCGCGATCGATTCCCGCCGTCTTGTAGTCGTGGAACGAGTACTCGATGCGGTGTTTGTCGAGCCACGAACGGGCCTTTTTCATCGTATCGCAATTTTTGATGCCGTAGATGGTGATAGGCACGACGTGATCACTCCCACTCGATTGTGCCAGGCGGTTTCGAGGTCACATCGTAGACGACGCGATTGACGCCTTTCACCTCGTTGATGATGCGAGTCGCCACCAGGCCCAGAAACTTCATGTCGAAGGGATAGAAGTCAGCCGTCATGCCATCAGTCGATGTCACCGCCCGTAAGCCGACGACATATTCGTAAGTACGATAGTCGCCCATGACGCCGACGGTTTTCACCGGAAGCAGCACGGCAAACGCCTGCCAGATATCGTCGTACTGGCCTGTGCGGCGAATTTCCTCGATGAAAATCTCGTCGGCAAGCCGCAGAATGTCGAGCTTTTCTTTCGTGATCGCGCCCGGGCAGCGGATCGCGAGACCAGGCCCGGGAAATGGATGCCGGCCAACAAAAGCCTCAGGCAAACCTAGCTCGCGCCCGAGCACCCGCACCTCGTCCTTGAACAATTCGCGCAGCGGCTCGACCAATTTCATATTCATGCGTTCGGGCAAACCGCCGACATTATGATGGGACTTGATGGTCACTGAAGGCCCGCCCGTGAACGACACGCTCTCGATCACGTCCGGATAAAGAGTGCCCTGCGCCAGGAATTCGGCGCCACCGAGTTTCTTCGCCTCAGCGTTGAAAACGTCGATGAATAGCCTGCCGATCGTCTTGCGCTTTTGCTCGGGATCCTCAACGCCTTCGAGTACCTTGAGGAACTCGTCGGATGCATCGACGTGTACGAGCGGAATATTGTAGCTGTCGCGAAACATCGTCACGACTTTCTGCGCCTCGCCAAGCCGCATCAACCCATGATCGACTAGCACGCAGGTGAGCTGGTCGCCTATCCCTTCGTGGATCAGCACCGCGGCGACTGCGCTATCGACACCACCGGAAAGACCGCAGATCACCCGGCCCTTTCCCACCTGCTTCCGAATTTTTTCAATTGCCTCTTCTCTGAAGGCGCGCATGGTCCAGTCGCCGGTGAGACCGGCGATCTTTCGCACGAAATTGCGCAACAGCGCGGCGCCGTGCGGGGTATGAACCACTTCGAGGTGGAATTGGGTGGCGTAAAATTTGCGCTTGTCGTCGCCGATGATCGCAATCGGCGCGTTGGGTGATGTCCCGAGAACCTTGAAGCCTTTCGGCAGCTCGGTGACGCGATCACCATGGCTCATCCAGACAGGATATTTCTCGCCCTTGCGCCAAACCCCGTCAAACAGCGGTGTATTCTCGGTGACGGTCACCTCGGCGCGGCCGAATTCCCGATGATGGCCGCCCTCGACCTTGCCGCCGAGCTGCTGCGCCATGGCTTGCTCGCCGTAGCAGATGCCGAGCAGTGGCACGCCGGCCTCATAGATCGTCTTTGGCGCCAGCGGCGCGTTCTTGTCGACGACGGATGCGGGCCCGCCGGAAAAAATCACCGCTTTCGGCTTCATCTCGCGGAACGCCTCTTCGGCCTTCTGGTACGGCACGATCTCTGAATAGACCTTTTCCTCCCGCACCCGGCGCGCGATGAGCTGGGTGACCTGGGAGCCGAAGTCGACGATCAGAACTTTTTCGTGCATGGATGGCGATGTGTCCCGAACGTACCCAGAATCGGGTGCGCAAAGGCCGTTCGGGGCAGCTTTTTGCGGACTTTGCGCAACGGGGTCAAGCCTCCGGATCGCCGATCAGCGCAGAAAGATGAAGTCGTGCGTGGGGAAAGACGTAAGCGGCAGCGGTTCAGTGACGGCCATTATCCAGCACGGGCCCCAGCAATGGAATTCCCGATATCCACTTCCCGATGCGTGACCGGTCCGGTTCATTAGGCTTGGCAGGTGGAGCGGCATCCGGAATGGATTCGGGCGGCACCGGATGATCCGCATCGACGCGCTGCGCGGGCGCCGCCGGGATCGTGATCGGGCGCGGCAAGGCAGGCGCAACCATGGGTGTCGCGGGGTCCAGCCTGACGTCCGCCGGCGGCTGCACAGGAGCCTCTTGCGTCACCGGCCGTGCGACAGGTGCCACAACAGACGGCTTAGCGGCCTCGACCGGCCGTCGATCGGGCTTCTGAGTCACGAGCGCCTGCCGCACTGCCTCAAGCCATTGCGCATCCGAAACAGCGGCGTCCCGCCGAGCGGGCTCTGGAGCGGCACTAGCTGTATTTGCCGGTGGCTGCTTGGCGGGCACTTGCGGCCGGGGTTCGGGCTTGCGGACAGCCTCCTTCGGCGCAGGCTCCTTCGGTGCCGGCTCACTGCGTTGCGCTTTCGGCGCAGCCGCCGGCGGGGCCGGTGCGGCGATTGCTGGCGATGGAGGCGGTGCGGCTATTTTCTCGGCGGCGAGCAAACTCTTGAACGCCGCGGTGGCCTCCGGGTCGACCGCGGCGCAGGTTCTCTCAAAGGTCTCGATATCGCGGCGAACCAGGACGCGCCGGGCCGCTGCGTCCACGCTCTTGTCGAGCAGAGCAATAATGCCGCTGCGCAACGTCTGACACGTTGCCTCAGGGGAAAAGTTAGCGCGATAAAACGAATAGCCGCTGGCGATGCCGACGGGCACAGCCACCAGCGAGCCAAACAGCTGCATGATCATTACAAAGCGGGGGAGTTTTGATGTTCGCGGGGGTGGGCGCGAATTCGCATATGGGTGCGCAGGGTCCGCGTCCGTATGGAATGGCGGATCGCGCCTGGCCACCAGCATCGGAAAACCCCAAGGAAAAGCTCTGCGGTTCCACAGACACTGGATTATCGCGGAAAAATTGGGCCGGGATTGGGGCGCAATCGGGGTATTCCCATATGGCCTGACAGGGGAACCCTAGCGACCACTCCTCATCACCGAGACAAAGAACCCGTCAGTGTCGGTCGAGCGGGGCGTCAGTAAGATGCCGTCCCCCGACACCCGCGCGGCCTTGCCGAACATGAACGTGCGCTCGCCCAATGCCTGAGCCACGGCGGCCGGCGGCTGCACTGAAAATCCGGTATGGCGCGACAGGAATGCCTGAACCTGCGCGCCGTTTTCTTCGTCGAGCACGGAGCACGTGACGTAGACGATGCGCCCGCCGGGCTTGAGCAACCCTACGGCGCGATCGAGAATCTCCTCCTGTTCTTTTTGGCGCTGTTCGAGAGCCCCCGGCCGCATCCGCCATTTGGCGTCCGGATTGCGCCGCCACGCGCCGGTGCCTGTGCAAGGCGCATCGATGAGCACCAGATCCATCCGTCCGGCCAGATCGTCGAGCTCGCCGCCGATCGATTTTGGGGCGCGGACTTGTACATTGCGCGCGCCACCCCGTTTCAACCGGTCATGGACGGGGGCAAGCCGTCTCTTGTCGTCGTCGGTGGCGAAAATCTGCCCCTTGTTTTCCATCATCGCCGCCATCGCCAACGTCTTCCCGCCCCCGCCTGCGCACAGATCAACGACCTGTTCTCCTGGCCTCGCGGCAGACAGCAGCGCCGCGACCTGCGAGCCCTCGTCCTGCACTTCGACGAGGCCTTTGATGAAAGCCGGCTCGGCATGGATCGAGGGACTCTTCGCATGGGCTGAAACTCGAGCCCGCAAGCCCCAGGGAGACCACCGCGTCAGCTCAGTGTTCAGATCGGACAGCATGGCGGCCACGGCATCACGCTCGCCTTTGAGCGTATTGGCCCTCAGGTCGAGCGGCGCGCGCGAGGCAAGCGCCTCACCCTCCTCAACCCGTGTGTCGCCGAAGACTCGCGCCAGGTGACCATCGAGCCATTCCGGATAATCGCCGGCGACGTGGGCGGGAGCGTTTGAGATGTCGGCAGCATCAAGGCGTTTGCGTTCTTCGTCGGTTAGCGCCTCGGGGGCGTATCGCGAGCCGTCGGCAAGTTTTGCGATTGCTTCGCTATCGAGCCGGCGCTCGCGTTTGAGCGTGCCGAGGAGAATTGCCCGCGGCGTGTCGGAGCCCATGATGAATGCGCTCGATGACCTGCGTCGCAACGCGTCGTAAACCAGGCCGGCGATCGCGGCGCGGTCGCCCGAGCCGGCAAACCGGTGGGTCAGGCCCCAGGCCTTGAGCGCATCGGCGGCCGGCCGTCGCTCTTTCTCTATCGCGGCGAAAATTTCGATCGCGGCAGCAAGTCGTGCCGCCGGCGTCATGGCAGCGCGAGCACGATACGCACGATGTAAATAATCCACATAATGAACAGCACGATTGCGCCTACGCCGTAGAATCCGCCGCGCACGCGCACGTTATTGTTGGTTACGTGCACGCCAGCCTGCAATATGCGCATCACAACAAAGATCCAGGCCAGAATCACGAACAGCAAATCGGCATGCTTGGTGATGATTTCGAGAATCGTCAGCACATAGAATAGCACCGGAAGCTCGAACTGATTGGCGAATGCATATCCGAACTTTGTCGCCGGCACCGGCCAATTCGGCTCGCGCAGGGCGATGTCTTCAAACCGTGTTTCCCCGCTTCGCAGCGTGGACGTGCGGAAATACATCATCCCGAACATCACCGCGAACGTGAGCAGCACTTCGACAAAAAGCGGCAGCAGCACAAATTGAACAGGCATGAGCCACCCCTCTCATCCTTCCCAAGCACGAATAACTATACACGGCTTGGATAGTTCGGACTCTCGCGGGTAATTGTCACGTCGTGCACGTGGCTTTCACGAAAGCCGGCGCCGGTGATGCGCACAAATTCCGCCTTGGCATGCAACTCGGCAAGATTTTTTGCTCCGACATAACCCATGGCGGCGCGCAGGCCGCCCGTGAGTTGATGCAGCACGGTCGCTGCCGCGCCTTTGTAGGGCACCTGGCCTTCGATCCCTTCGGGCACGAGCTTGAGCGTGTCCTTGATGTCCTGCTGGAAGTAACGGTCGGCCGATCCGCGGGACATCGCGCCGACAGAACCCATGCCGCGATAGGTCTTGTACGAGCGCCCCTGATAAAGAAAAACCTCGCCGGGCGTTTCATCGGTACCGGCGAGCAGCGAGCCGACCATCGCGCAGTCCGCGCCGGCGGAAATGGCCTTCGCTAGATCGCCGGAATACTTGATGCCGCCGTCGGCAATCACCGGCGTGCCGCTCGCTTTTGCCACGTCCACGCAGTCCATGATCGCCGTGAGTTGCGGCACGCCGACACCGGCCACGACCCGCGTTGTGCAGATCGAGCCGGGGCCGATGCCGACCTTAATCGCGTCGGCACCGCAATCGATCAGCGCCCTGGCACCCTCGGCCGTTGCGACGTTGCCAGCCACAACCTGCACTTTGTTCGACTGCCGCTTGATGCGGGTCACGGCGTCAAGCACATACCTGGAATGACCGTGCGCGGTGTCAACGACCACGAGATCGACCCCTGCGGCGATCAACGCCTCGGTACGGGCAAAGCCCTTGTCGCCGACCGTCGTGGCTGCCGCCACTCGCAAACGGCCCTGCTCGTCCTTGCAGGCGTTCGGGTTGGCTACCGCCTTCTCGATATCCTTCACCGTGATCAGCCCGACGCAGCGATACTGCCCGTCGACCACCAGAAGCTTCTCGATGCGGTGCTGATGCAGCAGGCGCTTGGCTTCGTCCTGGCTCACGCCCTCGCGCACCGTGATCAGCTTCTTCGTCATGAGCTCGGACACCTTCTGGCGCGGATCCGTGGCGAAGCGCACATCGCGGTTCGTCAGGATGCCGACCAGCTTGCCGGGTAGCGTGTTGCTGCCGCTCTCAACCACCGGGATTCCGGAAATCCGGTTGTCCTTCATCAGGTCGAGCGCCTGCTGAAGCGTCGCGGTGGGCTCGATCGTCAACGGATTCACCACCATGCCGGATTCGAATTTTTTCACCTGCCGGACCTGCGCCGCCTGCTCGTGCGGCTCCATGTTGCGGTGGAGCACTCCAATGCCACCGGCCTGCGCCATGGCAATGGCCATTTGCGCTTCAGTCACGGTGTCCATCGCCGAAGCGATAATGGGAATATTGACCGGGATCGAAGGCGTGAGGCGGGAACGAATATCGACGTCCGCCGGGAGCACCTCCGACAGGCCGGGCTTGATCAGCACATCGTCGAAGGTGAGCGCTTCGCGAGGACTTGCGTTGTTCTTGACCGCCATTGCCAACTCCGTCTCGCCCGAAAGGCACCGGACCGGCCGGCAAGGGGTTAAAAATGCCCGTTGCGAGGGGGTCCTCGCCTTAGCGTCACGGCCCGCTTTTGGGTTGGCGTGGGTCGATAGCATGGGATGATGCCGATTCCTAGGGCATTCGCGGATGGCTGCTATGACCCCGTAAACGGGGGAGAGTGCTTATCTTGGGCCTGTGCTATGCGCTTCAAGACGCCGGTTTTGAAGACGCCCAAGCTCCCCCGGAACCTCCATGCGCAGTGACCGCATCGTGCCGCTGATCATAGCGGTCGCTCTTTTCATGGAAAACATGGATTCGACGGTGATTGCGACCTCTTTGCCGGCGATTGCGGCCGACATCGGGACCAACCCGCTCGCGCTCAAGCTCGCGGTGACCTCGTATCTCTTGTCGCTCGCGATATTCATCCCGGCCAGCGGCTGGACTGCCGACCGCTTCGGCGCGCGCACCGTGTTCCGGGCAGCCATCGCGGTCTTTGTGCTCGGCTCGATCGGATGCGCGCTCTCAAGTTCGCTCACCGACTTCGTCATCGCCCGAATCGTGCAAGGCATGGGTGGCGCGATGATGACTCCTGTTGGCCGCATGGTGGTGGTGCGCACGATCAGCAAGCGTGATCTCGTCGGCGCGATGGCCTGGGTCACTACGCCTGCGTTGATCGGCCCGGTGCTGGGCCCGCCAATCGGCGGGTTCATCACCACTTATGCAACCTGGCATTGGATCTTCATCATTAACGTTCCGATCGGGTTGCTCGGGATATTGCTTGCTACGCGCTATATCCCGGATGTGCGGGTGGAAAAGCACGAGCGCTTCGACGTCATCGGCATGATCCTCGCCGGTCTCGGCATCGGCGGAATGGCTTTCGGCCTCTCGGTCCTGGGACTGAATTTTCTGCCCTGGTATGTCGTGATCGCTCTTGTGTTCGGCGGCGGCGGCTTTCTGACGGCATACCTTGCGCATGCGCGGCGTACCGAAAACCCCGCGCTTGATCTGTCGTTGTTCAGGCTGCCGACGTTTTTCGCGAGCGTCGGCGGCGGCTTCATCTTCCGCCTTGGCCTTGGCGCGCTCCCCTTCCTGCTGCCACTGATGCTGCAGATCGGCTTCGGCATGACGCCGTTCCAGTCCGGCATGATAACGTTTGCGACGGCGCTCGGCGCGATGGGGATGAAGTGGGCCGTGGCGTTCATCCTGCGCCGCTTCGGCTTCAAGAATATTCTGGTGATCAATTCGCTAACCAGCTCCGCCTTTCTTGCCGTCTGCGCCGGCTTTACAGCGGCCACGCCCGTTGCGCTGATGGTGCTCCTGCTGTTCGTAGGCGGATTTTTCCGTTCACTGCAGTTCACCAGCATCAACACTATCGCTTATGCAGAGGTCGAGCCCGAGCGCGTCGGCCGCGCAACAGCGCTCGTGAGCGTCGCGCAACAATTGGCTGTCTCGTCAGGCGTGGCGCTGGGAGCGATGGCGGTCGAGCTGACAGTCTACATCCGGGGCGGCGGACCGTTGCAGGCCGCCGATTTTCCGCCGGCCTTCCTCGCGGTCGCGGCGATCTCGGCGCTGTCCGTTCTCATCTTCGCGCGCCTTTCGCCGGATGCCGGGGCGGAAATGGCCGACAGGCTTCCCACACCGGCAGAGACCGCCGACCAGCGCGCGGGCGGCTAGGCCGAATACACACTCCGTTCGTGCCCGCGAAAGCGGGCGCCCTGAGCCATGAATTCGGAGTTGGTTGCCAGGGACGAGCGGATGTGGTCATTCAGCCGTTCGCCCAAGCTGGGCTGATCTAAGTCTTCGAATCCGGGGCGCCGCGAAATCCAGTCGCGAGAAGATATAGTTCGGCGGAATCGACGCGACTTGCCGGCGGCTTGACGTGCTTGACGCTTTTGTAGTCGCGCTTCAAGGAAGCGAGCAGCGCCGCCTCTGTTCCTCCCTGCAGCACTTTCGCGAGGAATGTGCCGCCCGGCGCGAGCACTCCGCGCGCGAAATCGGCAGCCGCCTCCACCAGAGCCATGATCTTGAGATGATCGGTGCGCGCATGACCCGTCGCATTGGCGGCCATGTCGGAGAGGACGACATCGGCAGGCCCGCCCATCATGCCCTTGAGCGCGCCTGGCGCGGAGTGGAAATCCAGCTTGACGAAATTGACGCCCGGCACAGGGTCCATCTGCAGAATGTCAATGGCAATCACTTTGCCGTGCCGCGGCGCATCGACACGCTCGGCGGCGATCTGGCTCCAACCGCCGGGAGCGGCACCGAGGTCGATAACGCGCGCGCCTTTTCTGAGAAAATGGGCCTTGTCATCGATCTCGATCAGCTTGTACGCCGCGCGCGAGCGCATCCCTTCGCGTCTGGCGCGAGCGGCATAGGGATCATTGAGCTGACGCTCCAGCCAATGCCGCGACGATGCCGACCGCCCCTTGCCTCGGCGTACGCGGACTTTTTGGCGCGGGCCGCGCGCGGTCACGAGATCGCGGCCTGGTTGCCGCCTCCCCAGGCGGCGTCCTCGCGCATCATCTGCACCAGCATGCCTTCGCGCAGCCCGCGGTCCGCGACACGAAGGCGCGGGCACGGAAAGGCGTGCCGGATCGCATCGAGGATCGCGCACCCTGCAAGCACCAAATCGGCGCGCTCGGCGCCGATGCACGGGCTGGCGACCCGCTCCTCGTAGCTCATCGCGAGCAGCCGCTCGACGACATGGCTGATCTGTTGCCCGGTCATCCAACAGCCGTCGACCCGATTGCGATCGTAGCGCTTGAGATTGAGATGCACGCCGGCGATGGTCGTCACCGTGCCCGATGTTCCGAGCATGTGAATGCCATTCGTCCCATCGCCGCCGTGCTCGCGCTCGAACGCCGTGATGAGCGACGCGACGTCCTGCACCATCGCCTCGTAGGTCTCGGGGGTGACGGTAATGCCACCATAGCGCTCGGCGAGCGTCACCACACCGTGCGGGATCGAGATCCAGCCGCGAATATGCGGCAAGGGCGGCCCGCCGCGGCCGCGGTGCGATCGCGCGAGCCGCACGATCTCCGATGATCCGCCGCCGATGTCGAACAAAATGGCGCCTTCCGCTTCGGGATCGATGAGCGGCGTGCAGCCCGTCGCGGCGAGCCTTGCTTCGGTTTCGCGATCGATCACTTCGAGCATGAGGCCAAGCTCGTCTGCGACACGAGCGAGAAATTCCGCCCCGTTCCCGGCCGCGCGGCAGGCCTCGGTCGCGATCAGGCGTGCGCGGGTCACGCCCTTGTTCTTCATCTTGTTGCGGCAGATCGCCAACGCCGCCATTGCGCGAGCGATGGCGGCGTTGCTTAAACGGCCGGACGATGAGACCCCTTCCCCGAGGCGCACGATGCGGGAAAATGCGTCGACGACGCGAAAGCCTTCTCCGGAAGGACGCGCCACCAGCAGGCGGCAATTATTGGTGCCGAGATCAAGTGCGGCATAAGTGGCGCCGCCCCGGTCGCTGCCGAAGCTGCCGTCCGGCCGTCGAGGCGACCGCCGACCCCACCTGGCGCGCGGAAACGGCGCACGGTCAATAGCGGGGTCGAGGCCCGGGATCTTCCCGGCCTCGCCGCTCATTCTCTGAAACCTTCCTACCGCTTCGCAGCCACCTTCTTCGGCGCGTCACGGTTGTAGCGGTTATTCTCGATCACGAAAAGTGTATCAGCGTGTCTTCGCTTCACGCAACCCTCCGTCCCGATTCCCATTCTTGTCCGGGCATCCGGGCTGCTTTAATTGACAACAAGCCAACCCAACCCCCCTTGCAAAGATGGATGATCGAACCACCGAAACCGCCCTGTCGCTGACCGAGTTCGGCATCGGCCAACCGGTGCGGCGAACCGAAGATCCCCGGCTGGTCCGCGGCAAAGGCTCCTACACGGATGATCTCGCCCGCCCCGGCGAGGCCTGTGCCGTCATGGTGCGCAGCCGCGAGCCCCACGGCGTGATCCGTGCAATCGACACCGACGCTGCAAAGGGAATGCCAGGCGTTCTTGCGGTCTACACCGCGGCCGATCTGTCCGCCTATGGCCCGCTGAAGTGCAATCTGCCGTTAAAGAGCCGCGATGGATCGCCCATTCGCTATACGCCGCGTCCGGCTCTCGCCGCAGACAAAGTGCGTTTTGTCGGCGACCCGATCGCCTGCGTGGTCGCGGAAACGGTGGCGCAGGCCAAGGACGCTGCCGAAGCCGTGTCGATCGACATCGAGCCGCTCAAGCCGGTGCTGAGCCCGGCCGACGCCGTGAAGCCCGATGCGCCGCTCGTGTTCGACGACGTGCCGAACAACACGGCGCTCGACTATCATTACGGCGATGCAGCCAAGGTCGCGGAAGCTTTTACCAAGGCCAAGCACGTGACGCGGCTCGAGACGTCAAATCAGCGTATGGTTGTGAATGCAATGGAGCCGCGCGCGGCCATCGGCGAATACCATGCGGCAGCCGGGAAATGGACGCTCTATTCCTCCAGCCAGGGCGTCTACGGCATGAAAACATCGCTGATGGATATCCTGAACGCGCCGGCCGAGAAGGTGCGCGTTGTGACCGGCCAGGTCGGCGGCTCCTTCGGCATGAAGGCTGCGGTCTATCCGGAATACGTCTGCGTTCTGCACGCCGCGCGCGCGCTCGGCCGACCGGTGAAATGGACCGACGAGCGTTCGGGCAGCTTCGTTTCCGATCATCATGGCCGCGCGCAGGACATGGTGATCGAAATTGCGTTCGACGAGAACGCTCACATTCTCGCGATTCGTCTGACCGGCTATGGCGACATGGGCGGGTATCTCGCCCAGTTCGGCCCGTTGTTGCCGACCGGCAATCAGGTGAAGAATATCGCCAGCATCTACCGCACGCCGCTGATCGAAGTTGCGACCAAATGCGTATTCACCAACACGAATTTTGTTTCTGCGTATCGCGGCGCGGGCCGGCCCGAGGGCAACTATTACGTGGAGCGCGCACTCGATCTCGCCGCGAGCGAGCTCGGCATCGATCGGCTCGACTTGCGCAAGCGCAACATCATTCGGAAAAGCGATCTGCCGTTCAAAGCCGCCTCCGACATGACTTACGACTGCGGCAATTTTCTTGGCGTACTCAAGCAGGCGCTGGAGGCGGCCGACTATTCCGGCTTCAACAGGCGCAGGCGCGAAAGCAAAAAGCGTGGCCTGCTGCGCGGACTGGGCATCGGTTGCTATCTCGAGGTGACCGCGGCTCCCGGAAAGGAACTGGGCGCCATCCATTTCGAAGCCGACGGAACGGTGACGATCGTCACCGGCACGCTCGACTTTGGCATGGGTCATGCCACGACCTACGCGCAGATCCTGACCGATCTGCTCGGCATTCCGTTCGATCGCATCTGCATGGTCGAGGGCGACAGCGATCGCATGGCGTTCGGCGGAGGCAGCGGCGGATCACGGTCCGTGATGTTCGTCGGAACGGCGCTATCGGAGTCGGCCGCAATCGTTGTCGAACGCGGCAAGCAGATCGCCTCGCATGTGCTGGAAGCATCGGTGAACGACATCGAATTCGAGAACGGCCGTTTTGTCATCGCCGGCACCGACCGTTCGATCGGGCTCATCGAGTTGGCCGCGCGGCTGCGCGCGGGCCTCAAGCTCCCGGACGGCATGCCAACCTCGCTCGACGTCGACCACGTCGTGAAGGACCCCGTTCCCTCCGCCTTCCCCAACGGCTGCCATATCGCCGAAGTCGAGGTTGATCCTCAGACCGGCGGCGCGCGCGTCGTGCGCTACACCGCCGTGAACGATCTCGGCACCATGGTCAATCCGCTTCTCGTCGAAGGACAAGTTCAGGGCGGCGTCGTGCAGGGGCTCGGTCAGGTCTTGATGGAGAAGGCCGTCTATGATGCCGACGGGCAACTGGTGACGGGCTCGTTCATGGACTACGCTATGCCCCACGCGCACGATGCGCCGATGATCAATGTGCTCAATCATCCGGTCCCGACCAGGAGCAATCCCTTGGGCGCCAAGGGATGCGGCGAAGCCGGCACGTCCGGCGGTCTGCCGTCGATCGCCAATGCTGTGATCGACGCGCTGTCGGAGTATGGCATCAGGCACCTGGAAATGCCGATGACGCCCGCGCGCATCTGGCAGGCGATCGAGGACGCGAAATCGCGGCGATCCGGTTAAACGTCGACCATTCTCCGTTTTGAACGGTTGTCCGTTCCGCGTTCGTGACCCGCGAAAGCGGGCATCCAGATCTTTTACGAAGAAGCTGGGTCCCCGCTTGCGCGGGGACGAACGGAGTTGTCATGGCCGGGCTTTTCCCGGCCATCCACGTCTTCCCTTCTTTGCCTAAAAAGATGTGGATGCGCGGGCCTTTGCCCGTCGAAGGGCTTCGGCCCGTAGACGCGTCAAGCCCCGCATGACAGATGAGAGACAAAGGGGCCATCATGAGATGGCCCCGTAGCCTATCAGCAGCGATGCTCACACCGGCCCGGGCAACTTGATATTCTTGAGGGGCATTGAACGCACCCGCGTGCCCGTGGCGGCGAACACGGCGTTGGCGACCGCGGGCGCGGTAGCGGCTGTGCCCGGCTCGCCGATGCCGCCCCATTTCTTGCCGCCCGAGAGGGCAACGTAGACCTCGATCTTCGGGGTGTCGGCCAGCCGAAAAACCTCGTAGCTGTCGAAATTGCTCTGCTCGACCTGCCCGTTCCTGATCGTGATCTCGCCATACAGGGCGGCGGAGAGTCCGTAGATCACCCCGCTCTGGATCTGCGCTTCTACGATGCCCGGATTGACCACATGGCCACAATCGACGGCGGCGACAATGCGGTCGACCTTGACCTCGCCCTTCTGGCTGACCGTGACCTCGGCGACCTGGCCGATGATCGAGCCATAGCATTCGTGGATCGCTATGCCGCGCCCGCGTCCTTGGCCGAGCGGCTTACCCCAGTCGCTTTTCTCGGCGATGGTGTCGAGCACGCCAAGGAAATCCGAGTTTGATCTTGCCGGCATCGGCAGCAAGCACGGGTGCGATCACTTCACAGATGCTTGTTCAAGGTCGATTTTTTATGCGGCTTTAGGCGACGCCACCACATACCTCGCCGACATGGGTCGCCCCCTGCAAATGCATTGGATTGGCAACGTCGGCCGGGGCATAGTCCGCCGCCTTATGGAGTTTGCGCGAGCATGAGCCAAGCGGCTGATACTGTCGGCATCGCCCGGCCATCCTACGTTCGGGTGGTCGGTGCGGTGAGTGCCGCGCATTTTGTTTCACATTATTACATCATTCTGCTCGCGCCCCTCCTGCCCTTTATCCGTGACGAATACGGCGTGAGCTACACCGAGATCGGGCTCGCTTTTGCGGCGTTCAACATCGTTTCGGCCATTGGCCAGACGCCTGCGGGATTTCTCGTCGACCGGATCGGGGCGCGCGCGCTGCTGGTCGCCGGCCTTCTGACCGGCGCCGGCGCCTTCATTCTCGCCGGCGTGATCGATTCATTCTGGATGCTGGTCGCGATGTTCGCGCTCGCCGGCGTGGGCAACACCGTTTATCACCCGGCCGACTATGCGCTGCTGTCGCAACACGTGCCATCCAATCGCATCGGGCAGGCATTCTCGGTCCACACGTTCGCCGGCATGCTGGGCTCGGCGGTCGCGCCCGCGACCTTGCTGATCATGCAGTCGCAATGGGGCTGGCGCGGCGCGTTCCTCGGCGCCGGCGTGCTGGGCATCGCAACCGCGGCCGTGCTGCCAGCGATGCGCGAGAATTCCGTTGTTCAGTCAAAACCTGCCGCGAGCCGCGCCGCCGGCGCGGATGATGCAACGAGCGGATGGCGGTTGCTGCTGTCGGCACAAATTCTGCTCAATCTTTTCTTCTTCGCGCTCCTCGCGATCATCAGCGCGGGGCTTTACAACTATTCCGTCGTCGCGCTGGGCGCGCTCTATGGCACGCCGATGACCACGGCCAATGCCGCGCTATCCGGCAATCTGCTGCTGTCGGCGATTGGCGTGTTGCTGGGCGGCCTGCTTGTCGGCCGGACCACGCGCCATGCAATGGTCGCGACCATCGGCCTCGCCGCCATGGCACTTTTTACCGTGCTGATTGCCGAGATCGACCTCGGCGCGCTCGCGCTGATCGCGGCGATGTCGCTGATCGGCCTGTTCTCCGGGGTGATCATGCCGTCGCGCGACATGATCGTGCGCGAGATCACGCCGCCGGGCTCGTTCGGCAAGGTGTTCGGCTTCGTGACCACGGGCTTCAATATCGGAGGCATCGTTGCCCCACTGATTTTCGGAGCGATCATGGACCACGGCAGCCCGCGGCTGGTTTTCCTCGCCGTGGCATCCTTTTGCCTGATCGCAGTGCTTACGGTCGGGGTGCGGCCCCGGCGTCGGGGCTGATGGCCGCCGCGGCGCGGCCGACGGACTTGTCAAATTTGTCAAATTGCCCCTTGTGAGGGCCATCCGGCCGCCAATGACCTGTGCCCGGTCCGTTGTGGAATAGTTCAACGGTAGAACATCAAAGCTCGCGACTTGTGCCGATAAAATCGAGAAGGGTTTTACAATTATCTCCAAAACGGCCCGCGGAAAATCTAAAGAATCCACCCTGATTGTAAAATCGCCGATATGCACAGCGCATCGGCAAGGGTGATCAATGCAAAACGGTGAGTGTAGGACTCGTTAGG
>Ga0114129_10007749_pt1 | contig 15281 bp, 9 predicted proteins | sample RhiMetdeltSRZDD1_FD_80071 | JGI IMG/M metagenome (GOLD analysis project Ga0114129, IMG submission 80071) | Populus rhizosphere microbial communities from Tennessee, USA - Rhizosphere MetaG P. deltoides SRZDD1 (version 2) (version 2) | ecosystem: Host-associated > Plants > Roots > Rhizosphere >...
AGGGCGCTTGATATTTTGGCCGTTTGGGACCGCGCTTATGCCGTTGCGATCCTTTATTCTTCAGCCGCACTTTGACCCCTTTGCGGAGCGTTTGCTTGGGGCGCCCCCGCTTGCCAGTCCGTAGGGCTTCGCTACACAGCTCAAACAAGAGACTCCCATAGCGCCTCTCCCCATCGGTCAGCAAGGTCAGATCGCCCGGTTGCTCGATGACCTGGCACAAGAGACCCATAGCTTTTTTAAATAACTGACGTTCTTTGCGTCCACAGTGCATGTCCCACAGCAAACGTGTCGCCCGATCCATCAGCACAATGGTCCATCCTTGCGACGCGTCTGGAGCGACCTTCTTATGGACTCTCGTGTACAGCTCGTCTCCTTCAATCATCTGCGGCAGAAACTGATGGGTCAAGGCAAACAACAGGAGCGTTTTTTTACGCCACTGAGTCGCTCTTGCCAGCGATAGAGGCTATTTTTGCTCACGCCATAGAGCCGCGTCGCCGCGTTCATGCCCATTCCTTCGGTCAGGGCGGAAAGGCCCTGCACCACGAGGGCAATGGGCGTTTTCAACTGGGCAATGGGGGTATGGCGGGTTTCGGAAAAAGACCGCGCACAGGGGGCACAATAGTACAGGGTCCGGGGTTCGCCGCATTGAATCGTGTAGGTGCGCTGGGCCTCGATGCTCTTCCCATTACAATAGGGACATCGCCTGGGGGTCAATGTCATAGTCTCCTCCTCACGACAAGGATATGCCTCTGCGGAGGAGCATGACTCGACACAGTCGTGTCGTCCAGCACAATCGCTCGTGAGGGTCTGACATCAAACGGAACCAGTGCCGCCGCCGAGGAGTGGCACGGTCGCCGTACTGACCACCAGCGTATTCGGCGCCGCGATCCCTTGCAGGCGGGCGGCGAGGTTGGGGGTCTCACCCAGCGCTAACTGTTCCTGCCGAGTGCCGCCCCCGACCTCGCCGACCACCACGAGGCCGGTATGGACCCCCAAACGCACGGCCAAGTGCATGCCGCGTTCCTGGGTCAGGCGGGTATTGAGTTGCCCCATGGCCTCCACGATGCCCAGGCCGGCCCGCACGGCCCGCTGCGCGTCATCTTCGTGCGCCAGGGGGTAGCCGAAGTAGACGAGCAGCCCGTCGCCCAGATACTGGGCGATATGCCCGTCAAAGCGGGCGATCACCTTGGCACACGTCTCTTGATAGGCCTGGATCACCTCGCGCAGGTCTTCGGGGTCGAGTTGGCTGGCGAGGACGGTCGAATCCACGAGGTCACAGAACAGCACCGTGAGCTGGCGGCGTTCGGCTTCAGGAGGAGAGGCTGGAGCAGGTGGAGTGACAGTGGGGGCTGGAGGTGTCGCCAGGGGTCGAAGCGCTGGGGAGGACGCTGTGTCACCCGTCCAGACGAGGACACGGCCCTCTTCATCCCTCGCAACCTGTTGCGCGTGGAGGAGTTCGTCCTTCAAGACGGCTAACTGGGCCTCAGTCAGCCCGTACTGGAGTTGCAGGGCACCATAAGTGATGCGGCCCCGCTGGCGCAGGAGGGCGATCGCTTGATCTACCACCGCGACAAAGTCCACCCTGTCTCCTCCCTGCCAGGTGCTTGGCCTCCCTGCTTGGGCGCGACTCCATCATAGCATAAGTGGCAGACGGCGTGCGGGAGGAAGTGCAGGTATAGAGAGTCGTGGGCGATGTCTAGCGTGACAACCTTGGGCGAAAAGTCACACGACAAGGCCAGAGGGCACGTTCCACAGTCAGCGCCCCTCCATCTGCGCCAGCGCTGCTTTGGTCTCTGGGAGCCAGAAGGTCATCGCCATACCTCGATACATCTCAACCGCCATCGACAACTCGACACGGGCCTGCTCCTGCTGGCCGATCGTGGCATACAGCGTGCCCAGGCCGCGGTGGCAGTGCGCCTGCAGTGGACGCATGCCCAGTTCCACGGCCAGGGCCAGAGCCTGCTGGTAGTGGGCTGCGGCCTGTGTGCTCTCTGGGGACTCGCACCGCGCCGCAATTTCGCCAAGGAGACGCCTGGCGTACGCCTGATGACCACGGTGCTGGTGTCCACGGGCGAGCGCCAGTGATCGCTCGGCAAGGGTGTGGGCCTCTTCCAGGCAGCCCGCCAGCATCTGTGCCTCCCCCAACGAGAGACTACAGAGCGTCTCCTCGTTTACTCTTTTCAATGCAGTGCTTTGTTGCATCGCCTCTGTCAGCAGTGACACCGCGTCAGCAAAGCGCCCGGCCAGGGTATACGCCGTCCCCAAGGCCGGAGCGATCCTCGGGAACCAGACGGAGAGATCCGGGTCTTGACTGATGCCCACGGCCCGTTCGAGCAGGGGAAGCGCCCTGGAGAGATCACCGTGGCGGAGAGACAATGCACCAGCTCCCCAGGAGGCCACCATCAGGCTCGCAGAGTGATCCATGGCCTCGGCGATCTGTAGCCCCTCTTCCCCAAAGGGTCTCCCTTCAGCGAACAGACCAAGCTCCGCATGGCACAAGACAAACCAGGTGCGGATGGGCACGGCAGGCGGCATGACAAAACCGAAGCGCTCGCGGTGCCGTGTCCCGTCGAAGGACGCTACGGTCTGCCCGAGATAAGCAATCGCCCGACGATAATCACCCTGGGCATGATAGACGAGACCGAGGTAGCCGTTCGCCAGGGCATGCCAGACGCCCTCCCCACCGTTTGTGGCAAGTGCGAGAGCGCGCTGGGCAGCGGCGATGGCCTGATCATAGGCACTCCTGATATAGAATTGATGTGCCAGAAAGACCAAGGCTTGCCCTAGCCGCTGCGTGTCGTCGAGATCCATAGCAAGGGCCTCAGTCTCGTGCAGATAGGTCAGAACGCGCTCAAAGTTACCGGATGGAGAGAGCGCCGTGCGCAGGGCAAGCCGGAGGTCGATGGCCTGCTCGCGCCTCTCGCGTGTCTCTGGCACATGGGGGAGGACGCTGAGCGCCTGCTCAAAATACCCCGCCGCTTCACGGTGGGCTGACCGCGTCATAGCTTTCTCTCCCGCCTGTCGGAAATACGCCAGGGCCTTGTCCCATACCTCGCCCCGGAGGGCATGGTACGCTAGATGCTCAACCTGTTCCGCCAGGCGGTCCCCGGCAAGCGCTTCGAGGGCCTCGACAATCCGGGCATGCAGCACACGCCGCCGCTCCTGGAGGAGGCTGCCATAAGCGACCTCGTGAGTGAGGGCGTGTTTGAAGGTGTATTCGCGCTCAGGAAAGAGCCGCGTCTCATAGAGAAACTCGGCGGTCTGCAAGTGGGTAAGGGCACGCTGGAGCGCCACCTCGGGCAGCTCAGCAATGGCCTGCACCAGCGGCAAGGGCACTTCAGTGCCGATCACGGCCGCCGTCTGCAGGAGACGCTTCTCCTCGGGCAGCAAGCGGTCGATGCGCGCCGCCAGCACCGCCTGCACCGTGGCCGGGACCTGGATGGTGGGTAGGGCCTGCCCCAGGCCATAGGCCCCAGGCTCGCCAACCAGAGCCCCTGTTTCGACCAGCGTGCGCACACTCTCTTCGAGAAAGAAGGGATTGCCCTCGGTACGCGCGATCAGCAGTGGCGTGAGCGGCTGGAGGCTGGCGTCGTCCCCGAGCAGGGCGTGCAACAACTCATCGGCGTTCACCGCCGGCAACGGGTCAAGCCGCACTTGCGTGTAATAGGTCTTGCTGCCCCAGCCATGCTGGTACTCGGGACGATAGTTGACCAGCAGCAGGAGGCGGGTGGACGGCAGGCTCTCAACCAGGCTATTGAGCAGGGCCTGCGTCTCCGCATCAATCCAGTGCAGATCCTCACACACCAGCAGCAGCGGCTGCTCCTGACTCTCGCGCAGGAGCAGCCGCTTGAGGGCATCGAGCGTGCGCTGGCGGCGCTGGGGCGGATCGAGTTGCATGAAGGGGCTGTCCTCCGGCTGAGCGTCCAGGAGCGCCAGCAGCGCCGGGACCGTGTCCTGGAGGGCCGGGTCGAGCGTCAAGACGTGCCCGGTGACCTTCGCGCGGATGGTGCGTGTGTCGTCGTGCTCTTCCACGTGGCTGTAGCGCTTGAGCAAGTCAATGACTGGGAAGTAGGGGGTCGCCTTGCCATAGGATACCGAGGTGCTTTCGAGCACCAGCCACCCTGGCGTGTGGTGGGAATGGATGAACTCATAGACCAGACGCGACTTCCCCACGCCGGCCTCGCCGACCAACGCGACCACCTGGCCATGGCCCGCGCCAGCCTGCGCCAGAGCCTGCTCCAGTGCCGCCAGCTCCTGCTGCCGGCCCACAAAGCGGGTGAGCCCGCGCGCCGCGCTGGCCTGCAGACGTCGACGGATGGCACTGGCCCCGACCAGCTCAAAGACCTCCACGGGCTCGGTCAGCCCCTTCACCGGAAACTGCCCCAGGGCGTTGACCTGGACGAGACCCTCGGCGAGGCGGAGGGTGGCGGCGGTCAGCCGGACACTGCCCGGCGTGGCGAGCTGCTCCATACGTGCCGCGAGGTGCGTCGTCTGGCCTACGGCCGAGTAGTCCATGTGCAGGTCGTTCCCAATGGACCGGACGACGACTTCCCCAGAGTTGAGCCCCACGCGGGCTTGCATCTCCAGGCCGTGGGAGCGGCGGACCTCTTCCGCGTAGCGGCGCAGAGCCGCCTGCATGGCGAGGGCGCCGTAACACGCCCGCACCGCGTGATCCTCGTGGGCCACCGGAGCGCCAAAGAGCGCCATGATGCCATCGCCCATGACCTGGTTGACCGTGCCTTCGTAGCGGTGGACGGCGTCCATCATGCACTGCAACGCGGGATCCAAGAGGCGCTGGGCGGCTTCAGGGTCGAGGTCACGGATCAGCTCGGTAGAGCCTTTGAGATCGGCAAAGAGCACCGTGACCAGTTTGCGTTCGCCCTCCAAGGCGCTTTTGGACGTCAGGATCTTCTCGGCCAGATAGGGGGGCGTGTAGGTGACGGGGGTCCGGACCGGCGCGTCGACCGGCGTGGAGGACACGGGGGGAGCTGTCCGCGCGTCCCCCAGCCACACGAGGACGTTGCCCCGCTCATCGACCGCCAGGCGTTGGCCCTCAATGAGTTCGTTCTTTACATCCTCCAGGACCGCCTCGTCGAGCTGGAACTGCCGCTTGAGGGTGCTGTACGTCAGGCGGCCCCGCTGGCGCAGCAGGGCAATCACCTGATCCAGGACCGCCACAAAGTCCACCCCGTCTCCTCCCTGCCTGGTGCTCGGCCTCTATGCCCATGCGTGCTCATCATAGCATAGGTGACAAGAAGAGTGCGGCAGGAAGTGAGGCGAAAATCATGAGTGATGTCTGCTGTGACGCAGTTGGGCGAAGCGTTTCAGCACCATGGTATGCACGCCCATGCTATCCCTCTAGCTCGTCGAGCAATGCTTTCGCTTCCTGGAGGTCGGCGGTGTCAAAGCCCTCGGTGAACCAGCCGTAGACCGCCGCCAGCAGCTCGCGAGCCTCGGCGCACTTGCCCTGCTGCTGCCACAGACGGCTCAGGCTCAGCGCCGCCCGCAGCTCGAACGATTTGGCCTGCTGGCAACGGGCCACCTCGAGAGCCTGCTGGAAACACTGTTCCGCCTGGTGAACAGCAGGACTTCCTTGGTGCAGGAGCAGGGCACCCTGGAGGCGGTGCAACTCGGCAACGTACCAGCGCTCGCCATTTTTGTCCACGAGGACCCAGGCTTCGGCTACCAGGGTCTGGCCCGCGGTGGGTTGCCCCCTCTCGCCATAGACCGCGGCGAGGAGGGCGAGATAGTACGGCCGCAACAGTTCTGAGCCCGTGGCGTCCATGGCTGTCAGCCTTGGCGCAGGGATGCCAGGCCCGCCTCACGCTGCCCTTGCGCGGCGACGGCCCAGCCATAGAGGATAGTGCTCTGCCCCAGCCAATGGCCCAGCTCATGGTCCGTGGCCAGGGTCATGGTCGACGCCGCCAGGCGTTCCGCCTCGGGGGCTTCGCGGCGCAACTGCCGCAGACAGGCCGCAAAATGCAGGGTGAACGCCAGATTGGAAGGGACCGGCGCTTGGTGGGCAAGCGTCATGGCTTCCTGGCTCTGGTGCAGCGCCTGGTCGGGACAGCCGAGCCCCCACAGCGCTAAGGCAGCGTAGTTGAGGCAACTGGCGCGACGGTTGCCGTGGACCACCGCGACGGACGTGGACTGCGCCGCGGGCACCTCCAGGGCGAGACCGCGCCCCGTGTGGGCCCGACACACCACCAGGTCCCCCAGACAAAAGCTCACGAGGCCCAGGGCAAAGTGGGCTTCGAGGCGATGCTCGGGGTCCTGGGTGCGTTGGGCCAGCTCGTCGAGCTGCTCTGCCACGGCTCGCGCCATCGGTAAGGCCCCGCGCCCGGAATAAAACCGCCGCAGGCCCATGAGGACGAGGAACAGGCGTGGAGTGTCGCCAAGTTGCTGGCAGAGAACGCGGGCCCGGTCGTAGACGTGCCCCACTTCGGGGGCCGCCTGGCCGTGCAGCATGGATAACGTGAGCCCGAGCGGAAAGAGCAGGCTCAGTTCGTGTTCCGCCCGGGCTGGTGACTCCGGCAGCACGGTGAGGAGTGCTAAGCCCTGGCGCAGATGGGTGGCGGCCTCTTGCAGCGCGCTCCGCTGGCGGGCAATGTCCCCAGCCTGCTTCCAGTAGGGGATCGCCTGCTCTGGGAGCCCAGCCTCTGTGTAATGATGTGCCACCAATTCGGGCTGGGTCGCCGCAGTCTCGGGAAAACGGTCCACCAACACCTGGGCAATCCGCTGATGGTACTGCTGCCGGGTACTCTTGAGTAACGACTGATAGGCGGCATCCTGAATGAGCGCGTGCTTGAAGACGTAGGTGGCCTGGGGTGGCAACCCCCGCTGATACAAGAACTCGGCCTCCACTAACTGGTGTAACCCCTGTTGCACGGTCCTCTCGTCCCACGGGGAAACGGCCTGCAGCAGGGCATAGGGAAACTCGTGCCCGAGCGTGGCCCCGAGTTGGGCCAGGGCCTTCACGGTGGCCAGGCGATCCAGTCGCGCCATCAGCGAGTCGTGCAGCGTGGTGGGAATCGCCAGTGGCGGGAGGGGACCGGTCAGCTCATAGCGCTCTGCATGCTCCTGGAGCAGCCCGGACTCCAGGATCATCTTGGTCAACTCCTCCACAAACAGGGGCACGCCATCGGTCTTGGCGATGACCTGCTCGACGACCTCCGCCGGGAGCGCCTTGCGCGCTACCGAGCCCGTCATCTCGACGGCCTGACGCCGCGGCAAGCGTGGCAGCGTGATCTGGGTGAGGTGGGAGCGCCCCGTCCAGGGCGGGCTGAAGTCTGGGCGAAAGGTCCAGAGCGCCAGGATACGGGCGGTGGGGCCTTGATCGACGATGAGGGTGAGCAGCTCCAGCGTGGACGGATCGACCCAGTGCAGGTCTTCCATGATCAAGAGCACGGGCTGCTGGGCCGCAATGCGCAGCAGGATCGTCAGCAGAACCTGGAGGGTCTGCTGCTTCTGCTGCTCGGGAGAGATGTTTAGAGGGGTATAGTCGGCGGCCAGCGGGAGGGAGAGCAGGGCGGCAAAGAGGGGCACAACCTCCGCCAGTGGCAGGCCATACTGCACCAGGAACCCTTCGAGTTTGCGCAGCTTCTGCGGCGGGGACTCTTCCCGGTCAAACCGCAGCACCACCCGCTCCAGCAGCTCGATCCACGGATACAAGGCGGTATTTTGATGATAGGGCGAACACTGGCACGGCGTCAGCCACGCGTGCGGCTCGGCGGCCACCTGCTCCTTGAGCACCTGCACCAGGCGCGATTTGCCAATCCCAGCTTCGCCACTGAGCAGCACCACCTGCCCGACCCCCTCCTTGACCTGAGCCCAGCGCTCTAGGAGCAGTTCCACTTCTTGCTCCCGGCCGACCAGAGGGGTCAGGCCAGCGCTGCCGACGGCTTCGAGGCGACTGCGGGCCATACTCTCGTAGAGCACCCGATAGACCGCGAACGGCTGCGCCTGGCCTTTGAGGAGCGGGGTGCCGAGCGGCTGGCAGGCAAAGAACCCCCGAGGAGTTGAAAGGTGGCCGCGCTGATCACCAGGGTATTAGGCGCCGCGAGGCCTTGGAGGCGAGCCGCCAGGTTCGGCGTTTCGCCGAGCGCCAACTGCTCCTGCCGGGTCCCGCCCCCGACGTCGCCCACCACCACCAGCCCGGTATGGACCCCAAGGCGTACGGCGAGCTGCACACCCCGCGCCTGCGTCAGGTGCGTATTGAGTTGCCCCAAAGCCTCCACGATCCCCAGCCCGGCCCGGACCGCCCGCTGGGCGTCATCTTCGTGCGCCAGGGGGTACCCGAAGTAGACGAGCAGGCCATCGCCCAGATACTGCGCGATATGCCCCTCAAAGCGGGCGATCACTTTCGCACACGTGTCTTGATAGGCCCGCACGACCTCCCGCAGGTCTTCGGGATCAAGCTGGCTGGCGAGCACGGTCGAGTCGACGAGGTCGCAGAACAGCACGGTGAGCTGGCGCCGTTCCGCCTCAGGAGGAGCGGAGGCGGCCTCTGGCGTCGCAGGCGGTGGAGCGGGTGACGGAGGTGCGGGAGGCGTCGCAGCGTCCCCCGTCCAGACCAGCACCGTCCCGCGTTCATCGCTGGCGAGGCGCTGGCCCTCAATGAGTTCCACCTTCAGATCCTCCAGCGCCGCCTCATCCAGCTGGAACTGCCGCTGAAGGGTCCGATAGGTCAGGCGGCCTCGCTGGCGCAGCAGCGCGATCGCCTGATCCACCACCGCGACAAAGTCCACTGCATCTCCTCCCTGCCTGGTGCTCGGCCTCTCTGCCCATGCGCGCGCTCATCATAACACAGGTGACAAGAAGAGTGCGGCAGGAAGTGCAAGGTGAAATCACGTGTGCAGTCTGCTGTGACAGCCTTGGGCGTTTTGCATCACACATGTGGTGAGTACGTCACCCTCTTAGCTCCTCCAGGAGCATCTTCGCCTCCTGGAGATCTGCTGTGTCAAACCCCTCAGTGAACCAGTCGTAGAGCGGGGCCAGTAGCACGTGCGCTTCGGCCTGCTTGCCCTGCTGCTGCCAGAGGCGGCTGAGGCTCATAGCGGCGCGCAGTTCCCACGACTTGGCCTGCTGGCGGCGGGCGATGTCGAGTGCCTGGCGAAAGCTTGCTTCCGCTTCTGGCGCATGCGCCAGACCGCGTGGCACATTGAGGAGTAACTCACCTTTCAGCCGATAGAGTTCCGCTTCCCACCATCGCTCCCCATGCGTGTCCGTTTTGGTAAGCGCTTCGGCCACCACACGCACCCCGACCTCTCTCTGGCCCCGTTTGCCATAGGTCTCGGTCAGCATGGCGAGATAATACGGCTGCACCAGCTCCGCTCCCAGGGTCCTGTGCGCCGCGAGGCCCTCCTCCATCTGGGCTAGGCCTACCTCGTGGCCCTGCTCAGCCAGGGCCCACCCGCGGAGGATCGTGCCCTGCGCCGACCAGAACGTGAATTCCTGCTCGACCGCGAGGGCGATGGCCGCCTCGGCCTGCTCTTGGACCGCGTCCTGTTCCCGGCGTAAGTGCCGGACAATCGCCGCAAAGACCCGGGCCGCCGTGAGGCTGAAAGGATGCGACAGCTCCTGGGCGCGGCTCAACGCCTCCTGGGTGTGGTTCAGAGCTTGCTCGGGATAGCCCAGCAACCAGAGAGTCACGCCGAGGTAGAACATGTTAGCGACCCTGGGGACAGTGGTCGCCGACAGGAGCAACGTCCCTTGGGCTAGGGAGGCGTCGAGGGTGATACTCTGGGTCAGGTGCTCCTGCGCTGGCGCACACTCACCCAGGAACAGCAACGTGACGCCAGCGACATGATGCGCCATCATGAGGAGCGCTGGGTCACGTTGCTGTTCCGCTAGGTGGAGGAATTGCTCCCCCAACTCACGTGCCTCCTGGAATCGGGCGCGCACCATGGAGAAGGCCCACAAGCCGAAGAGCACCCGCACCAGCTGGGGGCTCTCTCCCACTTGCCGACAGAGCTCCCGGGCGTGCGCATAGGCCTGTTCCACCTCTGGGGCCGCATAGCCTCGGGTCTTCATGAGGGTCGCGGCCAGGGTGAGTTGCAGGGTGAGCGCGTGTTGCGTGCGTGCCGGCGTGCTCGGCAGTGTTTGGAGCAACGTCATCCCCTGGCGGAGATGCCCGAGGGCTTCGACATGGGCTGAGCGGTCGATGGCACACCGACCGGCCTGCTGCCAGTAGCCAATAGCTGCTTCTACCAGTCCCGCTTCGGTGTAGTGATGTGCCAGCAACTCGGGTTGGGTCGCCGCGGTCTCGGGGAATTGTGCCACCAAGACCTCAGCAATGCGCTGATGCACCTGCTGTCGCCGACTCTTGAGCAGCGACTGATAGGCTGCGTCCTGGATGAGGGCATGCTTGAACATATACGTGGTCTGCGGTGGGAGACCGCGCTGCGAGAGGATCTCGCCCTCGACAAGCCGCGCCAGCGCTTGTTGCAACACCTCCTCGGCCAAGGGGGCAATAGCCCGTAGCAAGGTATAGGGAAACGCCCGCCCTAAGGTCGCCGATAATTGGGCGACCTCTTTGATGGTACTCAGCCGATCAAGCCGCGCCATCAACGAGTCATGCAGGGTCGTTGGAATCGCTAAGGGCGGGAGAGCCCCCGTCAGCTCATAGCGATGCTCATACTCTTGGAGCAGACCGGACTCCAAGACCATTTTCATCAACTCTTCGACAAAGAGCGGGACACCGTCGGTTTTGGCCACCACCTGCTGGAGCACTTCTGTGGGGAGCGTTTTGCCGCCTGCAACCCACGCCACAATGGCCTCCGTCTGGGAACGGGTTAAGCGACTGAGGGTGAGCATGGTGAGGGGCGGGCGCAGAGGCCATGGGACCGCAAACTCCGGGCGAAAAGTCAGCACGACCAAGAGCCGTGCCGTGGGTGCTTGGGTCAGCAGCAGACTGAGCCACTCCAGGGTCGAGGCATCAATCCAATGGAGGTCTTCGACGATGAAGAGCACGGGTCGTTGGGCTGCCCGGGCCAACAGGACGGCCAGGAGGGCTTCCAGGGTCTTGTGTTTCTGCCGCTCTGGGGACAGAGTCAGCGCGGGATACCAGTCACCCATCGGAATCGAGAGTAAGGAGGCGAATAACGGCACGGCTTCCGAGAGGGATGGGACATAGGGCGTGAGGACCTCTTCGAGCCGCCGGAGCTTGGCGTCTGGTGTCGCGTCAGCGTGCAACTGGAGTAATCGCTGCCAGTAATCGATCACCGGATACAGCGCACTATGTCGGTGGTAGGGGGAACAGCGGCACTCATAGGAGAAGTGTGGCTCACCTGCCACATGTGCTTGCAGGGCCTGCACCAGGCGTGATTTGCCGATCCCGGCTTCGCCACTGAGCAGGAGCACCTGCCCCCTACCTGCCTTCGCCTGGGCCCAATGCTCCCGCACCAGTCCGAGTGCGCTCTCCCTACCCACCAGGGGGGTGAGACCGTGGGGACCTACCACGTCCAGCCGACTTTGCGCCCCGCTCACCCCCAGGACCCGGTAGACCTGAAGTGGTGTAGCAACCCCTCTAAACGCCTGCCCGCCGAGATCATGCACGGTGAAATACCCGTGGACGAGGCGGGCGGTCGCAGCGCTCATCACCACGGTGTCAGGTCCAGCAAAATTCTGGAGGCGGGCCGCAATGTTGGGCGTTTCGCCCAAGGCGAGCTGCTCCTGTCTGCCTCCTTCTCTCACGTCCCCCACCACGACGAGACCCGTGTGCACGCCCACCCGGGCTGCCAAGCGCACCCCCTGGCGCGGCGCGAGTCTGCTATTGAGGGCGTCCATGGCCTTGACAATCTCCAACCCCGCCAATACCGCCCGCTGCGCATCGTCTTCATGGGCCTGCGGATAGCCAAAATAGACGAGGAGCCCGTCCCCCAGGTACTGGGCAATATGCCCATCCAGGCGCTGGATGACCGCGGCGCAGGCTGCTTGATAGGCCCGCAGAACCTCGCGGAGCTCCTCAGGATCGAGCTGTCCTGAGAGGATCGTGGAATCCACCAAATCGCAAAAGAGCACGGTGAGCTGGCGGCGTTCGGCGTCTGAGGGGAGCGGGGTGACCGGGGAAGCCGCCGATGGCGAGAGAAGCGCAGGGATGGCAGTCTGGTGTGGAGACGAGGACGCAGACGGCGGCGAGGGGGGCACGTCTGCACGACCCATCCACACGAGGACCCGCCCGTCCTCCTCCACCGCGACGCGGCGCACTTCGATGAGTTCAGTTTTTAGATCGTCGAGGTAGTCATCATCGAGCGCGAATTGGCGCTTGAGGGCACGATACGAAAGGCGCTTGTCCTGTTGCAGCCACTCCATGACCTGTGTAAGAACCTCTTTGAAGGTCACCGCCTCCCCCCTCTGCGCATCGAGTTCCTCTCCGATGTGTCTCTCCGGGGGCCAATCTTACCAGAACCATGGCTGGGACTCCATGTCGGGCAGCAAGCCAGGTGTGAGAAGGCGTTAAGCTAGCGAGCATGGCGAGTTACAGTTTGCCGCAAAAAGTTGCTGGAAACCGTGGTCTTCCGTCTCCTGGAGCAGTGTGGCGTATATTGTAAATACAGGAGTTAGCGCTCTCGCGTGGGTGCGCTGCTCCGTGCCGTGAGCCATTTCTCATTGGCAATCTGCCCAGCGCCTGTTTCTGCGCTCATCTGCTCGTGTTGCTTCGCGATGTGGCCGGCACGTGACGTTGCCTGTCATCCGTGTGCACGTGGTGAGAAGCGTTGGCATGGGCAGCGGGAGCCTACATGGACGACGTTGCATGGCCATCTGGGTGACGTCTGCGTGTGGTGACGTGCATGACCACACTTCGCCGGCACGCGCCATCTGACCTTCCAGCAGCCGTCGGTATACCTGGCTATGGTTCACTCCAGAGTGCCGGCGGGAGCTGCGTCTTGAGGATGTCACCTAGCCATCCTCACCCACTCTCTCGAAGACACAGAATAGATGACGGAATATGTGACGACTTGTGATGGTGGCGTGCCTCTGGATAAGCCTATCACGTCACCGCCGGTTAATCGACGAGGAAAGCAGCCGCGTGGCGGGTGAACCAGCGGCGGAAGTCCGCGAGCGTCATCGTCATGGCTCGGGTGATGATCGCCTCCCGAGCGGTCCGGTCCGTCCAGCGGCCCATCGACCACCAGGCCATCACCCCCGTCTGGGCCTCATTGATAAAGAGCCGTCCGTGGTCCGTCCCTGCATAGAGCGAGCCCGGGGGTTCGATGGGCGTGATCACAAAGCCATCCAGCGTGCAACGCTCGGGCATCGTGCGGCTCCTGGTCGCGTGTGGCATGGCAGCTGGGTGCGGAAGCGCCCACTCCTAGCGGGCGCCTCACGGAGCAGTATACCGCGGCTACGGTCTCCTGCCCAGGGTTCAGCACGCGCTGCTAACGCAGACAGTGCACAAAAAAACGGGCGATTTCTGACGGCTGTGGGGCTGTGGTGGGATGGGAGGTGGCCTGTCCACTGCCCCCTGACGCAAGCTAGCCGCCGGTAGCGAGGCACGGACCCGCAGCAGACGGTGCTGTGAGGTGGTGCGGGAAAAGCCGTCCCACCGCGCACGGCTAGCCCTGGCTGTGCGCACGTCGGCGCTTCGGCGCTGTGGATGCGGCGTGTGTGAGGGACTGCGGAGGGTCTGCACCTGCGCACCCTTGTGCCCCCTGTGTCCTATGACGAGTGGAAGTCTCCGATGCCGCTAGGCACGCTTTGCGGCTGAGAGCCTGTAGAGCAACTCCGCCTTTGTTGTCGCAAACGCTTCCTCGGACAAGATGCCCTTGTATCTGAGCTCGGCTGAGCATTCGAGGGTCGCCGCGATATCTGTCACCTGCGCCGCAGCCATGGCAAGCTCCGGCGGGGGAGCGGCAGTAGGATGTTGGCAGCCATGGGCCCGTCGTCCGGGCTCCCTACGTAACTACTGGCCATCAGCGGTAAGGAGGTGACCTCCACCATATCGTGCTGCCTCGCCCTTGTTCCTGTAGAACCCCGCTCATCTGATGGTCGAGCGTGTTATAGAGCCGGACATGCTCGTGCACCGCAATGACCAAACAGCGCTGCACAGGAAAAGAGGCAGTGCGCAGGGCATTCTGCGAGCCGCTGGCTGCTGGCACACCGAGCTCTGCGGGCCACCACGCCCCTGCCCCGCCTGCTGGCGACGCCATACCCCAGCTCGCTGCGGCTGGTGCGGGCGTGCCGGTGGTTGAACACTCACCGCACTGCTGTGGCTGGGGTGGCGCTGCCCGGTGTGCCGTGGGACTGTGGGTGGGCGCCACCGGTACGCGGGGAGAAGCGGCGAGGAGCGCGGCAAGTGCGGTACACAGGCCATCGACTATCAATTGCAGGACGGGATCGCACATATCCCGTACCACGATCATACAGCCTGGCATCTACTGCCCTTGTCCACCTCATTCCGGGTAGTCGAACTGGGCCATCGTCCCATGGTCGTGCGTCAGAGCCTGGAGAAGGGTCACCACGGCTTCTGTACTGACCCCATAGCGTTGGGCTCGTACATGACGTGCTGCTGTGCGTCCGATGTCCGCTGTGGCCTAGAGGCGATCCTCTGTATGCAGCACGCATGATAGAGCGTCTCTGTAGCGCTGGTTGAGTGCTCTAGGTGTCCCTGCCGTCGCCCTGCCCCTTGTCCGTCTAGCTGCGCCATGCTAGCATGGTGACGGTCTGGGAACCATAGACAGTCACGCCGACTTCTTGTACGTGATACACGCCGCCGCATAGTGTGCAGTCCGTGTTTCCAGCCGGCGGAGGTGTTGAGGGTCGAAGACGGCGAATTGCCGAGCAATGCGCACATTGTCGTCCACCTCGGCGGGGGTGCGACACCCCACCACCACAGTGCTGACGCCGGGCAAGGAGAGCACATACCCCATAGCGTCTTCGGCCGTGAGTGTGTCCGGACCCAGTAGCGCCCCCGCGGCATAGATCTTCATTCCAATCACCCCCATCCCCTGCTGTGCGGCGGCCGCGAGCGCCGTCGGGATAAAGGCCAGGCGGTGGATATCGGCCGCGTTCAGCGCCAGGAGCGCGGTGTCAAAGGGAAAGCGCCGCATCGCCTCCTGAAGAATCGTTGGGTCATGGTGACCGGTGAGCCCAAGAAACCGCACCAGGCCCTCCGCCCGGGCTTGGACCAAGGCCTCGAGCGCACCACCCGGACCGAAAATGCGCTCCAGGTCGCTCGGGGTACGGAGGTCATGGAGCTGCCAGAGATCGAGGTGGGTCGTCCGCAAGCGCCGCAAGCTCTGTTCGAGGAGCCGGAGCGAGCCGTCCCGTGTGCGGTCGTG
>Ga0114129_10007750_pt1 | contig 15279 bp, 11 predicted proteins | sample RhiMetdeltSRZDD1_FD_80071 | JGI IMG/M metagenome (GOLD analysis project Ga0114129, IMG submission 80071) | Populus rhizosphere microbial communities from Tennessee, USA - Rhizosphere MetaG P. deltoides SRZDD1 (version 2) (version 2) | ecosystem: Host-associated > Plants > Roots > Rhizosphere >...
ACGAAATATTCAGTGTAATTCAAAATGCAGAATTCAAAATTCAAAATGCGAAAGGGTCGCGTCGGCCCTTTCGTGTTAAGGTAGCGCAGCTGTTCTGAGCCGCCCGCATCCACGGGTTCCTCACCATGGCCCGTCCAGAGGAACCCGATTTATGGTCACGCGTCCCATCCACATCAACGCGTACGAGTTTGCAGTCGTCGCGGCGCTCCGGGCACAGCAGCTGCTCGCCGGCTGTACTCCACGAGTCGAGGGCGACCACAGTGCCGCAACGATGGCGCAGATGGAAGTGGCCGGCGGCCACGTCGCCCGTACTGAAGTCGGTCCGCCGCCGCCCGCGACACGATAACGTGACCGCGCGTATTCGTCGCACGTCGGATCGTGTCGATCGTGCTATACTGACCGCCGTCACGTTGGATCCCGCCGCGTTTGTTCTGCCTGCGTCACTCGCTTTTTGCACGCTCCAGAAGTTATCAAGCTCGCTGTCTCCAACCTTCATGAGAGTGTGCCAATGAGAATCTACGTAGGAAATCTGTCGTTCAACACTGAGGAACAGCAGCTCACCCAGCTGTTTGCCTCGCTCGGCGACGTCGCGTCCGTTCGGCTGATCAGGGATCAGGCCACCGGACGCTCACGCGGGTTCGGCTTCGTCGAAATGGCGAGCGCCGAGCAGGGACAGGCCGCATGCGAAGCGCTCGATCAGCAGGAATTCGAGGGACGACGATTGACGGTCAACGAGGCGAAGCCGCAGGAGCGACAGAGCAGCGGCTACGCAGCGGCAGGCCGTCAGCGTCGGGAATCGCGCTGGTAAGCACGCGATTGGATCCGGTCCGAACGAAGGACCACACACTGGAGAAGACCAGGGCCGGGGCAGCCCTGGCTCTCTATTCGTTCCGTCTCGTCTACGCTGCGACGCTCAGTGCCCTAGGGGTCGCAGTCTGATGCGATGACTGTTTATCTAATCAATCCAAGCCACGTCTCGTTCGGGATCGGCGTCATCACACCTCGGTGGCTGTATGTCTTGGCGTCTGCGACGCCGGCGACATACGGCGAGCCCATATTGATCGACGAGACACTGGATCCATTCGAGACGAGCGTGATCGCTCCCGGCGACATCGTTGGCATCGGCATTCACACCGGAAACGCCCTCCGCGGATACGAAATCGGGACAGCGGCGCGCGCGGCCGGCGCCTACGTAGTCTATGGCGGTATTCACGCCACGCTGTACCCGGACGAAGCGCGCGATCTGGGCGCGGCTCATGCCGTGGTGACGGGCGACGGCGAGAACGCCTGGCCAGCCGCGCTTCGCGACTGCGCGTCGGGTGCCCCGCGTGCTCGGTACGAGGGTGGTCGCGTCGAGGGCGAGACGTTTCTCCCTGGACGCTGGGATCTGCTGCCGCCCGGTCGCTACATGTGGGCGTCGGTGCAGACGGTTCGTGGGTGCCCGAAGCACTGTTCGTTCTGCTCGGTCTGGCGGACCGATGGCCAGCGTCCGCGGTCGCGCCACGTCGATCGCGTGCTCGAGGAGGTCGTGGATCTGCGGCGTCGTGGATTCCGCTTCATCGCGCTTGCCGACGACAACTTCTATCCCGTCACGCTCGAAGACCTGCGCATGGCGGGTCGGCGACAGGACCCCGGGCAGTTGGAGCGGCTCCAGGCGACCCGCGCCGAGCGGTTCGCACTGATGGCCGGCCTCGAGCAGTTGCCACCGGACACGGTGTTCTTCACGCAGATCACGATGGAGGCTGCGGAGGATCCGGAGTTTCTCGACGCGATGAAGCGCGCGCACATCAAAGGCGCGCTGGTGGGCGTCGAGGCAGTGACGCCCGAAGGGCTGAAGGACATCTACAAGAACTTCAACGCGAGCGGTGAATCGCTCGTCGAGCGGCTTCGCCGGTTCCGGCAGCACGACATCCACGTGCTCGGCTCATTTATCTTCGGCCTGCCGAGCGACCGCCCCGCGACGTTCGACGCGACGCTCTCGGTGGCCGAACGCGCAAACCTGACGTTCGCGCAGTTCGTCATGCTGACGCCGTTTCCGGGGACGCTCGATTTCGCGTCGTGGGAGAAGTCACTCGGTACCGAGCCGCCGAGCATCAACGGCATCCCAGTGTCGCGGCACTGGCTGATTCCCCAAGCCAACCGCCCGAAGGTCTACATCGAGCATCCCGTGATGAGCCCCGACGAAATCCGGCGACGCACGCAGGCCGTGTGGGATCGCTTCTATTCGTTCCGCAGCGTGTGGAAACGATCTCGCGGAGCGGTGACGTCCCTCAAAGCCAGGTTGGCGTTCGTGCTGATCTCGAAGATCTACCGTCAGATGTACGCGAACACCGGAATCGCGACCGACAGCGCACGCGTCAATCGGTCTGCACGGTGGGCACGGTGGATGGCCATTCCATGCCGCAGGCTCTTTGCGGGGCAACCGATGCCAGACTTGCGGCTCCCGACCAGCAGTCAGTACGAATCGAGCAGTAGCAGAATCGTGGTCCTCACGCGCTGAGGGTCCAACGCGAAGGTCCTGAGCAGCGGCGATCAGGGGCCCGTGGCCAGGCTCGCCTCGATCTCGGCGATCCGCTCTTGTGCCTGCCGTCTGAGGAGCGACGCGTCCTGGGCGATGCGATGCTCACCTTCCCGCTCGAGATGCGGCACACGTCGATCGAGGGCTTCGATCAGCTCGCGCAGATCAGCGAGAATGCCCGAACGCACGTCTCGACTGACGGTCACCATGCGCGACCATGAGGTCGTTGACGAGTCGCGCCAATCCTTGCGGGGTTCCAGATTTCGCCGCATGCCTGGCAGCGCCAGTACGTCTCGGCCGTGATCACTTTGGCCAGCGTGCCGACGGCCCGCGACTGACAGAAGGGGCAGACGTCCGGTCGGTGCACGGGCTCCTGCAGGTCGGACGGTCGCTTCATGTACACAGCTTATCGAGACTCCCGAATGATCTCGGCCATCGTCTTCTCGGGCGCGTGCGCCACGATGAAGGTGAGGACAAGGAGCATCCAGCCCACCACGGCGAGAACGCTATAAGCGGGCAGCCACGCGTAGGTCACCCACGTGAGTCCCATTCCAAAGGCAAGCATTCCGACGACCACTGCCATACCGGGTGATGTCGGCATCTGTTCACTCTGTTCAGGTTGCGACCGAGCCGAGGTGCACGCACGCCGACCGATCTAGGGAGACCGACCTATCTGCTTTGGTGAGAGGTGATCCGACTCGGATGAATCAGGACTCAGGAAAGCGGGAACTGAAGCCCAAGTATATCACCGATCGCGGTTTAGAGCTTCGCTCAAGGTCAAAAAGGCAAGGTGATTTGTACGCGAGCTGGGGCGGATGGCGCGCCCGGCAGGATTCGAACCTGCGGCCTTTGGCTCCGGAGGCCAACGCTCTATCCAGCTGAGCTACGGGCGCGTTTCGCGTCGCTTCTCGCTTTGCTCGTCGCGACGCTCAAGGTCAAACGTCAAAGGGCAAAGGTCAAAAGCGAGGTCAGGTACCTCACTTAGCCTTTGACGTTTGCCATTTGACCTTTGACTTAGAGCGCGAAGCGCTCTGGCGCGCCCGGCAGGACTCGAACCTGCGACCTACGGATTCGAAGTCCGGCGCTCTATCCAACTGAGCTACGGGCGCAGCAGTCGTTCATCATATCATCTGACCGCGACTGGCTCGTCTCGCTGAAGCGGCCATGCGCACTCTCCCAAGAAGGAGACCATTGATGATCGCGCGCCTCTTTGCGGCCGGCCTCGCGCTGGCATCCGCGGTTCCGGCGTTCGCGCAGAACACGGCGCCGAACGCTCAGCCACTGACCCAGGATCAAGACAAGCCTGTGAAGTTCGAGGAACAGGTGATCGTCACGGCCTCGCGCTCCGAGGAGCAGCTTGTCAACGCACCTGCCGCAGTCACACTGATCCCGACGAGCACCATTCAGAATTCACCGGCCACGAACATCGGCGAGCTGCTGCGAGCGGTGCCTGGCATGAATGTCACGCAGGTCTCGGCGCGCGACGTGAATATCACGACGCGCGGTGCGACGTCGACGCTCGCGACATCGCAGCTCGCGCTGGTCGATGGCCGCAGCGTGTACCTCGACTTCTTCGGGATGGTCATGTGGGATTTGGTACCGACCAACCCGAATGAGATCAGACAAGTGGAAGTCGTACGCGGCCCCGCGTCGGCCGTCTGGGGCGCCAACGCGATGACTGGCGTGGTCAACATCATCACCAGGACGCCGCGTGAGCTGGCCCAGGATGGTGGCGGCAACGCCGTGACGATCGGATTTGGCGGATTCAATCGAGACGTGACGGGGCGCGACCAGAGTGCGGGCACGTTGTTCTATGTCAACGGGTCGCATGCGCAAATCGTGAGCGACCAGTGGTCCTACAAAGTGTCGGCCGGCTTCTTCACGCAAGACGCACTCCCGCGGCCGACCGGTACGCTCCCGAGCGGCGTGGCCTATCCATCGTTTGCAAACACGGGCACCAGCCAGCCGAAATTCGATGCGCGCGTGGACCGCGAATTGAAGGACGGCGCACGCCTGTCGTTTGCCGGAGGAGTCGCCTCGACCGAGGGTCTCATCTACACAGGTATCGGACCCTTCGATGTCGACAACTCCTCGTACCTGGGATACGGGACCGTGCGCTACTCGAAGGGCGGCCGGAGGGTGGCCTTCTTCACGAACCTGCTGAATGGCAACGCGGCCAATCTTCTCACGGTCGGACCCAATCGATTGCCGATCGGTCTGATCTTCGACACCAAGACATTCGATATCGAGGCGGGCGATGTGAAGGCGATCGGCACGCGCCACGCGCTCAGCTACGGCGGCAACTTCCGTCGCAACACCTTCGACATCTCGCTCGCGCCAAACAGCGAGGACAGAAATGAAGGGGGCGCGTACATTCAGGACGAGATCTTCCTCAGCGACCATTTCCGGTGGGTGGTCGGCGGCCGCCTCGACAAGTTCTCCTCGATTGACGACGCGGTGTTTTCGCCGAGGACGACGTTCATGTACAAGCCCGTCGCGAATCAGACGTTTCGCGCGTCGTTCAATCGGGCGTTTCGCGCGCCGTCCTTGATCAACAACCACCTGGACGTGACCATCCTCACGCCGGTGCCCCTGCCCGTCGTCGGGCTCTTCGCGTTCCCGACTCGCGCCGTCGGTAATCCTGATCTCAATGAGGAAAAGCTAACGGCCTTCGAATTGGGCTACACCGGCGTGGTCGGCCCGCGGACGACAGTGTCGGCCTCGGTGTACTGGAACAGCACCGATGGTTCCATCGGGTTCACGCCCGTGACGTTCTACTCTCCCGCGGCGCCGCCGCCTGGCTGGCCGCTGCCTCCCGCATTCGTTCCGGTCAATACGCTGCCGTCCAGCTACACGTATCTCAATCTCGGAACGATCAAAGACAAGGGCGTGGAGCTCGGCGTCGATTCGACGATCAACGCGTTCGTCAATGTCTTCGCCAACTATTCGTATCAGTGGATGCCTGAGATCGAGGACTTCCTGCCGGGAATCACGATCAACGATGTCAATTGGCCGGCGAAGAACCGTTTCAACGTCGGGTTCAATTTCAGCTACTTGCGATGGCTCGGCAACTTCTCGGTCAATTACACCGATGAGGCGTACTGGCAGGATGTGCTCGACGCACGATTTGCCGGGACGACCGACGCCTTCACGTTGGTCAACGGGGCCTTCGGCGTCCGCTGGCTGAAGGACAAGGTCGTCACGTCGATCAAGGTGACCAACCTCGCCAATCAGGAAGTGCAGCAGCACATCTTCGGCGACATCCTGCGCCGACAGGTTGTCGGCGAAGTGCGCGTCGGGTTCTGACGACTGTTTAGCGCGGTTTCTCCGGCGACCGCAGGAACGACGAGGATGCGGCGGGATCCTTCAGCATCTTCTCGTAGACCGCCGGGTCCATGTTGTTTTCCGCACACGAGTACTCGCGGAGCCGCGTGCCTTCCCGCAACATCAACGTGATGCGCTGCGTGAACGGCTTCGTCAAGACCTTTGGATCCTCGATCGTCACCTCATAACTGAGCTGATCGCGATCGACACGCGTATACCGTTCGATCAAATGCAGCGCGTCGCTGTGCACCATCCCGAGCGTCAACCAGCCGCCCGGCTTGAAGCCGACGACGTCGACGACGAGCGTATTGCCCTCCCAGCGACCAACTGAATCACCCAGATAACTCGGGCTGATGTCATCGGGATGCGTGCCGCCAATCGGGATGACACGGAACGACCAGAGATACTCGTACATGATGATGACTTGTGTCGGCGTCTGTACGAACTGCACGGGGAAGAGGCCCACGCCCGTGATCCGCGGTGACGCGAGGAAGATGCAATGCCCGGCGGGATCATCGATGCTCCGTCGGTTGAGGATCTCCTGAGCCCGCGCGCGGGCTTCAGGTCGAAACGGAATCGGCTCGGACGCGACGCCGGCCACATCGCCGGGTCGACGCGCCGCGGGCACGCCTGGCTCGTCGCCCGGCGCCTCGGCATCCCACGCGCCTCTTCGCGGGCTGGCTTGATACACGCCGGTCAGATCCGGTTTGCCGTCGACGGTCTTTGGTGCGGGTTGGACCGCGCCTGTTTGCGCCATGGCAAGCGATGCCACGAACACCGACGGAATCAGGATGCCCATGAGCCGCATGGCCGATCTCCTTTCGCGCACGTCGCTCAACGGACGGTTGCCGGGCCTTCGCCAGTACCCGCTGGTGGACCGAAGAACAGCTTCTGGCCGCTCGCGAGCGTCGCTTCACGCAGGTGTGCGAAGGGCGATCCGTCCCTGGCCCGCCATCCGAAGATCGTGAGCGTGTCGCCCACCTTGATCGTGACGTCCTTCTTCCAACCGGTGCGCTCCAATACATTCGGCGGATAGCCTTCGAGCGCCCAGCTCACCACCTTGCCGCTCGTGTCCTTCACGTCCATGTACACGTGCGTGTGCGGGTTCATCCACTCGATCTTGGTGATGACACCCGTCAACGTCACGGTCTTCGTTGCGTCGAACGCCACGCCAAACGAATGATGTGCGGCGAGAGTCGTCGTGCACGTCAGCACGGCGAGTGCGGTCAGCCAGCGCATGGAGCCTCCTCGAAGCGCCGCCATGGTAACACCGCGCGAGCGCGCCAGGCGGCCCACCCCGCCGTGCTAAACTACTGTGTTCAGGACCCTAGGCGGGGTCCCCGCCGCGCACGCGGTGCGATGCAATGGTGGGTGTAGCTCAGGGGTAGAGCGCCTGACTGTGGCTCAGGAAGTCGCGGGTTCGAAACCCGTCACCCACCCCACCTCACACATGGCCACGCCCTTCGAGAGCGGACTCCTCAACCTTCAGCTGTTCGATCTGCGCCGCGAGCCGGTCTTGCGAGAAGCGCGCGCATGGTTCGTCGCGGAGTTCAACCCGGAGACCTTCGCCGAGTTCGTTGCGCTCGTCAGCACCGAACGCAATACGTCATTCCGGATGGTGCTCGGCTACTGGGATATGGCGGCGTCGCTCGTGACGACCGGCGCGATCGACGGTGATGCATTCCGCGCGGCGCACGGAGAGGTATTTGCGACCTTCAGCAAGATTCACCCTTTCCTGAAGGAGCTTCGGGACGTAAGTGGAGAGCCCGATTTCTGCAGACATCTCGAATCGGTCGTCCTGGCAGCGCCGAACGTCGAGACGATTCTTGCGAGACGTCGGGAGAGTGCTCGCGCAGTGGCGAAGGCGCGTCTCGAGCAGCGTGAGGGAGGCGGGTCTTAAGACCCGCCTCTACGAGATCCGAACTTATCGACGCCTGCTGACCGTGAGCGAGGTCTACTTCGTCTTGAAGTTGGCCGTGATGACTGAGCCGTCCATCGCCGTCACCTGGACGACATAGCACTTCCCGGTGGTCTTTGGCGTCTGCCAATTCTGGATGAACTGACCCGCCCCTCCATCGTACCGGAGCGTCGTGCCTCCGGTGGTCGTGAACTCGACGTCAGCATCGATTGAAGACGATCCACACGAGACTGGAGCGATGGCAAATCCTTGCACGTCGAGCACGCTGGTCTTCTGTTGCGTGCCTGCGTAGAGATTGAACTTCAGCGGCACCGTGGAGCCACCCTTGATCGTGTTCCAGATGATGGTCGTTGGTGTGCTCATGTCAACGGGCTGATAGAAGCCGCTCGTCGTCCAATTGCGGATCCTGTCGATCACCGTCCCGTTGGTGTTGTGGTAGTTGCCCGTCGCATCGGTGAACGTCCAGCCATCGTTATAGCTGCTGGCATCCTTGTGGGTGGTTCCACTCAAATTGAGCCCGCTCAAGGCCCCGCCGCCGATACCGGTGCACGTGCCTGCGGCGGTGTGATACGCCGCGTCGAAGATCACGTCGTAACTGGCGATCGCGCACGTCGCGTTCGCCTTCTCGATGACGATGGCGACGTCACCTGCCTGGTCGTGGTAGTTGGTGCCGCCGGCGAACGTCCAGCGCGCGTTGCCGCCAGGAGCGTTGGTGAAGGTGGCTCCAAGGGACAAGCCTGCGCTCAGATTGACGCCACCGATGCCGGTCGAGGATCCGGTCGCCCCATGTGCCAGGGCGTTATAAACGCCGGAGTACCCGTTGACGCTGACGGTTGCGTTCGCCTTGTTGATGACGATCGCGACGTCACCGAACTGGTCCTTGTAATTGGTGCCACCGGTAAAGGTCCAGTGGGCCGTGCCGCCTGGGAAGTTGGTGAAGGTTGCGCCAAGGGTCAGACCTGCACCCAGGTTGACGCCACTGATGCCCGTCGCCGCCCCAGTCGCGCCATGAGCGTTGCCGTCGAAGGCGCCGGTGTAGCCGTTGACGATGACCGTCGCATCCGCCTTGTTGATCACGATCGCGGCGTCACCAGACCGGTTGTTGTAGTTGGTGCCGCCCGCAAAAGTCCAGTGAGCCGTACCGCCGGGCACCTCGGTGAAGCTCGCACCGAGGCTTAGACCAGCACTCAGGTCGGCGCCGCCGACGCCGGTCGCCGATCCCGTCGCACCGTGCGCAGCGCCATCGTAGCTGCCGGTGAAGCCGCTCACGATGACGTTCGCGTTCGCCTTGGTGATCACGATCGTGGCATTGCCCGACTGGTTGTTGTAGTTGGTGCCGCCCGCAAAGGTCCAGTGAGCGATACCGCCGGGCACATCGGTGAAGCTCACGCCGAAGTTCAGACCGGCACTCAGGTCGGCGCCGCCGACGCCGATCGCGGTTCCGGTTGCGCCGTGCGCGTTGCCATCGAAGGCACCGTTGTAACCGCTGACGCTCACGAGCGCATCGGCCTTGTCGATGACAATGGCGACGTCACCGGATTGATCGTTGTAGTTCGTGCTGCCCGTGAAGATCCAGTGGGCGGTGCCGCCGGGGCCATTGGTGAAGCTCGCGCCCAGGTTCAGGCCGTCACTCAACTCAACTCCGCCGATACCTGTTGCTGATCCCGTGGCTCCATGTGCGGCGCCATCGAACACGCCGGAGTACCCACTCACGCTGACGTTTGCATTCGCCTTGTTGATGACGATGGCGACGTCACCTGAGCGATCGTTGTAGTTCGTGCCGCCCGTAAAGACCCAGTGCGCGGTGCCACCAGGGGCGTTGGTGAACGTTGCGCCGAGGTTCAGGCCCGCGCTCAGGTTTGCGCCGGCAACACCGGTCGCCGTGCCAGACGCGCCGTGTGCAAGAGCATCGTAGACGCCGGTGTAACCGTTGACGATGACCGTCGCGTTCGCTTTGTTGATGACAATCGCGACGTCGCCTGACTGGTTGTTGTAGTTGGTGCCGCCGTCGAACGTCCAGTGAGCGCTACCACCAGGCACGTCGGTGAAGGTCGTCCCGAGATTCAGGCCCGCGCCCAGATCCGCTCCACCGATACCAGTCGCACTTCCCGAGGCGCCATGCGCCTGTGCGTCGTAGATGCCGGTATACCCGTTGACGATGACCGTCGCATTGGCTTTGTTGATGACGATCGCGACATCGCCTGACTGGTTGTTGTAGTTGGTGCCGCCGTCGAACGTCCAGTGCGCAGTACCGCCGGGGACGTTCGTGAACGTCGCCCCCAGATTCAGGCTGGAGCTCAGATTCGCGCCACCAACACCTGTCGCCGTGCCCGAGGCCCCATGCGCCAGTGCGTCGTAGACACCGGTGTAGCCGGTGACGTTGACCGTGGCATTCGCTTTGTTGATGACGATGGCCGCGTCACCCGACTGGTCGTTGTAGTTGGTGCCGCCGGCGAAGGTCCAATGCGCGGTGCCGCCGGGGACGTTCGTGAAGGTGGCGCCGAAACTCAAGCCTGCGCTCAAATCTGCGCCGCCGATGCCCGATGCTGACCCCGTTGCGCCGTGCGCCGCGCCGTCGAAGACACCGGTGTAGCCGGTGACGTTGACCGTGGCGTTCGTTTTGTTGATGACGATGGCGACGTCACCCTCTTTATCGTTGTAGTTGGTGCCGCCGGTGAAGGTCCAGTGGGCCGTGCCGCCCGGGGCGTCGGTGAAGGTGGCGCCGAGGGAGAGGGTCGCGCTCAAGTCGATCTCGCCGATTCCCGTGGCCGTGCCAGAGGCCCCATGCGCCGCGGCATCGTAAACGCCCGTATAGCCATTGACGATAACGGTCGCATTCGCCTTGGTGATCGTAATCGCGACATCACCACTGGCATCGTTGTAGTTGCCGGTCTGGTCCGTGAAGGTCCAGTGGGCCGTTCCACCAGGGGCGTCGGTGAAGGTCGCACCGAGATTCAGACTCGCACTCAGGTCAACGCTGCCGACACCCGTTGCCGACCCTGTCGCACCGTGCGGCGCGCCATCGTAGACACCGGAGTACCCGGAGACGCTGACGGACGCATTCGCTTTGCTGATCGCGATTGCCACATCGCCGGATTGGTCGTTGTAGTTGGTGCCGCCCGTAAAGGTCCAGTGGGCCGTGCCGCCGGGAACGTTGGTGAAGCTCGCGCCGAAATTCAAGCCCGCGCTCAAATCTGCGCCGCCGGTGCCGGACGCAGATCCCGTGGCCCCATGCGCCGCGCCGTCGTAAACGCCGGTGTATCCGCTGACGCTGACGCTGGCGTTCGCCTTGTTGATCACGATGGCGACGTCGCCTGACTGATCGTTGTAATTGGTGCCGCCCGAGAACGTCCAGTGGGCTGTGCCGCCGGGAACGTTGGTGAAGCTCGCGCCGAGGGTCAAGCTCCCGCTCAAATCAGCGCCGCCGACACCGGTCGCCGATCCCGAGGCGCCGTGCGCTGCGCCGTCGAAGACGCCGGTGTATCCGGTGACGATGACCGTGGCATTCGCCTTGTTGATCAGGAATGTCGCATTGCCGGAGCTCGGATTGTGGTTGGCGTCGCCCGCGAAGTTCGCGGTCGCTGTCGCCGTTCCGGCGTTGAGGTTATCGGAATAGTTGACGGTGACGGCCTCGCTCAAGCCGCCCGCGCCGGTCACGGTAGCCGTGCACGGCGTCTGGGCCGCGCCGCCGTAGGGGACGCTCGCCGGGCACGTCACGGTCGTCGTCGACGGCGCCTTGCTGATCGTGTACGACCCATTCACCGATGTGATCGCGAAATTGCTCAGGCCGGTCCCGCTCACGAGCGGCGCGATGACGGTGACTCCCGCATCCGGCCCCGCCGTCGTCGGACTGTTGGCACACGTCAGGTCGCCTGTATAGGTTCCTGTCACGGCACATGACGACGGCGTCTTGGTCAGCCCGTCATAGATTGCCGATCCGCTTCCGGCTGTCGCCGTCACCGGCGCTTTATTCACTGTTAGCGTGCCGTCGCGGGTCGCGAAATCAGATGCCGACGTCCTCGCCTCTACCGTGAATGAGAACGACGACACAGCTGGTGTTGCTGCGGTTGTCTGGAGTGTCAGCGTTGCCGTGCGCGAGCTCTGGCCAGACGTAAAGGACACTGGGTTCGGGACGAAAGAGACTACGGTGACGCCTGTCGGCAACGAAGTGGTTATGGTCAGGTTGGCGGTGAACGCTCCCGACGAGCCTCCACCGCTCCCGCGATTCACTGTGATGGTGTAGGTGGCACTCCCGGCCGTCCCGTGGGTCAATGTTCCAGACTGTGCGCCGACTGTCACTGAGCCAACTTTGGGTGCATCCGTGAACGTCATCTGCGCGCGCGACTGCGATCCACTCGCCGTCAGATAGAAGCGCACGCCGATGTCATGGTGCTCCGGCGCCCACTGGTCCCAATAGATATTCCCGTAGCCGTCGGCGTCCACATGCAGCACGTAGTCTTCGTGAACCGCAGGATCTTCCTGGAAGAGGAGCGTGACCTGCTCGCCGGGCTGCCAGCCCGAGCCCGTGATCACGGCTACTTCGCCAGGCGCGTAGTCGTCTTTGTCGGTCTTGATCGTTGCGAAGCGATAGATCTCGGCGTCCGACGATCCTCCGCCGGCATTGAACGCGTAGCCCTCGACACTTGTGGGACCGGCCACGGCGCCAGACCGGGCGATGGTCATCGGACCGGTGGATGCGAATTCTCCCTCGCCGTACGAGAACGGATCCGGGAATATTGCGGGCAAGAACAGATCGCTACCGGCCTGTGCGACGCCGTTCGACGTGCCGCCCGCGATGAGCACGCCGCCATTGTTTGGAAGCAGAATCGCGGAGTGTCCCTGACGCGGAGCGCTCAACTGCGTTCCCGCCACCATGAACGTCTGCGAATAGCGGTCGTAGATTTCTGCGGACGCGAGGTCGGCCGCTCCGTTGCTGCCGCCCACCACGAGCACACGTCCATCGAGCATCGTGGTCGCCGACGCGTTGACGCGCGCGAACTGCAGCCCGCCCGCCAGAGGGGAAACGTTGTTCGTGCTCGGATCGAAGATCGCTGCGGTTTGAAGTGCCGCGCCGTCGAGCGATGTGCCGCCTGCGATCAGCACGGTCCCATCAGCGAGCCGCGCCGCGACGTGTCCGGTTCTCGGTTCCGGCAGGGTTGCGATCACGATCGACGTCCCCGACACTGGATCGAACAGCTCGATGTCGGCGGACATGAAGCCGCCGCCCATGATCCCGCCCACGACGAGCACGCGTCCGTCCTGAAGTAGCGTCGCCGTATGACCCATTCGTGGAGTGGTGAGCACTCCGGCGCTGGCGATCGAGTTGTCGGCGGGATCGAAGATGGTGACGCTCTCAGTGGGCGTCCCGTCTGCCATCGCGCCGCCAGCGATGATCGTTCGGCCATCGGGCATCGCTACAGACGCACCATTCGTCAGGCCAGTGGCAACGGTGCCTGACGAGGCCCACGTCCCAACGGCCTGTGGTTCATCCGCCAACAAAATGCGCGACCCGGTGACGGCAACGATGGCCAACAGCGCGACTGCGACGAAGCGTTTAGCGCTCACTCTCATGTCCTTCTCAGCCAGCGACCACAAAGCGGGGAGTCCTCGTGCGTACAGAGGCTGCTGATGGACTGGGGGCAAGGCCGATGCCGGCAGCTCAGCTAATGACTGCGTGATAGCCGTCTGGTGTTGGAGTACTTGGCTCAGTGACGTCGCGTGCACGTTCGCGTGGAACTGCGCCGAAGGCAGGCCACGTCGATCAACATCGAGACGTCGAACGGAAATGTGATCTGCGGATCGCCGGAATACGGTCTGCCGATCGCGGTAGATTCTGAGTGAGGCCGAGGTGGTTTCCGCCCGCGACGTTGGTTAACGCTTCGTGAGGATCACGATTCTTCGGTATGACTGAAGCGCCCGTCAGTTTTGGCGGAGCGCGATGAGCGGATCGACGTGGCGGCGCGCCACGCGATCCTGAGGCTGGTGGCGCCCCACCACGCGCCGCGCGATCGTGAGCAGTGGAAGACGCGCACGATCGTTTCGGGCGCGCGGAGCTCCACGACTTGTTGCACGTTTTGCATGACGGTCATCGTCGGCGTTGCCGCGAGGCGCACGAGCAACACGCCGCTGTTGGACGGGCGGAACACGACCGGATGAGGATCCTCCGTCAAGCGGTTCGTCTTGATGTCGCTCGCCACACCGATGATGCGCGCCGCACGACGAACTCCGCTCACGGGATCGTCCTCGATCAGCAGTCGCTGCCCGATTGGATTGATGTCGGCAAACGAGCGCTGGGACAGGGTTCGATTGATCACGACCGGCATGACGGAGGTCGTCGCGGTCTGCGGCGCGGTCGTCGTCGGAGAAGTCGCGCCCCTGCTCGATCCGGATTCCCAACGTCTCGAAGAAGCGCGATCCCACGTCGAAGAAGTCTACGGTCGGGACCGGCCGGCCGCCGTCCGGGTACACGCTTGATGGGCGCGCGGCAAAAAAGCTCAGCGGAAGTCCGCGGCTCACCGATGCGCTGCGCACGCCGTTCATTCCCGCGACGGCGGTCCTGATCGCGGGCAACGACTGCGACGCCCTCGTCTCGTCGTTCGTAGCCGTCGGGGCTGCGACCTGGATCGCGATCGTGTGCGCCACGTCGAACCCGGGATCCATCGCCTCGGATACCTGCCGGGCGCGCCAGATCGCTGCGAAAGGTCAAAGGTCAAACGGCAAAGGTCAAAGGCGACGTCAGAGTGTTGGCCTCCGGCCCAAGGGCGGCGGCGCAATTCCCCAACGACACCATTCTCGGCAATTTTCGTCGTGGACCGTTGTTACATCGAGCAATCTTCAACAGGATGCTCGTCTACGACGTCGCTACGCCTGGGTAAGTCGCGGTTGGCAGTCAGCGAGCCGATCACGATGAAGACGAAAGCTGACAAATGGCGTCGGCACGCGTAGACTCTGGCCATTCATTCTCTCGCGCAACACCCGGCCTGGTAGAAGTCTTTTCCGAAATCCGATCGCGTCCTTCCACCGTCGCGATTCGCCGCGCGCTCGAAGCCCGGCTCCCGGCCATAGGCTGGCTTGTCGTGTGCTTCGTCGTCGTATGCTGGCGACTTGGCTTCCCGAGCTTCTGGGATCCGGATGAGGCGCACTACGCGGAAGCCACGCGCGAGATGCTCGCCGCGCACGAATGGTTCGCGCCGGTCTACAACGGGCAGCCCTTCTTCGATAAGCCGATTCTTTTCTATTGGGTCCAGATGGCCTCATTCGCGCTGCTGGGCGCAACCGAGCTGGCGGCACGAATCCCCACCGCGCTGTCGGCGTTGGCCCTGTTCGTGGTCGTGGCGTGGACTGGAAAGCAGCTGTTTAATCGGCAGGTCGCAAACCTCGCCGCCCTGATGTTTGCGGTACTCCCGGCTACCTTCGCACTGTCCTCCTACGCGATCCTCGACATGACGTTCACGTTGTTCCTGTTTGCGGGGGCGGCGCTGGTGACGATCGCCGCGCTGAAGGAAGGGCCTGTCTCCCA
>Ga0114129_10007751_pt1 | contig 15277 bp, 6 predicted proteins | sample RhiMetdeltSRZDD1_FD_80071 | JGI IMG/M metagenome (GOLD analysis project Ga0114129, IMG submission 80071) | Populus rhizosphere microbial communities from Tennessee, USA - Rhizosphere MetaG P. deltoides SRZDD1 (version 2) (version 2) | ecosystem: Host-associated > Plants > Roots > Rhizosphere >...
CCAGCAACGGAACCGCCACCGTCATCTGGGACTGCAGCGGCCAGCCCAACCAGCAGTGGAACGTCAACGCCAACGGCACCATCACCGGAGTCCAATCCGGACTGTGCCTCGACGCCAGCGGCAACGCCACCGCCAACGGCACACGAATCCAGCTCTGGGGCTGCCACGGCGGCACCAACCAGCAGTGGACGTTGGGCAACTGACCTCGTGGAGGTGGCGCCGGCGTACCAGGCAGGCCGCCCGGCACCGGCGCCACCGCATCGCGGGCCCTACCGATGGGGAGCGACACAGTGATATTCGGTCTTCGAAGGGTGTCAAGGCGCGTGCTCGCCTTGACCGCGAGCCTTGTGTGCGTGGCCGCCTTGCTGCCGGGCGCGGCCCGGGCGGACAACCCGATTGTGCAGCACATCTATACCGCCGACCCGGCTCCGCTGGTCTACAACGGCCGGGTCTACCTCTACACCGGACACGATGAAGACGGCTCCACCTTCTTCACTATGCGCGAATGGCGGGTCTGGTCCTCCGCGGACATGGTGAACTGGACCGATCACGGCTCGCCGATGAGCCTGGCCACCTTCAGCTGGGCCAGCTCGGACGCGTGGGCCGGGCAGGCCGTCGCCCGCAACGGCAAGTTCTACTGGTACGTCCCGGTCCGCATGGCCAACGGGTCGAACGCCATCGGAGTCGGTGTCGCCGACAGCCCGACCGGACCGTTCCGGGACGCACTGGGCCGCCCGCTGATCCAGAACTCCGAGATCGACCCGACCGTCTACATCGACGACAGCGGGCAGGCGTACCTGTACTACGGCAACCCGCGCCTGTGGTACGTCAGGCTCAACACCGACATGATCTCGTACTCGGGCAGCCCGACGCAGATTCCCCTCACCACCGCCGGATTCGGCACCCGAACCGGCGACCCGAACCGGCCTACCCTGTACGAGGAAGGGCCCTGGTTCTACAAGCGCAACGGCCTGTATTACATGGTGTTCGCAGCCAGGTGCTGTTCGGAGTTCATCGCCTACTCGACGTCGACCAGCCCGACCGGACCATGGACGTATCGCGGCACGATCATGCCCACTCAGGGCAGCAGCTTCACCAACCATGCCGGCGTCGTCGACTTCAACGGCGGCTCGTACTTCTTCTACCACAACGGTGCGCTGCCCGGCGGCGGCGGCTTCACCCGGTCGGTGGCGGTGGAGAAGTTCAGCTACAACGCCGACGGCACCATCCCGACCATCACCATGACGACGAACGGCGCGCCGCAAGTCGGCACGCTGAATCCGTATGTCCGTCAAGAGGCCGAGACGATCGCCTGGGGAAGCGGCATCGAGACCGAGCCGTCCAGCGCAGGTGGGATGAATGTCGGCTGGATCCAGAACGGCGACTACATCAAGGTCAAAGGCGTCGCTTTCGGCACTGGGGCCAGCTCGTTCAGCGCCCAGGTGGCGTCGGGAACCAGCGGCGGCCGGATCGAACTGCGTCTGGACAGCGCCACCGGCACGCTGGTCGGCACCTGTACCGTCGCCGGTTCGGGCGGCTGGCAGACCTGGACCACCGCCTCCTGCCCGGTCAACGGCGCCACGGGAACCCACGATCTGTATCTGCGGTTCGCCGGCGGGAGCGGCTACCTGTTGAACGTCAACTGGTGGCAGTTCAGCACCGGACAGTCCAGCAGCTACCCGTCCGGCTACCGCCAGCTCGTGATCGCCAACAACAGCCTATGTCTGGACGTCAGCGGTTCGGCGACGACGGCAGGCGCCGCGATCACCCAGTGGACCTGCGCCGCGCAGCCCAACCAGCAGTTCCAGTTCGTCCCGGTCACCGGCGGCTACGGCCGCCTGCAGGCCCAGCATTCGGGCTACGACGTGGCCGTGGCCAACAGGTCGACGGCCGCCGGCGTACCGAACGTCGTCCAGCAGGTGCCCAACAGCGCACCGAACAGTCTCTGGCTTCCTGTCCAGCAGTCTGACGGCTCCTACTCCTTCCGAAACCAGAACAGCGGCCTGTGCTTGGACGTGTTCGGCGCCAACAGCACACTCGGCCAGCAGCTCGATCAGTGGCCGTGCAAGAACGCGCCCGGCACCAACCAGGACTTCACACCACGCTGAGCGTGATCTGTCTGGTGGTCCGGGTCGGACCGACTCGTCCGGCCCCGGACCACCGCGGTTTGCGAGGCGCAGCCGCGCATCTGATTGGTGCACGGTGGCCGTCGCCCGGATGGTCTGGCTGTTTATCAGGCGTACGCTGCCCGTGGCATGCGTACCGCGAAGCTCAAAGGCGGCCTAGACGTGGAACGCGATCGCAAGCGGCTGGCCTTGGTGCGCGACGTGCTCGCCGAAGCCTGCGACGGCGCCCGGCCGGGACTCATGCTCGACGCCAACGAAGCCTGGAACCGCAAGCAGGCCGTACGCCATATCCGCGAGCTGGAGCAGTCCTTTGACCTGATCTGGGTCGAGGAACCCGTACGGCGCTGGGACGCCGAGGGGCTTGCCAGCGTGGGACGCGGCGTCAAGGCGTCGATCGCGACCGGCGAGAATCTGACCGGTCTGGATCAGTTCCGTCCGCTGCTCGCGGCTTGCCCGGCTGGTGAAGTATTTACATAACCCTGTCATTGAGCGGACAACCCGTGCCCACTGTGGACCCTAGACTGACGCAGGCCTCACGGTCCGGCGCGGCCGGACGGGGGTGACGCTTCGGCGGTGGGACTTGTGGGACTCGGCTGGCTGCTAGACCCCAAGGTGCTCGCGAGCACCGCCGGTCAAGGCTGGCCCGACCTCGGCGCCGAACTGGTGCCGGCCACTCTTGTCGAAGTGCAGCCCCTGGTGCGGGCGCTCCTGACGGCCGGCTACGAGACATTCCAGGTCGATGTCGTACGCCTCGGCGGCATACCCGAGGTTCTCAGCATCGACGACGCGTCGCAGGCCGTGGCGCCGGGCTCGGTGCCGGCGATCTACCCGCTGCCGTCGGCCGGCGGCGGTGTGGTGCTGCACTGCGCCGACCTCATCCACACCACCGCGATGGAAGCCGCTGCGGCCGGCGCATGGCTGGATCCGCGCGCGGGGGATCCCGCTGTCGATCTGCGCGCGGCGTTCAGCCACGCGATCGCGGTGCCGGCGAGCGCCGAAGGACCATGGACGGGGATCACGCCCGGCGTGGGCCGGCAGGTCGTGTTGTGGTCCGCCGCCGAGGTCGGCAGCGATCCCTGGGTCGAAGAGATCAGCACGTCGGTCACCGGCATCACCAACGATATCGCCGCGGCCCTCACCGAGCGGATCGAGGCCGGCACCCTCACGCCGCTGGCCCGGGCCGGACTCCTGTGGCTCGTCAATCCGCTGTTCTGGTTCCCGCTCGACCCGACCTACCCCGGGAGCGGTTTCGACGCGGATCTGATCGTCGTGGAACCGGCTCCGGCGTGGCCCGCCGTCACCTCGGCCTCGGCCCAAACCCTTGACCCGGTTGGTGTCTACGGTGCGCAGCCGCCGCCGGACCCCAACTGGCGCGAGCTGGTACGCGTGGCCGCGTTTGTGGCACCGGGTCTGCTCGGCTATCCGGGATTCATGCTGGAACGCCTGTTCCACCACGACCCGATGACCCGTGGCAACCTCACTTCGCTGCTGACCGCGTCCCGGGTGACGACCGCTGAGACCCTCGGACGGCAGGCGGCCGCGGCCGTCAGCGCGATCGCCGGCAAGACCGTCGGCGCCACGGTCAGCACCACCGACTGGCTGCAGGTGCTGCTGGCCCTCGCCGAGACTGCGGTCATAGCACCCGCCGGCTACCCGGACGGCAGCGGTGACATCGGTACGGCTCCGGACACCGGCGGCGCCATGGAGTTCGTCAATCCAGTGTGGAACTCGTCGGCCGAAGTGGTGCTGGAGCTGGCGCGTACGTCTTTCGACGGGCCGGCACCGGCCACCATCGTGGTCCAGGCAACCGCCTTGTGCCAGACCAGCATCGACAAGGCCTTCGTCTGGGACTATCTCGGCTACTCCGACATCCGGCGGTTGCCGAAGGTCATCGTGCTGGCCGGGCCGGGGGTGCAGATCGTGCCGGACGCCCGGCTCGGCGAGCTGTACGACATGGAGATCCTGCGCGTCTGGGACTACGAGTCGTTGCCGCTGCCGGGATCGCGGATACAGCCGGAACTTCATCTCGTGCCCTTCGTCGAGGCGTGGACTCCTACCGACACGGCGGCGTACCTCGAGGAGTTCGTGCTCGCGGAGCCCAAGACGGTGCCGCTGTACGGTGTCAAGGTCTACCCGCTGCCCGACGGGATCGCATTGGAGTACCCGGCGCCGCGTACCGCACAGGACCCGCCGGCGTGGCGGATCGTGGCGACTGTGCAGGACGCCCAGTCCGGCAACACCCGCATCACCTACGACGCTGTCTTCGGCCGCCGCTCCACATCGGACATCGCACCGCTCGGTGACCCATCGGGTCTGGCGTTGAGCCTCTGGGTGAGCTCGGGCGTTACGGTCCTGTGGGAGGAACTGGGTCCGGCGCCCAGTTGGCTCCTCTACGCCGAACCGCAGGTCTGGCGCATCCCGGATGCGGCCGACATACCGTTGCAGGGCAGCACTCTGCCGTTCTTCCCGCAAGCCGGACCGGTGCTGGCAGTGGCAGCCGAGGCCGGCCCACCGCTGCCCACGCCGTCGGTGCCGCTGCCGCACCCGGCCACTCAGGTGACCTTCCCCGAACCGCCCGACCCCGACGACGACGGCTACGGCAAGTTCTCGCCGCTGCTGGATGTCGTCGACGTCCTGGTCGGCGCGATCCCGATCGTCGGCGATCTCGTCGACGCCGCCGAGCTGGGACAGTCCCTTGTCACGCACACCGACCGGTGGGGTCGGCCGGTGACGGCGTACCAGCAGGCCTTCATGCTCTTCGGTTGCCTCGTGCCCTTCGTGTCGAGCTCGGCCCTGCGCAGTGCGTCCCGTGGAGCCGACGACGTGGTCGGCTATGCGGTAGCGGTGGCCCGGGACATGAACGTGCCGCTGCTGCGCTATCTGGACGCCATCATCTCGGCGAGCCCGAGCGAACTGCGGCTACTGCGCGAGCTGGCTCTGCAGAGCCCGTCGTTCCGGCGATTCAGTCCCGCCTGGCAACGCAAGGTAATCGACGGCCTGGCCGAACTCGCGCAGTTCGAACCGCTCGCCCGGCGCCTCGGCGAGGAGGCCGGTACGGGCCTCATCGAGGACAGCTTCCACCTCATCGACCTGCTGGGGCCCAGCGGTGTGCATCCCTGGCTGCCGAGCCTGCTCAACCCCTACCGGCGCTATCTGCGTACGCACGGGCTGACGCCGTCGATCGAGAATCTCATGAAGTGGCTGGAGAACACCGAAGGCCCGCCCAAAGCCATCATCGAGGCGCTCATCACCGAGCCCGCTTTCCGCAGCGTACGCAAGGGCGATCTGGCGGTCGTGCCGCCGAAGCTGTCCAGCCGCTTCCCCGACTTCGCCGATATGGTGTTCCTGCGGACGGCCAAGTCGGCCGACTATTACGGCGCGACGGGTCTCGGCGCGGTGCTGGACGCGGGCGAGCGCTTGGTACTCGATGCGGACAGCGGCCGGCGTGTCGTCCAGTTCGCCACCCAGGACCAGCTGACGGCGCTGCTGCCGCACCTGGAAACGTTGCTGCGCGGTGTCTCGCCGACCGGTGGTCTCGACGCTCTCGACCCGGCGCTGGTGCGTACGCTCATGGGCCGGCGTACGCTCGGCGAGGCCGACATGGCCGAGATGCTGATGCGGAGCCTGCACATCATCGACGGCCATACGAGACAGATCTCTGACGCCGTCGCGGACGGCGGCACCCATCTGGGCATGGATGTCGGTACCTTCCTGCGGCTGCGCGGGCACCGGTCGGCCATCGCGGACATGGTGACGCAGAGCGGATACAAACAGGGGCCCGGTCTCGAGGTCATCACCGCGATCGAGGAGTGGGCTCGCCGGACGCTGGCCCATCCCACCGACGATCCGGCCGACTTCATGACGCTGCAGGAGATCATCAGCGGCCTCAAGGGCGCGGACCTGACCCGGGAGTTCGAGGGCATGATCCAGCTCGTCGATTCCAAGGCCGTCATCAACCTCGCCACGAGCCTCAAGAGTCAGAAGGCCATCGCCGCGCAGGCACTGCGGTGGGTCAATCTGATCAAGGCCCGGATTCTCAGGCCGACTCTGCCGAATGGCGCGAAGCTGCCTACGCATCCCGAGGTCTGGTTCCGCGTCGACTCGACGATGTATATCGAAGCCGAGTCCACGGTGAACGGCGTCATCGACCGGACGCTGTTCGGACCCAGCCGGTACAAGTTCGTGCAACTGACCCACGAGTTCGAGGCAGCGCTCAACGACCAGCTGCGGGCCGCGGGCGTGAAGGTCGGCGGCAAGTTCGTGAGCGTGCGGATCATCGAGGAACCTATGTACCACTTCCCAGGTTAGGCGGTGCCATGCAGTCGCACATCGACGTCGCCGCCGAGGTTCTGGCCCGTATCCGGGACCACGCGGCCGCCTGCTATCCGCACGAGGCGATCGGCCTACTCGGGGCGGCCCACGGCCAGGTCTGCGCGGCGGTTCCGTTGGCCAACGCCGCAGCGATGCCGCAACGCGGTTCCCGGGTTCGCGGTGACGCCATGACTGCGGCCCTGGCCGAGTTGGCGGCCCGAGAGCTGGACTGGATCGGCGTCTACCACAGCCATCCCGACGGGTCGGCGCAGTTGTCCCGCAACGATGTGCACCGAGTGACGCGATCTTCGGTGGAGATGGTGATCAGTGTCGGCCGAGCCGGACCTGGCGCGCTGCGGGCCTTCTACGTAACCCCTGTCGAGCAGCCACGCGAGCTGATCGTCAACGCGGGAGGAGGTGGCCCATGGACGTCGCGGTGATGGCGGGCCAGTTGCTCGGCCCGCTCAAGGTGGCTGTCGACGATCGCTCGCACCTGTGGCGGCTGCTGCATCAGTTGGCCGAGGCCACCGATGTCGACGAGACGCTCGCCGCCCGCTTCGCCGATCTTTCCCGCGCGGAGGATCTGGTGGCGATCGCCGAACTGCTGGCCGCGTTCACCGATCCGGACGATCCGCGCGAGGCGGGCGACATCGTCGGGGAACTCGTCCCGCTGGTCGAATCGGTCGTCGACGCCGTACGGTCCCTGGCCGATCTGGCCGGATCCGATGTCGCCGGCCTCATCGCGCCGATGGATGATCCGGCCACCTGGACCGAGCTGGCGCAGTTGCTTCCCGGATACCTGCTCGGCCGGTTCCTCAGCGACTACCATCCGGTGCTGGCGGCCGTACTCACGCTGCTCGGCACGACGCGCGACATCCCCTTGCCCGACGACGGCGGATATCTGCTGCTGGACCTGGAAGCAGTGGGTACGCTCCTGGCCGATGCCAACGCTCATCTGCGCGATGCCTACGGGTGGGGCGGGGACTTCGACTACCCGCTCCTGGTGGACCGCATCGCCGGTCTCGCCGATGCCCTGCACTGGCAGGTGTACCGCAGCACCGGCGCCGATGGCTTCGACCGCGTCGACGCCGCGGTGGTCGCGGGCCTGATCATCCGGCTCGGCCCGGCGCTGGACGCCGACGGCCGTGCGGACGGGATCGGCGTCAGCGTCGGTACCGTCGGCACGCTGGCCGGGGTCCCGCTCGGCGCGGACTGGACCGTGACCGCCGGCGGCGGCGACTCCACATTCGCCATCCGGCCCAATGGCGTAACCGGACCGGTGCCGGATGTGACGTTCACCGGCCATCCCGCTACGCCCTGGGCGCTGCTGGGTGCGCCCACGGCCACGCGGCTGGAGCTGGGCCAGGCGGCCGTCACCGCCTCCGTGGCCGACGGCGACCCGAGGATCTTGCTGGACAGCACCGGGCTCGCGCTCGTGCTGGGTTCGCAGGACGCCGACTCGTTCCTGGCCAGACTCCTCGGCGGCGAGCTGCGGATCACCACCGACCTGGCCGCGACCCTGTCGATGCGGGACGGCGTAAGCCTTTCTGGTGCGGCGGGCTTCGTCACCTCGATCCTCGTCCAGCGTTCGATCGGGCCGGTGTTCGTCGATCGCCTCGGCCTGGCGTTCACGGCCGGTGACGGCGGCGTAGATCTCGTCGTGACGCTCACCTTCAGCGCCGTACTCGGCCCGGTGCAGGTCGCGGTCGACGGCATCGGAGTGCGGGCCACGCTGAGCCCGGCCGCCGACGGGGGTACGGGGCAGCTGGGCAACTTCGACCTCGCCGTCGGCTTCCAGCCGCCGGTCGGAGCGGGCCTCGGCATCGACGCCGGTGCGGTGTCGGGTGGCGGGTACCTCTATCTGGACCGGGAGGCCGGCAGCTACGCGGGCGTACTCAACCTGCAGGTGCTCTCGGTGGGCATCGGCGCGGTCGGGATCATCGACACCAAGGCACCGGGCGTCGACGGCTGGTCGATGTTCTTCGCCATCTTCCTGGGCCTGCCCTCGATCCAGCTCGGCTTCGGCTTCACGCTGACCGGCGCCGGTGGTATGGCCGGCGTCAACCGCACTATCTATACGCCCGCGCTGCAGAGCGTCGTCCTCAGCGGTGCCCTCGACTCGGTGTTGTTCCCGCCGGATCCGATCGCCAGCGCGCCGACGACGATCGCGGCGCTGCAAGACATCTTTCCGCCCGCCAACGACCAGTACGTGTTCGGTCCGATCGTCCGCATCGGGTGGGGCACGCCCAGCCTGATCGAAGCCACCGTCGGCGTCGCCATCACGGTTCCCGATCCGATCATCATCGTTGTCATCGGCACGATGAGTTCGGCGCTGCCCACGAGCGATCTGGATCTGGTGGCGCTGCATCTGGACGTGGCGGGCATCGTCGACTTCTCCTCCGCAAGCCTGTCGATCTTCTCCAGCCTGCACGACTCGCGGATCGCGTACTTCGCGCTCAGCGGTGACATGGCGCTGCTGGCGAGCTTCGGCGACGCACCGAACTTCCTCATGGCCATGGGCGGCTTCTATCCCGGTTTTATCGCACCGGGCGGCTTTCCGACGATGCACCGGCTCACCCTCGGCGTCAGCGCCGCGCCGGTCCTGGACATCCATTTCTCGTGCTACTTCGCGTTGACCTCGAACACCGTGCAGTTCGGTGCCGAGATCGGCCTGAGCGCCGAGGTGGAGGGTTTCGGCATTGAAGGCGGTACCGAGTTCGACGCGCTGGTTTTCTTCAACCCCTTCGCGGTCACCACCCACCTCGGGTTCCACGTCGCGGTGACGGCCGCCGGCCTCGACCTCATCGGCGTATGGCTGGACGTCACGGTCGGCGGCCCGAATCCGTGGCGTGTCGTCGGCGAGGCGACGTTCAAGGTGCTCGGGGTCCCGACGACGGTGCACGTCAACGAGGTCATCGGCGCGACCCGGGCCGAGCCGCCGCTGGAATCGGCGGATCTGCTCAGCGATGTCATCGCCGCTCTCACCGATCCGGACGCCTGGGCCGCCGTCGCGAGGGGTTCCTCGGGAGTCCGGATGACGGCGACGTCTGGGGCCGCCGACGCCCTCGCCGCCTCGCCGGACGGCACGGTCGAGGTGAGCCAGAAGGCCGTGCCGCTGGACATCGCGCTTGACAAGGCGGGCGAGCGGCCGGTGGGCGGCTACAACGTCTTCCACCTCGAGCCGGCGGCTGGATCCGTTGCACAGAGCGCAACCGTCACCGACTGGTTCCCGCCCGGATTCTATTTCGACATCGCTCCCCGGGATCTCGTCAGTTCACCCTCGTTCGAGCAGCTCGGCGCGGGCGCGCAGTTCGGCGGCGGCACCGTGGCCGCGGGGCCTGCCCGCACCGGTTCGCTGGAGTTCGAGCAGGTGCTGCGCGATCCAGAACTGGCCGAGGACCGCGTCGAGCCCGGTCCGTTCGTGTTGAACCAGGACCGGCGACCTCTGATCGCGGCCACTGTCGCCGCCGCCCGGCCCGGGTTCACCGTCGCGGCCGACCCAGCACCGGTAGCGAAGGCCCCCGTCTCGTACGCGGTCGTCAACGAGGAGTCCGGCAACGTGCGGCTGTCCGCCGGGAGCTGGTCGGCGGCGCACCAGAGCTATGAGGCGAGCCGGCCGGCAGCGGTCGTCGTACCCAGCTGGGAGATAGCGCCATGACCGAAAACGTTGTCGCGCCGGCGTTCCTGCCGTGGCTGCGGACCGGATTGGCCGCGCACATCGCCGAGGCGGCGGTCGAGGGCCTGGCTCCGCACGACTCGACGACGGTCGCGGTCACCGTGGCGCTGCGGTCCACCGGGAGCGCCGGAGAACGGGTCGATCCGATCACCGGTCCGCCGGTGCGGTTGCGCGGGCCCGCCGATGTCGTCGGCGTGGAGGCGACCCAGATCCTGCGGATGCGGCCACAGCCCGACGTGTACGACGCGGAGGCGAACTACTTCGCGCTCATCGAGTTCGACGCGCCGGACCTGCCATGGCGCTTCACACCGGCGGCCGCCGCGGAGCACCGTCTGCAGCCGTGGCTCGCCCTGGTCGTCGTCGAGGATCGCCGCGGAATCTCGTTGGTGAACAACGTGCTGCACGTCGACGACGGCGACCGGGAGCTGCCGGACCTGACCCAGTGCTGGGCCTGGGCTCACGTACACGCCGACCATGACCTGGCCGACGGGGTGGCGACGGCGCTCAGCCAAGCGCCGCAGGCATTCCGGTCCCGGCTGCTGTGTCCCCGCCGGCTGGGACCGGATCGTGCGTGGATCGCTTGCGTCGTACCGACCTTCGAGGCCGGCCGACGGGCGGGGTTGGGCCTCACCGTCGGCGCCGATCTCGGTCTGGCCTGGCAACCGGGTGCCGGCGATGTCGAGCTGCCCGTCTACCACTCGTGGCGGTTCCGTACGCGGGCCGGCGGCGACTTCGAGTCACTTGTACGCCGGCTGCGCCCGCGCGAGCTGTCCGGCTCGGTGGGGCGGCGGGATCTGGACATCAGCGATCCGGGCAACGGGCTGCCGACAGCGCCGGGAACGGTCGTCAGTTACAGCGGTGGTCTGCTTTCGCCGGCGGGCGTGGACCGCGAGTGGCCCGAGGAATCCCGAACGGCGTTGAAGGCAGGACTTCGCGACCTCCTCAACGACGAGCTGGCCCGCTCGGCGCCCGGCCGCCGCTACGATGCGCTGCACGACGATCCGGTGGTCGGGCCGCCGGCCTATGCCGCACGCCAGGCTGACACCCGGGCCGTCCCGGACGAAGGGACCGCACCGGTGTGGTTCGAGCAGCTGAACACCGAGCCGCCGCACCGGGTCGCCGCCGCCATGGGCGCCCGCGTCGTCCGCAAGGATCAGGAGTCGCTGATGGCGGCCGCATGGCGGTTCGCCGGCGATGCGCAGGGCGTACGCCAGGTGCTGACCCGTGGACGGTTCGCCTGGGAGGCGGCGATCAAGGCACAACCCCGCTTCGTCCGGCTGTCCGACGCGTCGTTGGTGCAAGTGGCCGGGCCGGCCCTGGCCCGGCTCACCGACCCGTCCGGTCTGACCGTGCGGGGAGCGCTTGCCGCGGGCGGTGTTCCCGACGGACTGCTGTCCGGAGCCTTCCGCCGCCTCACCCGCACCGCTCCCGGTGCCGTTTCCACGCAGACTGTGACGGCGGCCGCGCTGGCCGAGCCGCTGGTCTTCTCGGCCGCTTGGACCTCGGTCCACATCGCGAACGGCGCCGACGTGCAAGCCTCGACACAGCCCGCAGCGGCAGCGTCCGAACGGCACCGCAGTGTCGGCCGCGCAGCGGTGCCCGCCCGTCGCGCCCGGCTCTCCAGTACCGCGACACCGGCCGGCACCGCGATACCGGCCGGTGTTCCAGCGCCTTCCACCGGAGCGTCGGCGGCCGCCGGTACGGTCCGTGGCGCCCTCGACAGCGCGGGCACCGTGGTCTCGATGGTCAACGCTGTGCTGACCGGAATAGACGCGACGACAACGGTTCCGGCTCGCCACTTCGTCCGGCCGCAGTTCACCACCGCCATGTACGAACGCCTCGTCGCGCTGTCGGTCGACTTCCTCGTTCCCGGCATCGGTGTGACGCCGGACAACACACTCGGTCTCCTGACCGCGAATCAGCCGTTCGTCGAGGCATTCCTGGCCGGCTTCAACTACGAGATCGGCCGCGAGTTCCTGTGGCGGGAGTTCCCGGCCCGACCCGGCGGCACGTGGAGCCAACGTTTTTGGAGCAGCGCCCTACCCGACATCACTGCCATCGGGGCGTGGTCCGGCACCGCCGCGCTGGGCGGCCACCGGCCCGACAGCACTCCCGCGGTGGATCTTGTGCTGCTCGTCAAAGGGCAGCTGCCCAAGCTCTATCCAGACATGCGCGTGTACGCCGTGGAAGCGGCCTGGGACAACGGAAAGCGGCGCGAGGCGCCGGAGGGTGACGTGCGGATGCCCGTGTTCTCGGGCCGCCTCGGCGCCGACGCGACCTTCTACGGCTTCACGCTGACAACGGCACAGGCGATCGGCGGTACCAAAGCCAGTGCCCATCCGGGCTATTTCTTCGTGCTGGAGGAGCATCCCTCCGGTGCGCGCTTCGGACTCGACGCGCCCGCGGACCGCTTCCGCGGCACGGCACCGCGGCGCTGGTCGGGCCTTTCCTGGTCACATCTGGCCGGGGAGGACGACCAGCTGCCGGACTTCGTCGACGTCACCGGTCCGCCGTGGCTGGCGGGTGCGGGAGCCTTGGGCGGCAACGGCGGCCACGACATGTGGGGCGACGACGCCGCGGCTATGGCCCGGATCACGTTGCAGCGCCCGGTCCGCATGTTGACCCACGCCTCGGCGATGCTGCCACCATCGGCCGCCTCCGAGGGGCCGCTCGGCCTCCCGGGCGGCCCACTACCCGGCGGCGGGTTGCCGGGCGGCGGGTTGCCGGGCACGTCGCACGGACACGGGCAGCCCTTGGAGCCGCGCGATGTGCCGTCGGCCGACACCCTTCGACGTGACCGGGAGCGACCATGACCGCCCGTCCGGGTGCCCGGACGGCCGAGGGCCCGATCATCGATGGTCCAGTCATCGATGGTCCGGTCGTACACGGCCAGTCCCAGCCGGGAGACGAGTTCGCCGGCCTGGACACCGGTCTGCCGCTGCTGCTGCTTCCCGTCGCGGTCGAGACCCGTTATGTCATGACCGCCGACCCGGCCGAGCTGCGGATCAGGGTCTACCCCGATCAGATTCACATCGACAGCGGTACGGCCCTCGCCAACACCACGGAGGAGGCCGCCACCATCGAGTTCTGGCGGTCGTGGCACGCCCAGCCGGACGCGCGATCCCGGACGTGGCAGGCGTTCGAGGCACAGGTCGGCCGGGCGCGTGCCGGCCATCTGGCCCGGATGCTGCGCCCACGCACGAATCAGCGCGGCGAGCTCGTCTTCCCCGCGGTTACCGGCACCCAGCCGCGGCCGGCCCGAGCCGCCCTCCTGCCGACCAGGTGGCTGGCGGTGGCGTACGCCGCTGACGGCAGGGTGCTTTTCCAGCGCTACAGCCGTCCCGTCGTACCGGAGCTGCAGCTCGGCCCGGATCCGCGGGCGGCCGCGATCCGGTTGCCCGACAGCGATCTGGCGACGGACGAGGGCATGGCCTGGATGGTCGATTACGACAAGGCGCTCGCAGCGGGGATGGCGATAACCGTCGCGCTGACGGGGGCTGCGGCGGCGGCCACGCAGATCGCGACGCTGTGCGTGGTCGGACTCGTGAATGCGCCTCCGGTCGATGCGGCGCAACAGCTCGTGGACCTGCTGGCCGTCCACGCCCGCACCGACGGCTTCGCCTTCGTGCCGCAGGGCACTGCGACCAACAACACCGCATTGGCATCAGCCGGCACAGTCCCGACCGAGGTCTCGGGCCCGCCACCGCCGATCGGCGTGGGGCTGCCCGACATCGACCGACCGGACCTGGACCTGCCGGGACTCGAACAGCCGGGTCTCGAACAGCCGGGAGTAGACCGGCCGGGATTGAAGCGGCCCGGAATGGAGCAGGCACGGCGCCGTCCGGCCGAGCCCGCGGCGGCCGTTAGAGCGGTGGCGACCGGCGCGACGATGCCCGATCCGGCAACGGCCGACCCGGCCGGCACTGCGCTGGAACCCGTGCCGCTCGACCTCGGCGCCAACGCGGAGCGCCTGGCTTTCGCCCTGGGCCTACCGGAGAACCAGACCCTCGCCCGGGCGCCGTACGGCACCGATGCGGAGCGGTCCCGATCCCGGGCCATGCTGACGCTGCTCTACCAGACCATCTACGGCCGGTTCACCGATCGGCTCCTGCAGGTGGGCGACTCCGACGGTATGACGGCATCCGCCCGGTCCACGATGCGCGACTGGTGCCTGGACCACGTCACGGGCGGCGCAGCGTACCCGACCGTCCAGATCGGACCGCAGCCGTACGGAATCCTGCCGGTCTGCCGCAGCACGGAAGTCACCGAGCCCGGCGGCACGGCCGACCGGGTCCGGCAAGTCATCGCGCTGCTCATCGACGAGTGGCGTACGGCCACGGCAGCGCTGCCAAGGATGGATCCCAACCGCACTGACACCCTCGGTGGCACCGATCCGGCAGCCGACGTCACTGCCGTGCTCGCCACCGCCCCGCACCCGGCGCGCCTGTTCACGCGGCGGCTCGACGAGTACGCCGAGCTCAACGCGTTCGCGCGATTGGTCACGCCGCAGTTCTGGTACTCCGAAATCGTTCTGGGCGGGCTGGATCTGACCCGTCCGGATATCGTGTCGCCGTACCGGGAGATCGCCGCGGTCTATGGCCTGCTCGCGAACGACCGGACGATGGACACCATCGACGCGCAGATCCAGACGTGGACCGACGTGTCCGCGGTTCTGCCCAATTACCTCAACGGCACTCTGGAACGGGACGGCCTGGCCTATGTCGACAGCGTTCTCTCCGTGCTGCACGCCTACGAGTCTCGGCAGCGGCCGGCGCGATGGCTGGATCTGCACGACTACGCCGGGGCGCTCGGCGCCGAGAACACCGCGCTGATCGAGGGCCTGCTCTACGCGACGGCCGCCGAATGGCCGGCCGAGGCGCTCGTGCAGGCTCCGGACGCCCCGGTCGGGCAGACGACCGTTGACTACCTCACCGATCTTCGGGACCGGCTCAGCGCCGGCGACAGCACCGTGCCACCGTCGACATTGGACGAGGACTTCCTCGCATCGCAGCCATTGCTGTACCAGCTCGTGGACCGCACCCTGCCGTTGGTCAACGCCGATCGCGTGGAGAAGGCCCGCTACCTCGATGCGCTGGACACGCTCATCGCAACGCCCGCGCCGCAGCTCGCCTGGCTCATGCGGGAAAGCCTCGGCCTCGCGACC
>Ga0114129_10007753_pt1 | contig 15276 bp, 13 predicted proteins | sample RhiMetdeltSRZDD1_FD_80071 | JGI IMG/M metagenome (GOLD analysis project Ga0114129, IMG submission 80071) | Populus rhizosphere microbial communities from Tennessee, USA - Rhizosphere MetaG P. deltoides SRZDD1 (version 2) (version 2) | ecosystem: Host-associated > Plants > Roots > Rhizosphere >...
ATGCGGGCGATGAGATCGGATGTCGTGTCGCCGCGGAACGCGGTGTGGCCGACCAGGCACTCGAAGAGCACGCAGCCGAAGGACCAGACGTCGCTGCGCCGGTCGACGGGCTTGCCACGGGCCTGCTCCGGGCTCATGTAGGTGGCGGTGCCGAGCACGACGCCGGCCAACGTGGCCCCCGTCATGGTCGGAACCACCTCCGCGCCGGCTCCGGGATCGCTCTTCGCGAGGCCGAAATCGAGAACCTTCACCCCCCCGCCGGGCGTCACCATGACGTTCCCCGGCTTGAGATCGCGGTGCACGACGCCACGCTCGTGCGCCGCCTCGATCGCCGTCGCGATCTGCACGCAGAGCGCGATGGCTTCGCGCGAGGAGAGCTTTTCGCGGGCGAGGCGCGCCGCCAGTGTCTCCCCCTCCACGAGCTCGAGCACGAGGTAGGGCACGTCGCCCGAGTCCTCGAGTCCGTAAATGGCGGCGATGTTGGGATGGTTGAGCGAGGCCAGGGTCTGCGCCTCCCGCCGGAAGCGGGCGAGGCGGTCGGGATCGGCGGCGAACGCGGGCGGGAGCCCCTTGATCGCCACCTCGCGCGCGAGCCGCGGGTCGCGCGCGCGATACACTTCGCCCATTCCTCCCGCTCCGAGGGGGGCGAGGATCTCGTAGGGACCGAGGCGGGTGCCGGGCGTCAGGAGCACCCGTGCAGTCTACCCGCTGCTCCGCTAGCGCGCCATCGACACGAGCGTTTCGGCCAGGTGGTCATAGCTCGCCTCGAGCCCGCGCTCCATGCCGCTCGCGAGCACGGCGTCGCGCGCTTCTTTCGACTCGTAGAGCATGGTGACCGTGAGCGTCGTGCGGCCGTTCTTCTCGATCAGGACGGTCGTCCCCACCGCCTGGCCGGGGTACCACGCATCGTCGAACTTCTCGGTGGCGACGATGCGCTCGGGCACGACGATCTCGCGGAACACGCCGCCCATGCCCATCACCGTCCCCTTCTCGTTCTTCCACTCGTAGCGATACGCGCCGCCCACGCGCAGGTCGATACGGCACACGGGCATGGTCCAGCCGGGCGGGCCCAGGAGCCAGCGCTTCACGTGCTCGCACTTGGTGTGCGCTTCGAAGACCAGGTCGCGGGGGGCGTCGAACACCCGGGTCCAGGAGATCTCGCGATCGCCGGGCGTGGACAGATCGAGCTTGCTCATCGTCTTCCTCCCTTGCTTCGTTTCCTCTCGGCCAGGAGCGCGTCGAGCGCTTCGTAGCGCGATTCCCACAGACGGCGATACGACTCCAGCCACTGGTTGGCCTGTCCCAGCGCCTTGGCTTCGAGGCGCCGCGGCCGCCGCTGCGCGTCGCGCCCGCCGGAGACGAGCCCGGCGCGCTCGAGCACCTTGAGGTGCCTGGAGATCGCCGGCTGGCTGATGCCGAACGGCTTCGTGAGCTCGGCCACCGACGCCTCTCCGCGGGCCAGACGCGCGAGAATGCCGCGCCGGACCGGATCGGCGAGGGCCGCGAACGTGGCGTCGAGGCGCTCGGATTGCATAACCATATGGTTATATATAAGGCAGGCGGCGTCAAGCACTTTTCATCCCCCCGCTATCCCTCCGCCGCCAGGCGCTGCAGGCGCTCGCTGTAGCCGCGGCTCGAGCCGAGGCGCACGCCGTCGGCCAGGATCACGATGTACTCACCGTGGAAGCTCGACTCCAGCCGGCGAATGCGGTCGAGGTTCACGATGATCGAGCGGTGGATGCGTGCGAACTTCTCGGGATCCAGCCGGCCCTCGAGCGTCTTCATGGTCTCGCGCAGGAGATGGTTCTGCTTGCCGACGTGAAGGCGTGCGTAGTTGCCCGCGCCCTCGATGTAGTCGATCTCGTCCGCGCGCAGGAACGTGATGCGGCCGGACTCGCGCACCACGAGCCGGCTCGCGTAGCGCCGCTCGGCGCGCAGGCCGTCGATCATCTGCAGGAGCCGCCGCATCACCGGCCCGTCGTCGCCGCCGCGCGTCATCTCGGCACGCGCTCGATCGAGCGCCGCCTGGAAGCGATCCCGATCGAAAGGCTTGAGCAGGTAGTCGAGCGCGTGGACCTCGAACGCCTTGAGCGCGTAGCGGTCGTAGGCAGTGACGAAGATGACGGCCGGGAGGCGCTCGCGCCGCACGGCGTCGAGCACACCGAATCCATCCACCTCGGGCATCTGGACGTCGAGGAACACGAGGTCGGGGCCGAGCTTCTCGATGGCCGCGACCGCCTGCGCGCCGTCCCCGCACTCGCCCACGAGCTCGACGTCGGCCTCACCGGCGAGCAGCATGCGGATCTTCTCCCGAGCCAGCGGCTCGTCGTCGACGATGAGCGCGCGGATCACGAGGCCGCTCCGCGATACGGCACCTCGAGCAGGATCGCGAGCCCCCCTTCCGGCCGGTTCGTCATCTCGAAGCGATGGGCGGCGCCGTAGAGCTGCTCGAGCCGCGCGCGCGTGTTGGCAATACCGACGCCCGTCTTGGGAGGCGAGGCGCCGGGCAGGCCCGGACCGTCGTCGCGCACCTCGAGGCGCAGCATCCCGTCCCGGCGCGAGGCCAGGATCTCGAGCGCGCCACCGCCGGCCCGCGGCGCGATGCCGTGACGGATGGCGTTCTCGACCAGGGGCTGGAGCACGAGGCTCGGCACGAGGGCGTCGAGCGTTTCGGGCGCCACGCTCACCGTCACCCGCAGGCGATCGGCGAAGCGCGTCTGCTCGATCTCGAGGTAGCGCCCGAGGAACTCCATCTCGTGCTGCAGCGTGACCTCCTGCGAGCCCACGTCCTCCATGGCCAGCCGAAGCAGATCGCTCAGCCGCGAGAGCATGCGGTCGGCGGCCTCGACGTCGCGGTGCATCAGCGTCGAGATGGCGTGCAGCGTGTTGAACAGGAAGTGCGGGTGGAGCTGCATCTTGAGCACTTCGAGCTCCGCCCGCGCCAGCTTGGCTTCGAGCCGCGACGAGGCGAGCTCGCGGTCGCGGTACTTGCGGTAGTAGTCGATCAGATGGACGACGCCGACGATCGCCGCGTAGGTGAGCAGGTTCGTGTGCAGCTTGCCGAGCACGAGGAGCGCGCCCAGGCGCGCCGGCGGCATCTGCGCCGCGGCGAAGAGGCCGAGCTTCTGGAAGATGGCGAACGAGAGCCAGCCCTGGAGGAGCGAGAGCACGAGCGCGGCGAGCGCGTGCACGGCGAGCGAGCGCGCCACGCGACCGTGCTCGAGGGGAAAGCGCCGGGCGAGCGCGATGGCGACGAGCCCGAGCCCCGCCCACAGGCTCGCGTCCGTGATCGGGTAGCGGACGATGTTGGCGAAGGACGGCGTCCGGCCCGAGTACATGGCCGAGAGCCACGTCTGGCTCGCGAAGAAGATCGCGACCACGAGCCAGACGCCGAGATAGAGCGCCGCGTTCTTGAGATGGCGTCCGGGCGTGACGATCGCTCGTTCTCCTCGCTATCCGGGCTGGCCCTTCAGGCGGTGAAGGATCTCGAGGGCGCGCGTGGCGCCGGAGTCCATCTTCACCGCCTTCTCGCAGCTCTCGATCGATCGCTCGCGGTCGCCGAGCACGGCGTACGACTGACCAAGCCCGACCTGGGCGAACGCCGACTCGGGGAAGTACTCGGCCTCGAGCTCGAACATCGCGAGCGCGTCCTGCGGCCTGCCGTTGCGCAGGAGATGATACCCGACGAAGTTCAGCACCTCCTCGTCCACGGCCATGAGCGAGTCCGGGGTCGTCTTGCGGCGCTCGCGGTAGCCCTTGGCCGCCTCCTTGGAGCCACGGGCCACGATCACCTGGTAGAACGAGTCGCGCGGGCCGGCGAGCTTGTCGGGCGTGAACATCCAGCCCTGGATCTGGAGCAGGAGATCGATCTTGTCGCCGATCATGCGCGCGCCGAGCTGCGTCAGCTTGTTGAACTGGTCGGAGCCGGCGACGCCGTAGTCGCGGCGGTCGATCGCGAACTGGCCCTCGAAGCCGAGCCGGTGCCCGATGCCTCCCGAGTCCACGACCTCGCCCAGATAGTGGAACGGGACCTCGACCTGCTTGGTGACGCCCTTGATCGTGAGATCACCGCGCATGAGATAGCCGTCGCCCGACTTCTCGATCGAGCGGCTGGTGAAGAGAGACGTCGGGTACTTCTCCACGTCGAAGAAGTTCGGGCCCTTGAGATCCTTGTCGCGCATGGCGTTGAACGTCGTGATGCTCGGCATGCGAATGAGGATGGTGAGCGACGATCGCGTGAGGTCGGCGCCGTCGAACGCCAGCGTGCCGCGAACCTCGGAGAACGACCCCTTCACCTTCGTGAGGCCCATCCACGGGACGGCGAACTCGATGCTCGAATGCGAGCCGTCGATCTGGAAGAGCCGCGCGTTCTCGAGGAGCGACTTCGCGGGCTTGACCGGCGCGGCGACGAGCGCCGGCGCGCCGGCCGCGAGGACGAGGAAAGCGACCGTCAGGATTCCTGTGCTTCGCCGCATGGAGACCTCCCATCGAGTGGGGTATGGGCTGCGCATGCGGATGAGCGTGGCGGGCTCGCGCTCGCCCCGCCTAGAGAGGTGGGACGAGCCGGCCTCCGGGTGGGACGGTCCGGCCGATCAGGGCTTTCGCATCGCCGCGTCCAGGCTCCACGGTCCCGGTCCGGCGGCGGAGTAGTAGAGCCAGAGGAAGCAGTAGATGACGGCCGCCGTGCCGTTGTTGTTCAGCGTCCAGAAGCTCTGCGGTTGGTGGAACTGGAAGTAGGCGACGGCCATCTCGCCCGAGAGGAGGAACGCCACCGGTCGCGTGAAGAGCCCGAGCAGCATGAGCGCGCCGCCGAACGCCTCGAGAACGCCGCCGATCCAGATCTCCGAGAACACCGGCGCCGTGTTCCCGGGCGGCATGGCCATGGGGAACGAGAACAGCTTCATGGTCCCGTTCTGGATGAACACGAAGGCCGAGACGATTCGCATGACGCTGAGGATCTGAGGCGCGGACGACTTCCACTTGGCGACCAGACTCACGGTCCCCTCCTTTTCATGCGCACTGCTGTGCGCGCTCGAGAAGCAGGTGGCGCTCGCGCTCGTTCCGGGTCAGCGACGCCGCGCGCTCGAACTCCCTCCGCGCCTCGCGGGCGCGGCCCAGCTTGACCAGCAGGTCACCCCGCACGCTCGGCAAATGGTGATACGCGCGCAGCGACGGCTCGTTCGCGAGCGCATCGACCAGCGGCAGCGCCGCCGCCGGTCCCGACGCCATCGACACCGCGACCGCGCGATTGAGCTCGACGACGGGCGAGGGTGCCACACGGCCCAGCTCCTCGTAGAGCGTCACGATGCGCGCCCAGTCGGTCGCGTCGCCGGTCAACGCGCGCGCGTGGCAGGCCGCGATCGCCGCCTGCAACGCATAAGGCCCGCGCGCGCCGCCGAGGCTCTCGGCGCGGGCGAGGGCGGTGAGGCCGCGCGCGATGAGGAGCCGATCCCACAGCATGCGGTTCTGATCGAGCAGCAGGATGGGCTCGCCGGATGGGCCGGTGCGCGCGCGAAGGCGCGACGCCTGGATCTCCATGAGCGCCACGAGTCCGTGCACCTCGGACTCGCCGGGCGCGAGCTCGGCCAGGACGCGCCCCAGCCGCATCGCGTCCTCGCACAGCCCCGGACGCACCCAGTCCTCGCCCGCGGTCGCCGAGTAGCCCTCGTTGAACACGAGATAGATGACCTCGGCGACCCCGGCCAGGCGCGAGGCGAGCTCGTCGCCACGCGGCACCTCGAAGGGCACGCCGGCGTCGGCCAGCGTCTTCTTGGCGCGCACGATGCGCTGCGCCACGGTCGCCTCGGGCACGAGGAAGGCCCGCGCGATCTCGGCCGTCGTCAGGCTGCCGATGAGCCGCAGGGTGAGCGCCACTCGGGCGTCGGTCGTGAGCACGGGATGGCACGCGATGAACATGAGGCGCAGGAGGTCGTCGCCGACCGGATCGTCGAGTGCCTCATCGAAATCCGGCGCTTCCCGGGCTTCGAGCTCGCGCGCCAGCTCGGCGTGCTTGCGCTCGAGCATGGGCGCGCGCCGCACCACGTCGATGGCGCGGCGCTTGGCCGTGGCCATGAGCCAGGCACCCGGCTTCTCCGGAACGCCCGTCTCGGGCCAGCGCTCGAGCGCCGCCACCATCGCGTCCTGCGCCAGGTCCTCGGCGAGGCCGACGTCGCGCACGTAGCGCGTGAGGCCGGCGATGAGCTTGGGCGACTCGATGCGGAACACCGCCTCGATGGCGCGATGGGGGTCGGTGGCCGTCACGGCCCCCGATCACACCATCTCCGCCCCGTCGCGACAACCGGCCCTGCTGCCTACCGCTTCGCCGCGTTCTGCTCCGCCTGCTCGCGGTGCCGCTCTTCCTGGGCGCGCAGCTCGGGGGTGAGCGCCGGGCCGAAGTCCTCCATCTCGAACACCTGCCGGAGCTCGATCTCGGTGCCGCCGTCGAAAGGAGCGCGCTTCAGCCACTCGATCGCCTCTTCCCTCGACTTCACCTGCCAGATCCAGAAGCCGGCCACGAGCTCCTTGGTCTCGGCGAAGGGACCGTCCGTGACCGTGCGCTTGGAGCCGTCGAACCTGACGCGCGCGCCCTTCGAGCTGGGCTGCAGGCCCTCGCCCGCCAGCATCACGCCCGCCTTGATCAGCTCCTCGTTGTACTTGCCCATGTCGCTGAGGATCTTCTGGTTCGGAAGAATGCCTGCCTCGGAGTTCTTGTCCGCCTTGACCAGCACCATGAACCGCATCGCGTCTCTCCTTGTGGTTGGGAGCCGGGTCCTCCGGGCGGCCCCGCCCGTCGTTCCCATCGGCTCTCCACCTACACGACGAACGAAGGGAGCCGATTTCGACAGGCGGTTTGGGCCTGGCCAACCGCAGGACTGGCAGGAACTTCGAACGGGGCTCCCTCACCGTCCCGAATCCCGGACCGGAGATCAACCCCGTTGCGGGGCCGGCCCGAGGCGCGCATGATCGGCGCCGTGCTCGTTCTGGGGGTTCCCGATCGCTCGTGGGCGATTCTCGTGGCCCGGCTCGTCCTCGGCCTCATCTTCGGCATGGCCGGCTGGGGCAAGCTCTTCCGCATGGGGCCGAAGGAGCACGCCCGCCGCTATTTCGTCGAGCCGTTCGCGAAGAGCTGGATCCCAACCTGGCTCTTGTGGACCTTCGGGGTCGTCATTCCCTTCGTGGAGTTCACCGCGGGCTGGCTGGTCTTCGCGGGCTTGTTCGTGGTCCCCGCGCTCCTGGCGCTGAGCCTCGTGCTGGTCAAGGTGACCTACGGCCACCTGCTCGAGAACCACCTCTACACGTTCCACATGCACGTGATCCCGCGGCTCGCGCTGGTGTTGTTCCTGCTCGTGATGCCCCGTGCCGAGGACCTGTTGTCGCTGGATCATCTGTTGGGGCTCTAGGAGCGAATTCCTATCTAAACGGTCAAACTGGCCGCGCGGCCAGTTGGTTTCGTGCGTAACCATCTGATTTTGTGGAGGTTGTGCCGCGATCACGGTCGAACTTGTCCCCAGTTCGCGAACTCGCCCCTGGGCGAGTCGATGGCAAGTCGAAGGCGCGGGGCCCCCGCGTGGGGATCCCGCGCCCGTTGTGAGACCGGCCGACGGTTCTACTACGCCGCCTTCGCGTCCTCCTCGTCGTCGTCCTGACCCGCGAACGCGGCGGCGCGCACGCGCTCCGACGTGCGGCGCTCCTCGCGCAGGCCCTCGATCGTGGTCTCGGCCTGCTTGACCAGGAACTGGAGCGAGCCCGCCTTCTCGACCGCCTGATCGACGATCGCCTTGTGCTCCTGCAGGGCTTCGACGCTCGACCGCACGTCGACCAGCAGCCCCTCGGCGCGCGCCAGGCGCTCCTCGGCCTTGGCCATCTGCCGCTTGCGCTCCTCGATCGTGCTCGTCGCCTCGCGGATCTCGCGCACGCGCCCGCCCACCTCGTGCAGGAGCTTGCGGCTCTGCTCGATCTCGGCGTGCGCCTCGGCGATCTCGCGGACGCTGGCCGCCGTCTGATCGGCCATCGAGAGCATGCGCTCCAGGTCCCCGCGCAGGCTGGCCACGGTCCCCTGCCGCGACGCGATGTGCTCGAGCGAGCGCGACATCTCCTGATCCAGCGCATCCCACTGCGACACGCGCTCCTCGAACTCGGTCATCTTCTTTTCGACGAGCTTGAGGTTGGCGCCGCGGTCCTCGAGCTGGGCGGCCAGCTCGTCGACCTTCGTCGCCCGCTTGTCGGCGTTGGCGATCGAGGCGGTCAGCCGCTTGGATAGCTCCTCGAGCTGCTGAGCCGCCGTCGATGCCTCCTCGCGCAGAGCTGCGGCGCGCTTGAGCTCCCTCGCCGACTCCGCGATCGCGTTCTTACGCTGATCGAGCTCGGCCTTCATGGCCCGCGTCTGCTCGGCCAGCTCCTCGACCGACTCCGCCTTCTCGCGGATCGTGACCACCGTCTTCTTGATCTCCTCGGCCTCGCTACCGGCCGCCGACAAGCTCGCCGACACCTTGCCCACGATCACGGTCATGTGCTCGGCCTTGTCGGAGTGCTCCTCGAGCCCGGTGAAGCGCTTCTCGGCCGCCTCCATGCGCGCCGAGAGCTCGCGGCCGCGCTCGTCGAGCTGAATGCCCACGCTCTCGAGATCCGCGATGCGGCGCTCGAGATCCTCGACGAAGGCGCGCTTGCCCTCGATCGACGACACGGCGTCGCCGATCGTCTGCGTGCGCTCGTGCAGCCGCTCGACGTGCGGCGCCATGGCGCGCAGGTCGGTGGACTGCTCGCGCAGCTCGCCGACGAACTTCTCCACGCTCACGAGCCAGTCGCGCGTCTCCGACTGCGCCGCGCGCATGCGCGCCAGCTCGCCGTGCGCGACCTCGGCCTGCTCGACCGCGTCCTTCACGATCGCATGTGCCCCGCTCACGCGCTCGAGGTCGCGCAGCACGGCGTCGATCGACGGCCGCGCCTGCTCGATGCGCTCGACCTGGCCGCCGATCTCGCGCGTCGCGCGCCCGGCGTTCTCCAGATCGCGGCGGATCGCGGTGAGCTTCACGATCTCCTGGTCGACGTCCGCCAGGTCGGCGGCGATCGTCGACACGCGCTGGACGAGGCTCTGCGTCTGGGCGTCGATCTCCCGCACCGCCACGCGCGACTCGCCGAGGCCCTTGAAGCGCGACTCGGCATCGGCGAGCGAGGAGCGCAAGTCGACCACGCGCTGGGTCACCGACTCGACGGCGCTGCGCTCGAAATCGAAGCGCTCGATGCTCTTGCGCGTCTCCTCGGCCGCGGCCGCCAGCTCCTGGCGCGCCGCCTGCGTGCGCTCGTCGATCTCGCGCTGGAGCTGCGAGATCTCGCCCGAGCGCTCGAGCACGGCCTCGTGGAGTGAGCGCAGGCCCGACACCTGATCCTGCAAGGAGCGGAACGTCTTCTCGTTCTCCATCTGCTTCTGGGCTCCGGCGTCGATCTGGCGCATGGCGCGTTCCAGCTCCGCCGCCTGGACGAGCGCGCGATCGGTGGCGTCGCGCTGGGCCTCGAGCTGCGCCGTCTTCTGGGCCACGAAATCGGTGAGCGCCTTGAGCGTGCCCATCTCGCGCCGCACGTCGTCGGCGCGGTTGCGCACGCTGTCGATGCCGCGGGCCGACTCCTCGACCAGCACGATGCGCCGCTCCTTGTCCTGCAGCGAGCGGCCCAGCTCGTCGCGTCGCTTCTCCAGCGACTCGACCTTCCCCATCGCCTGCTTGTGGGCGTCGAGCAGGCGGTCGTGCTGCTCGCGCAGGCGGGCCAGCTGCTCGCCGGTGGTGCCCACCTGATCGCGCAGCGTCTCGGCCTCGTCATGGAGGATCGAGAACGGCTTCTCGATCTCGAGGAACGACTCGAGGCGGCCCTGGAGGGTCGCCGCCGCGTCGACCTTCTCCTTGAGCTCCTCGAAGAGGACGCGGATCTGCTTCGTCTCCTCGAGCGTGGCCGCGACCTCGGTACCCGTGCGCTCCTGGCTCTCGGCCACGGCGCCGGCGCGCGCCTCGAGCGTCTGGTACTGGGCGGACAGGCGCTCGATGCCGGTGAGGCGCTGGTCGAGGTCGATGAGGCGGGTGGCGACGGCTTCGGCGTCGCTGCCGGCCTTGGCGATGGGCTCGCTCAGGGTCTCGATGCGCTCGGTCGAGGCCTGTGCCCGTTGCACGAGCCGCTCGTAGCGCGCGCACTCGGACTGGATCTCGAACAGCACGGCCCGGACCTGCTCGGTGAGCTCGCGGTCCTTGGTCTTGTCGCCGATCAGATTCTTGAACAGGGAGGACATCAGGCTCTCCTTGGCTTCCTTGACAATTTGGCCCCGTCATGGCGGGAGGGGCTCGGCCGGGGGGGCACTCTTGCAAGAGACGGACCCAACGGGCGGGCCGGTCAGAGCGTGTTCGGCAGGGCACTTGGCGGCACCGGGCGCGCGGGCGGGCTTGCGAAGTGGTCAGAACCGGACCGCGCGCGGCCGCCGGCGAACCGGCATGATGGTCCAATGCTGAAAAATCCCTGCGACGAGGGGGTGATTCGGGCGGCCCGCGGGCCGACGCGGCCCGGCAAGAGCGGCGCCGGCATCCTCGCGGCCACGATCCTCGGATCCGGCCTGGCGTTCATCGACGGCACGGTCGTGAATGTCGCGCTCCCCGCGTTGCAAAGAGACCTCGGAGCCACGGTGGCGGACGTGGCCTGGGTCATCGAGGCCTACGCCCTCCTGCTCTCGGCCCTCCTGCTCGTGGGCGGGGCTCTCGGCGACCGCTTCGGTCGCCGCCGCGTCTACGCCATCGGGGTGGCGATCTTCGCCTCGGCGTCGGCGCTGTGCGGGCTCGCGCCCGGCGTCGGCTGGCTCATCGCAGCACGCGCGCTCCAGGGAATCGGCGCCGCGCTTCTCGTGCCGGGGAGTCTCGCCATCCTCGCCGCCTCGTTCCCCGAGCGCGAGCGCGGGCGCGCCATCGGCACCTGGTCGGGTTTCAGCGCCATGACCACGGCCATCGGACCGGTTCTCGGCGGCTGGGTGATCGATCACCTGTCGTGGCGGTGGGCCTTCTTCCTCAATCTGCCGCTGGCCGCGGCCACCCTCTTCCTGCTCTTCCGCTACGTGCCCGAGAGCCGCGACCCGGAGTCGGCGCGGCTCGACGCGCCGGGGGCGGCGCTCGCCACGCTCGGGCTCGGCGGCGTGGTGTACGGGCTCATCGAGTCGTCGCAGTCGGGCTGGGGACAGGCGCGGGTGCTCGGGGCCACGATCGGCGGCCTCGCCGCGCTCGCCGCCTTCGTCGTCGTCGAGGCGAGGAGTGGAGCGCCCATGCTGCCGCTCGGCCTCTTCCGCTCGCGCACGTTCGCCGGCGCCAACCTGCTGACGCTTGGCCTCTACGCCGCGCTCGCCCTTCTCTTCTTCCTCCTGCCGCTCGATCTCATCCAGGTGCACGGCTACTCGGCGACCGCCGCCGGAGCGGCGCTGCTCCCGCTCATCTTGATCATGTTCGTCCTCTCGCGCTGGTCGGGAGGCCTGACCGAGCGCTTCGGCGCCCGCGTCCCGCTCATCGTCGGACCCATGGTCGTCGCCGGCGGGTTCGCCCTCCTCGCGCGCACGGGGGCGCACGGATCGTATGCGACGACGTTCCTGCCGGGCATCATCGTCCTCGGACTCGGCCTGGCCACGAGCGTCGCCCCGCTCACGACCACGGTGATGAACTCGGTCGCGGTCTCGCACGCCGGCATCGCCTCGGGCATCAACAACGCCGCCTCACGCACGGCCGGCCTCCTCGCCATCGCCGCCATGAGCGGGCCGCTGGTCCACGTGTTCGGCACGGAGATGGATCGCCGCCTCGCCGCCGCGCACGTGCGGCCGGCCATCGCCGTCGAGGTGCGCGCCCACGCGAGCCAGCTCGCGAACCTCGCGCCGCCGTCCGCGGCCACGCCCGAGGAGAGTGCTGTCATCCGTGACGCGGTGGCCGAGTCCTTCGTGCGCGGCTTCCGCATGCTGGCCTGGTCGGCCGCCGGGCTCGCGCTCGCGAGCGCCGCCGCCGCCGCGTGGACCATCCGCGAACGGCGCTAGCCGCGAGGTTGCGCCCGCCCGGCGCGCTCCCTATCATGGTTGGCGAATCGGAAACCCATCGGTCGCCCGAATCGACCCTCTGATCGCTGCTCCAAGGACGTCCATGCCCCGAAGCCTTCGCGCCTGCGCGGCGCTCGTGCTCCTCTATTCCTTGGTCCTCGCCTCGCCGGCGCGGGCCACGGGCCGCGACTTCGTCGACGAGACGCTGGTCGCCGAGGGCATGCGCCGGGGCGAGGTCGGCGTGGAGTTCGGCTCCGACGCGCGCATCGACCAGCTCGACCGCTTGCAGGGCTGGTTCGTGGGCGCGGTCGAGGTCGGCCTCACGTCGCGCTGGCTCGTCGAAGGCGAAGGCCTGGCGCTCCATCGTGGGCGCGGCCTCGAGGCCGCGGGCTGGCGCTTCGAGACGCGCTACGTGCTCGTCGACGGGTCCCGGTTTCCCGTCGCCGCGGCGGCGGCGCTCGAGTGGGAGGTCGAGACCTCGGCGACCAAGCACCCGCTCTACGAGCGCGTGCTCATCCCCCGGCTCGTGGTGACGCGCACGCTCGGCGGCTCGCTGCTGCTCACGGCGAACGCCGGACTGGCGCGCCAGATCGATCCCATCGAGCGCTCCGCCTTCGCCTGGGCGGCCGGCGCGCGGTGGCCCGATCGCGGACCGGTGGGCGCCGGCATCGAGATCACGCGCGAGCCGCTCGACAACATGACGCGGCTCGTGCCCCAAGCGGCCATCGAGCTCCCGGGCGAGATGCGCGTTCGTCTGGGCACGGCCTTCGGATTGCGAGGGCCCTACACCTTCATCGCGCGAGCCATCCTCGAGAAAGAGGTGGAGCTATGACCCGTCTCCTGACCACGGTGGTGATAGTCGCTGCTCTCCTCCTGCCGGGGCTCGCCTCGGCCCAGACCGCAGGCGCGGTCTCGGGACGCGTCGTGGACGCCGCGGGCGCGCCCGTTCCCGACGCGCTCGTGAGCCTCCCCGAGTTCCGACTGCGCACGGTGACCAAGGCCGACGGCACGTTCTCGTTCGGGCCACTGGCGCCCGGACGCTACACGCTGTCGGTGCGCCGCAGCGGCTACGCGCCGGCGGTCGTGACCTTCGAGGCCCCGCCGAGTACCGCGCTCTCGGTAGCGCTCCAGACGACGCCGTTCGAGATCTCGCGCCTCGACGTCACCGCCTCGCGCTCCCCCATCGACTCCGACCGCTCGCCGCTCCCGACGGCGGCGCTCTCCGGCGACAAGCTGCGCCGCGAGCACAGCGTGTCGCTCGCCCGAGCCATCGAGGACCTGCCCGGGGTGCGCACCCTGTCGACCGGCGAGCAGGTGGGCAAGCCCGTGATCCGCGGCCTCTCCGGCCCGCGCGTGCTCACGCTCGAGGACGGCTACCGGCTCGAGGACTACTCGTGGAGCGACGAGGACGGTCCCTCGGTCGACGCCCGCCTCACCGACCGCGTCGAGGTGGTACGCGGCCCGGCCAGCGTCCTCTACGGATCCGATGCCCTCGGCGGCGTGGTCAACGCCGTGCCCGCCGATCTCCCCGACGCGCGCGGCGGCTCGTCGATCTCGCGCGCCGGTGTCGAGGCCTACTTCGCCTCCAACAACGCCGAGTTCGGAAGCGCGCTGCGCTTCGAGCACGCCACCGGCAACTTCGGCGGCCGCGTGTTCATCGTCGGCCGCAAGGGCGCCGACCTGCACACGCCCGACGGCGAGATCCCCAACACCGGATTCGGCGGCGGCTCGGGCGAGGTGGCGCTCGGGCTGCGTGGCGCGAGCGGCGGCGCCACGTTGCGCTTCTCGAGCTACGGCGGCGAGTTCAAGCTGCTCGAGGCCGACGCGCCCCCGCCCAGCGACAGCACGGCCAAGGAGGAGGAAGGAGGGCCGGAGCGCAAGACGAGCGACAACCGCCTCCAGCTCGGCGGCAACCTGCTCGTCGGCGGTCTGCGCCTCGAGAGCAAGGCGCAGTTCCAGCAGCACTCGCTGATCGAGGTCGCGGACGCCTTCGACTCGAGCGGGACGAAGACCGAGGGCGACCAGTTCCATCTCCTGCTCTCCACCTACGAGCTCGACTTGATGGCGCACCACGGCGCCGGCCACGAGCACGGCACGTTCGGTGTCTCGGGAATGGCGCAGAAGAACGACTCGAAGGGACCGATTCCACTCGTGCCCGACGCACGCATCGTCACCGGCGCCGCCTTCGCGCTCGAGCAGGTGGATCGCGGGCGCTTCTCCTTCTTAGGCGGCGCGCGCGTCGAGCGGCGCCACACCGAGACCGACGACAACGTGCTGCTCGCGCTCCCCGACCTCGAGCACAACGACGTCGAGGGCTCGGCCGACCTCGGTCTCGTCTATCGGTTGCAGGAGGGCCTGTCGCTGGCGCTCAATGGCGGGCGCGGCTGGCGCGCTCCGAGCCTGTTCGAGCGCTACGCCAACGGGCCGCACGTGGGCGAGGCGCGCTACGAGCTTGGCGATCCCGATCTCGTGCCCGAGCGCGGCCTCGAGTTCGACGCCGGGCTGCGCGTGAGCCGGCCACGCGTGCGCCTCGAGCTCACGGGCTTCCACCACGCCATCGACAACTTCATCTTCATCGCCCCCACGGGGACGAACCGCGTCGTCGGCGCCGACACGCTGGCGCTCTACCAGTACGAGCAGGCGGACGCGCGGCTCACCGGCGGCGAGCTGTGGGGCCAGCTCGAGGCCGCGACCGCGCTCACGCTGCGCGCGCGCGCCGACTACGTGAGCGGGCAGAACCGCGAGCTCGACGTGCCGCTGCCGCTCATTCCGCCGTTCCGCTCGGCGATCGAGGCCGAGGTGCACAGTGACAAGCTCCACTGGGCACAGCGCGCGAGCTTCGGCGTCGAGGTCGAGCACATCGCCGACCAGACGCGCCTGGGCCCGAACGACGTCCCGACCGGCGCCTACACGCTCGTCCACCTGGACGGCGGCGTGAAGAAGCAGCTGGGCGGGCGCACCTATCAGCTCGATCTCCGCGTGCGCAACCGCGCCGACAAGGCGTACCGGAGCTGCCTCTCCCGCTACAAGGAGTTCGCGCTCGATCCGGGCCGCAACATCGTCGTGCGCCTCTCGACCGGTCTGTGATCGCACGCGAGGCGCGCGTCGCCGCCGCGACCGTGGCCGCCGCATGCTCGATCGTCCTGGCCACGGGCTGCAGCGAGCTGCCGCCGGGTAGCCTCGTGTGGAAGCAGGATCTGCTCGGCATCAAGACGGCGCTCACGAGCGTGGTCGTC
>Ga0114129_10007754_pt1 | contig 15272 bp, 14 predicted proteins | sample RhiMetdeltSRZDD1_FD_80071 | JGI IMG/M metagenome (GOLD analysis project Ga0114129, IMG submission 80071) | Populus rhizosphere microbial communities from Tennessee, USA - Rhizosphere MetaG P. deltoides SRZDD1 (version 2) (version 2) | ecosystem: Host-associated > Plants > Roots > Rhizosphere >...
CGACCGCTGAGGATCGCGCCCGACGCGCTGCTCGCGGGTTACCACCGCGCGTACCGCGACTTCTATGCGTGGGGCTCGATCTTCCGCGGGGCGTTCGGCCAGTCGACCGTCCATCGCACGGCGCGACACCTTGCATATGCCGGCGGGTGGAAGCGGCTCGAGCCGCTATGGGACGCGATCATCCGCTCGCGGCGGGTCAGCGCGATGCTGCCGCTCCTCGAGTCGACGCTCGATGCGTTCGGGCGGGCACGTCCCGGGGGCGGCGGGCGCGACAGCGGAAGCTCAGAGCATCCCCGGACTGGGGAAGACCGTGCGCGTGTCGAGGAGGTCGCGGTCGGTGGCACAGAACGTATCGGTGCCGCCGATCCGGACGCCGGCGTCGAGCAGCCGCCCGACGGCGGGATGGGGGCCAGGGACCGCGGCCCCGAGGCGGCCACCGGCGCCGGCAGCACGCAAGATCGCGAAGGCGACGCGGACGGGGTCGGCGTCGGGCGCGATCGACGCGTGGTTCAGCCAGCGACCTGGCTCGGCGATCTCGCGGCACGCCCAGCCGACCGCGGCGTCCTGACCGTCGAGCGCGACGACGAACCCGGTGGCATCGGGCAGCGAGGCGTAGTGCGCGAAGTCGGCCGTCCGGTCGATGCTGGTCCAGGCCCGCGACAGCCGGGCAGTCTCTGCGACATCGGCTGATCGCCCGTCCTCGCGGGCGGGTGCCGCCGGGAGCCGCGAGACGTCGGCCTCGAGGTAGAGCAGCGGCCACCACGGCCGCATGCCGCTCCGGATATACGCCGCGAGTGCCCGGCGGTCGCTCGACGAGAACGTCATCCGCTCGGTGGCGCCGTCCATCGCCGCGTCGAGCATCCGGCGTCCGAGACCCCGTGATTGCCGTCCAGGGTCGACATAGAGGTCGGACAGGAACCGGCGATCGGGCCGGCCGAACTCGATCGTGCCCGCCACGCCGGCGACCCTCCCATCGAGCTCGCCGACGACGAGTCGCATACCGGGTCGTGTGAGGAGGTGCTCCACGTAGGGCGCACGCTCCATGCCAGGCCATGTGACGGGCTCATCGTTGGCCTCGAGGATGGCCGTGATCGCGGTGAGGTCCGCGCGGGTCGCCGGTCGGACGTTCATCGGCCGGCTCCCCGCATCACCTCGACGAGGCGATCGTGGGGGATCGCATGGGCGACGATCCCGTCGCGGCCCACGACCGTCGTCGCGGCGACGAGCGCGTTGACGATCGCCTCCTCGGTCGCCTCGATCACCGCGTCGAACAGCTCGTCGACGACGATGTCGCCGACGACGCGGACGTCATAGGTCGAGAGCCCGACCGGATCGAAATCCTCGCCCGTTCCGTCGGGCAGCACGTTGCCCGTCGAGAAGGCGATGAACAGGTCGCCGCTGGTGTGGCCGCCGGTACCGCCGACGCGAGCGATCCCGAGGCCGGCTCGTTGCGCGAGTCGCTCGCACTGATGGGGCAACAGAGGTGCATCGGTCGCGACGACCACGATGATCGAGCCCGAGCCGACGGGCGGCAAGCGGCGACCCTCCTCCTCATCCCAGGGGCTCGGCACCTCGCTGACCGGGATCGCTTCGCCGACGCGGACGCCATCGACCCTGAGCCATGACCGCTTGCCGTAGTTCGCCTGGACGAGCACGCCGACGGCGTATCCCCCGGCCGCTTCGCGGAGCACGCGCGACGCTGTCCCGATCCCGCCCTTGAACTCGTGGCAGATCATCCCCGTCCCGCCACCGACGACCCCCTCCGCGACGGGGCCGCCGCGTGCGTCCGCGAGCGCGGCGTTGAGGTGTGCGCCGGTGACGTGAAACCCGTTGATGTCGTTCAGGAGCCCGTCGAACGTCTCGCCGACCACCGGCAACGACCAGCGGGCGTTCGCGCCGTCGATCGAGGCGGCGACGAGCGCGTCACGGACCACGCCGACGCTGTGCGTGTTGGTGATCGCGATCGGCGTCGTGAGCAGGCCTGACTCGCGGACCCACTCGAGCCCGGTCAGCTCACCGTTGCCGTTGAGGCGGTGGCATCCCGCGAAGACCGGGTCACCGCGCGCCGCCCCGCGAGGGCAGACGACGGTCACGCCGGTCCGGATGGGGCCCTTCCCGACGACGAGCGGACCGGCGCCGCTGATCAGCGTGGTGTGGCCGACGGTCACGCCGGCGACGTCGGTGATCGCGTTGAGCGGTCCGGGCGTGCCCAGGCCGATCCGGATGCCGAGATCTCGTGCTCGCATCGCGAGAGGGTAGCGGGCCTGCGGGGCCGTCGGGAGCCGACTCGGCCGTATCATCCCGAGCGTGATCCCGACCCGTCCGACCGAGCCTGCTTCACCGTCCCCGTCGGTGCGCGTCCGACGCCTGCATGCGCGGGTGGGTACGGCGCGGGCGATCGACGTCGCGGAGGCATTCCGCGACCTGCCAGGTCTCGCGCTGCTCGAGAGCGCCCGGCCAGGTCGCAACGCCCGCTGGACCTATCTGACCGCCGACCCGATCGCTGTGCTGGAAGCCCCGGCCCACGGCCCGGATCCCTTCGCCGTCGCGCGGCGCCTCGTTGCGCGCCTGGACCCGTCGCTGCCCGACGAGCCGGACGCGCCGCCGTTCATCGGCGGCCTCGTCGGGTTCCTCGGGTACGACCTCGGCCACGCGCTGGAGCGGCTGCCATCGATCGCGCTCGACGACCAGGGGCTCCCGCCGATGCGTCTCGCGCTCCACGACTGGGTGGTCGCGTGGGACCGACGGGCGGGCGTGGCCTGGCTCGCGGGCCGGGCGGTCGACGGTGACGCCCGCGGTCTCGCGAGGCGGCTCGATGAGGTCCACGCGCGGCTGACGTCGCACGGCGCCGGCGCGACCCGCCAGGACGATGACGATGGCCCCCTGCGGTTCCGTTCGGGGCTTTCGCAGCCCGACTATGAGGCCGGTGTCGAGACGGTCCGACGCTTCATCGCCGACGGCGACATCTACCAGGCGAACCTCACGCGGCGGCTCGAGACGCCATTCGGTGGCGATCCATGGACGCGCTACCGACGGTTGCGGACCGGCGATCCGTCCTTGTTCTCGGCGTATCTCGACCTGGGCCGGTCGCCCGAGACGGGACGGCCGCGTGCCGTGTTGTCCGCGTCGCCGGAACCGTACCTGTCGCTCGACCCGAGCGGGGTCGTCGCGACGGATCCGATCAAGGGCACCCGTCGACGTGGCCGCGACCGCGCCGAGGACCGCCGCTTGGCCTGCGAGCTGTTGACGAGCGCCAAGGACCGCGCCGAGAACGTGATGATCGTCGACGTCCTCCGCAACGACCTCGGTCGGGTGTGCCTCCCCGGTACGGTCCGCGTGCCGCGTCTGTGCCGGCTCGAACGGACGGCAGCGGTCCAACACCTCGTATCGACCGTGACGGGGCGGCTGGCGCCCGGCCGCGATGCCTTCGACTTGCTCGGTGCGAGCTTCCCGGGCGGCTCGATCACGGGCGCGCCGAAGATCCGTGCGATGGAGATCATCGAGGAGCTCGAACCGGTACGCCGCGGCCCGTACACGGGTGCCCTTGGCTGGATCGGCCCGGACGGCGCGATGCAGACGAGCATCCTCATCCGGACGTTCATCGCCGACGGTCGCCGCCTGACCCTGCACGTCGGAGGCGGGATCACCTGGGGCAGCGACCCGGCTGCCGAGTGGGAGGAGACCGTGGCCAAGGCCCGTGGCCCGCTCTCGGCGATCGGCGGCGAGGAGGTCACGTGACACGGCTCGGGGACGGGCCGGTCGGCCACGTCTGGCTCGACGGCTCGGTCCTGCCGGCGGACGACCGCCATCTGTCGGTCTTCGACCGAGGGTTCCAGCTGGGGGACGGCATCTTCGAGACGCTCCGGGCGCGAGGCGGGACGCCGGCAGAGCTGGAGGCGCACCTCGCCCGGCTGCGCCGATCCGCGGCCGGCCTCGACATCGAGCTGCCACCGGACATCGACCGGAGACTGACCGACGGGATCGCCGCGCTCCTCGCAGCCGACGCGCTCGACGGTCCCGACGTCGATGCGTCTGTCCGGGTCACGGTGTCCCGAGGCGTGTTCAAGGCGCGCGGCGTCCTGCCGCCGAGCGAAGGCGCCACCCCGACGATCGTGATCCAGGCATGGCCCGTCGCACCCGCTCCGACCGACCACCTCGAGCGCGGCCTGCACCTCATCACGTCGCGTGTCCGCCGGGACCCGCAGAACCCCTTGGCGGCCTTGAAGACGACCTCCCGCGCGGAGTACGTCTATGCCCGCCTCGAGGCGCGCCGCGCCGGGGCCGACGATGCGCTGTTCATGACGGTCAGCGATCACCTGTCGGAGGGAACGTCGGCGAACATCTTCATGGTCCGCCGCGGGCTGGACGGGCAGTCGGAGCTGGCGACCCCGTCGCTCGACTGCGCGATCCTGCCCGGGACGACACGGTCCTGGCTGCTCGGATGGGCGGCAGGGGTCGGACTCCGACCGATCGAGTCGTTGTTGCGCCACGGGGACCTCGCCTCCGCCGACGAGGCGTTCCTGTCGTCGAGCGTGGCGGGCGTCCTCCCGGTGACGACGTTCGACGGCGCGCCGATCGGCGATGGCCGGCCTGGACCGTGGACGCTCCGGGCGCGGACGGACCGCGAGGCGATGCTGCAGGAGACGGGCAGACCGGCCGGCGCCGATCGCGGCCGGCGATGACCCGCGACGAGTTGATCACCCGGACCCGGCAGCTCGTCGACGAGGGCGACCGCCTCATCGCGGACCCATCGTTGGGCGCGCTGCGCGTGTGGCTGCAGCTCTCCGACGATCTCCTCGCGACGGCGTGGGGCAGCATGGATCGGTATCACCTCGCCTGGCTCATGGTCGGCAAGCCGACCGCCATCGTCCGTGGGCGCCCGATGAGCACGGACGAGGAGGCGGCGTACGTTCGTGAGGTTGCCGGCCAGAAGACCGCGGCGTTGCGGATGAGCCTCGACGCTGTCGAGCGGCAGGGCATGCCATTCCTGGGAGAGACCGGTGGGATCGGCCCGGGCGCGGCTGCCGAAGCGGCCCCGAGGTCGCCGGACCTGGCGCCGGATCGGAGCGGGCTGCCGACCGACCCGACGCTCTCCGAACGATTGGGGGAGGCACGCCGGAAGGCCGACGAGCACCGGGATCACGGCGAACGCCGCGCGCCTCGGCCTGACAAGATGCAGCGGTGACCGACGCGACCCATCGCGTCCCGGCGCTGGGCGGCACGCGCGTCATCCCCGCGCCCGACGAGATCGCCGCCGAGTACCTGCTGCTCGGGCTCCGGCTCGACCAGCACATGCCGGGCGTCGTCGACGGGTACTACGGCCCCGCCGACCTGAAGGCCCGGGCCGATCTGGAGCAACGGCGGTCGCCGGCCCGCTTGCTCGACGACGTCGCCGCGCTATCCGAGCGCGTCGAACGGGAGGTAGGGCCGCCCGATCGGCGCGGTTGGTTGGCGGCGCAGCTCCGAGCGCTCGATGCGCACGCCCGGGCCTTGGCCGGCGAGCCGCTCGACTACGCCGCGTACGTCGAGCGTTGCCTCGGCTTCCCGCCCCGACGCCACGCCGACGCGGTCTTCGACGCCGCCGCCGCTGGGATCGACGATGTACTTCCGGGGCCCGGCACGATCCCCGATCGGCTCGACGCGTGGGACCGGGCGATCGAGATCCCGCCGGACCGCCTCCTCCCGATCGCTGCATGGCTCCTGGAGCGATTCCGCGACCGTGCCCGGGAGCGGTTCGGCCTGCCCGACGGCGAGTCGATCAGGCTGACGACGATCACGGATCAGCCGTGGATCGCCTACGACCGATACCTGGGAGGAGGCCGTTCGCGGGTCGAATTGAATGTCGACCTCCCGGTGACCGCCCACGACCTCATCGTCACCCTGGGACACGAGGCGTACCCGGGGCACCATCTCGAGGCCGCGTGGCGCGAGGCCGATCTCGTGGAGCGCGATCGCCGACTCGAAGTCTCGATGATCCTTACCAATACGCCGGAAGGGCCGGTCAGCGAGGGGCTCGCGCGGTACGGGACGCGTTTCGCGGCGTCGTTCGATGAGCGTCCTGACCTGCTCGTCGAGATCTTCGAGCGGGCGGAGCTGCCGATCGCCGCAGATCGGGCGATGGCTCGGGACGTCGCCGAGCGGACCGTTCGCCTCCATGGGCTGCGCGACCGGCTGGAGGCGGCGACCGATGAAGCCGCCCTTCGGCGGTACGTCGACGGCGCGTCGTCGGAAGAGGTCCTCGACTACCTCCGTGGCGTCGGGCGGTACCGTCCGAAGGTCGCGGAGAAGCGGCTCGCGTTCCTCGAGGACCCGCTGTCGCGCCTGTACGTGTTCGCCTACGAAGGCGGCGAGGCGCTGGTCGCCGCGTGGGTCGAGACAGCCGAAGCGCCCGACCAGGTCGGGCGCTTCGGTCGCCTCCTCCACGAACAGTTCACACCGGGTCGACTCCTCGCGGAGTCTGGCTGAGCGTCACGGCGGACCCCTCGCTCCGTGGTGCTCGCCCCGATAGCCAGCTCATGGCGAAGCCTGCGACTGCTCCAGCCAGCACGGCGACCGTGATCACGGCGAGGATCGGCAGTCCGCCGACACCTTCGATGGCGCTCACGCGCGTCTCGAGCGCGCCGCGCTCCGTGGTCAGGGCACGGACCTGTGCGTTCAGATCGTCGATCCGGGTCCTGTAGCTCTCGGCCTGCCCCTGGAGCCGCTCGATCTCGGGACCGTATCGGTCGCTGACCTCGGTGATGGCCTCGCTCTTCGCACGGTCGATCGCACTGAGCAGCGCGGCCGTATCGAGGGCCGGCGCGACGCCTGACTTGCTGAGCACGGTCATCGTCACCGGTGCCTGCGATGTCGCGAGGTCACGCAGCGTCACCTGCCACGTCCAGAAACCCGCCTCGGGGATCCTGGCGCTCACGATGAAGTGCCCGTTCGGATCGTCATTCTTGGCGATGACGTCGAAGCTGGCTCCGGTGGCCGCATTCGCGAAATGGACCGTCGCCGTCTCCCATGGCGCGGGTGTCACCCCGTGCTGCAAGACGCGAAAGCCGATCTCGACGGGGCTGCCAGCTCGCGGGGTCGTGGTCTGACCATCGGCGACGATGTCAGCCCAGCCGCCGGCCATGACCGGGACGGCGAGGATGAGCAGCATGGCCATCGCGGCGACGATGGCGGCGGTCCTCCGGATCATCGTGGCTCCCTTCGGCGAGACGAGGACGGTCGGGTCCCTCTTGCCCATCTACACCGCTGGGTCGCGAACGGTTCCCGTGGCCGACGCCCGCGGCGTCAGAGGTCGCGGGTGAACACCGCGCGGTCGTCGCCGTCCCCGTCGTAGTCCGCGTAGGCCGGGGTGCCGTAGAGGTTCTGCGTTCCGGGCCCGTCGTCCACCCGGAAGCCCAGGGACGCATGGAACGCGACGCTCTGGCGATTGCCGGGCCACGTGATGGCCTTCACGCGACGGACGCCACGCCCGGCCAGGTCTTCGAAGACGTGCTGGTACAGGTCCCGTCCCACCCCGGCCCGCCGCCGGTTCGGGTCCGCCGCGACCATGTGGATATAGCCCGTCGTCGGGTCGTCCTGGCTGATGAACGCGACGACGAACCCGGCAAGCCGGCCCGCCCCGTCCTCGGCGATCCATGAGGTTCCGGCGAAATGCTGGAACCACAGCCGCGGCAGGAGCCCCCGCATCCGGCGGCCACCCCACCACTCGTCGACGAGGCCGACGATGTGCGGGTGGTCGTCCTCGGTGGGGCGGCGGAACGTCAGCGAAGCCGTGTCGGTCATCCGGCCCGCCACCAGGCGATCGCCGCGGCGAGCACGAACTTGGCGGGCACGAGGAAGACGAAGACCTCCGAGAGGTAGTCGACGAAACCGAGGACGCCGCCCTCGTTGCGCGCGATCAGCCACAGGCCGACCTGACCGAGTGCGACGCCGAACAGCGCGATCGTCACCGCCGTCCCGCGGCGCGTGCCCCGCTGCATCGACGGGTTTCCCCCGAGAGCCAGGACGAGCACCACAGCGACGATCCACCCGAGCGCCGCGGCGACCACGACCAGGCCCGCCGTGATCTTGAGGATCTCGCCGGCGACGGCGATGGCGACGCCCCCCGCGATCGACGCCAGCAGCGCGAATACGACGGCGCGGGCGACTGGGGGCGCCGGCTCGGCGGCCTCCTCGACTGGCTCGGCGTCGCGGTATCGCTCGGACGGGGCGCGCTCGAGCGTGCGCGTCGGGCGTCGCTCGCCGGGGTCGTCGGTCGGTGGGGTGTCGTCCACCTCGTCATCGTAGCCACCGGACCGCCACGCCCATCGTCGAGGCGAACCCAACGCACCGATGACGGCGGCATCGGGCGGACGCTAGACTCCGGGCGTGAGTCACCCCAGCCTGGGTCGACCGCCTCTCGACCTGTCCGCCGGTTCACCGACCGCTGCGGGGCATATCCGCGCTGCCATGGACACGCTCGCCGCCCGCGCCCTGGAGGCGGCCGTCGAGCGCGACCCGACGATGATGACCCGCTACGACGAGCTCGGTCTGCGCGAACGGCTCCACGACGCCGCGCTGCTCGCGGACCGGCTCGCCCTCTCGGTCGCGGCCGGCGATCCCGCGCCCGCCCGGGAGTACGCCGACTGGACGGCCCCCGCCTACCGCCGTAAGCGGGTGCCGCTCGACGACCTCATCAACCTGCTCGAGGGTCTGCGCTCGGCCCTGCCGTCGGTGGTGGACGGCAAGGCTGACGCGGATGGCAACGCCGCGATCGACGCCGCGATCGAGGTGTACCGCTGGAACCGGCGGCTCGCCGGAGACGCCCGCAAGCGGAACGCGTTCCTTCAGCTCCTGTACAAGGGCGCCTGACCTCGTGACCATCAAGTGGGTCCAGCAGGACCCCCTCGTCATGAATGGCGAGCCGTTCTGCTACGGCTCACGCCTCACGGTCCGACAGCTCCTCGAGCTGCGATCCAGCGGCTATGACCTGCCGCGGATCCTGACCGACCATCCCGAGTTGCGAACGGTCGGCGTGGCTGCGGCGTTCGCCTACGCAAACGACCACCGCGATCGCTACGCGGAATTCTTCGAGCAAGACGGCTCGCTCAGGGGGCCCGGTTACAGCGAGGCTGAGGCTGCCGACCTGCCGGTCCAGTACCGGCTCCCCGGGGTCGTCGTCAAGGCCGTCTGACCTCGCCGCCGACCGCCGGCGGTCCGTTGCCGAGGAGGCCATCGTCCGGGTCCTCTCGCACGCGGTGCTACGCTGTTCGGAGCCCTTGGGAGATCCGACCGTAGATGACCGACACCCGAACGACCGAACCGACGACCGACACCCCCGCCGACGGCGGACCGCAGGATGCGCCTGCCCCTGCATTCGATCCTGAGCGGCGGGCGACCGAGCTCGCGATCCTCGACGCGCTGCGCGCCGTCGTCGACCCCGAGATCGGGATGAACGTGGTCGAGCTGGCCCTGATCAAGCAGATCATCCTGGGGTCCGATTCCACCGAGATCAAGATGATCCTGACGACGCCGTTCTGCCCCTACGCCGGGTCGATGATCGCCCAGGTCAAGGAGCAGGTCGAGTCGGTCGTCGAGCACGACGTCAAGGTCACGTTGCTGGCCGAGCGCTGGGACCCGCGCGACGCGGGTCTGATGTGGTGAGCCCCGACGACCGTCGGTGCATGAGGAGCGACGCATCGTGAGCGATCCGCGATCCACCAACCCGTACACCTCGTCGACGTCGGCCGTCCCAGGGACGCTGCCGGCCGAGCAGCAGGTCGGCGCGCCCGCGATCCAGGTCGACGCGCGGACGCAACAGGCGTTCCTGACCCAGGCGTTCGTCTGGATGTTCGTGGGCCTCGGCGTGACGGCCGCGATCGCCTACGTCGTCCAGGGCAATGAGCGCCTGCTCGAGTTCGCCGCGAACAACCTCTTCGTCCTGATCCTCGCGCAGCTCGGGCTGGTCTTCGCGATCGGGCTGGGCATCCGCCGTATCAGCGCGACCGTCGCGCTCGGCCTCTTCTTCGTGTATGCCGCGTCACTCGGCGTGACGATCGGCCTGATCGTGTCGGCCTACACGCAGGCCTCGGTCGTCTCGGCGTTCCTGTCCTCGTCGGCGATGTTCGGCGCGGCGGCCATCTACGGGCACGTGACGAAGCGCTCGCTCGCTCGCATGGGCAGCCTGCTGTTCATGGGGCTGATCGGCCTGCTCGTCGCCATGGTGATCAACCTGTTCCTGCGCAGCGACGTCGCCTCGTTCGTGATCTCGATCATCGGCGTCGTCATCTTCACCGGGCTGACGGCGTGGGACGTCCAGCGCATCCAGAACGGCCAACTGGCCGTCTACACAGGCTCGGTCGAGAAGGCCGCGGTCATGGGCGCGCTGACCCTGTACCTCGACTTCATCAACCTGTTCCTGTTCCTGCTGCGCATCTTCGGCGGACGCAACTAGCCGCGTCAGACGACCTGGCGAAGCTCCCGCGCCCGGACGGTCTTCGAGCGCAGGGCACGCGCCGCGCGCGGCCGGTCACGCAGCAACGCCAGCGTGCCTTCGGCCGGTACGGGCCGGCTGAACAGGTAGCCCTGCCCGAGGTCGCACCCGAGCTCGCCTAGCTTGTCGGCCTGCGCCTCGGTCTCGATGCCCTCGGCGACCACGCCGATGCCCAGGCCGTGCGCCAGCGCGACGACCGCCTCGACGATCGAGCGGTCCGCGGGGTCCTCGATGCCGGCGACGAACGTCCGATCGATCTTGATCGTGTCGAGTGGCAGGTGCTTGAGGTACGCGAGCGACGAGTAGCCCGTCCCGAAGTCGTCCAGGACCAGCCGCACGCCGAGCTTTCGGATCTCGCTCAGCGTGCGGATGCCCGCCTCCGAGTGGTCCATCAGGACGCTCTCGGTGATCTCGAGCTCGAGCGCCTCCGGATCGAGGCCCGTCCGCGTCAGCGTCCGACGGATGTCTTCGATGAGGTCACCCTGCGTGAACTGCCTCGCCGAGAGGTTCACTGACACGAACGTGCGGCTGCCGTCGGTTCGGCCGTGCGCGGCGTTGAGCGCCGCCGCTTGCCGGCACGCTGCGTCGAGCGCCGCCGCTTGCCGGCACGCTGCGTCGAGCACCCAGCGCCCGAGCGCGACGATCAGACCCGTCTCCTCTGCCATCGGGATGAAGGCCAGAGGCGGGACCAGGCCACGGGTCGGGTGCTGCCACCGCACGAGGGCCTCGAAGCCGACCACGTCGCCTTGCCGCAGGTCGACGAGGGGCTGGTATTGGAGCAGGAGCTCGTCACGAGTCAGTGCGCGGCGAAGGTCATTCTCGAGGTCGACCCGCTCTCGCGTCTGATCGCTCATCGACGGCTCGAAGACGAAATGGCGATGCGACGGATCGCCCTTGGCGCGGACCATCGCGATCTCTGCCTCGCGCATCAGCTCGTCGGGGGTCGCCCGGCCGCCATGTCCGAGGGCGATACCAAGGGAGGCGGTGAGGAACCAGTCGCGCCCGTTGATCGGGAACGGCTCGCCCAGCTCGAGCGCGATGCGATCGGCGATGCGATGGGCCTCGGCTGGATCCACCACGGGGTCGAGGACGAGCGCGAACTCGTCGCCGCCGAAGCGGGCGACGGTGTCGCCCGGCCGAAGGCTGTTGACGAGCCGCTGACCGACGGCCTGCAGGATGCGGTCGCCCGCGACATGCCCCAGGGTCTCGTTGATCACCTTGAACCGGTCGAGATCGAGCAGGATGACCGCGATGGCTGACGGGTCCTCGGGCCGATGGCCCGCCAGCGCGTGCGCGATCCGGTCCGTCAGCAACTCGCGGTTCGGCAGTCCGGTCGTGTGGTCGTACAGGGCGCCCTGCCGGGCGACGTCCACCAGCCGCGCGTTCTCGAGCCCGATCGAGGCGAGCCGGGCGAAGCTCGCGATGGCGAGGACGTCGCGCTCGGTGAACCGGCGAGCCGTCTTCCCGGCGGCGAGTCCGAGGACGCCGACGACGCGACCCGCCGACTTCAGCGGCGCCCCGAGTGTCGCCCCGAGTCCGACGGGCAGGTCGTTCGCCCTGTCTGGCCACGTCTCGTAATCCTCGACCACGAGCGGCTCGCCGCTCCTGACGATGGCGCCGGCGAGGCCGACGGTCGCGCCCACCGACGTCCCCTGGAGATCGGTGAACATGCCCGTCCCGACGCGCAACACCAATCGCTTGCCGTCGGCGTCGAGCAGGTCGATCCAGGCGTGGGGTGTGCCCAGCAACGCGGAGGCGCGCGCGAGGATCGTCCCGAGGAGGCCGTCCTGGTCGTTCCGGTCCAGGAGCGCCAAGGCCGTGTCGTCGAGGGCGCGCAGATAGGGGTCGGCGAGCCCGGTGTCGAGGAGGCCACGGTCCGGCTTCACGAGGTAGAGGGCGCGATCCGCGATCGCGACGAGCTCGTCCTTCGTCCGACCGTCATCCGGATAGCAGGCGACGCCCGCGCTGATCGAGACGGATGGGCCGTCGCTCGCGGAGCCGGCGCCGGCACGCTCGCGCACCGCTCGACGGATGCGATCGGCGACGTCATGGGCGATCAGGCGATCCGCCCCTGGCAGGAGCGCCGCGAACTCATCACCGCCATATCGGTACAGCCGGTCGGTGTCGCGGGTGGCGTGCGCCATGACCGAGGCGATGTCCACGAGGAGCGCGTCGCCAGCCGGGTGGCCCTTGGTGTCGTTGAAGCGCTTGAAGTCGTCCAGGTCGAGCATGAGCAGCGCGAACGGACGGCCACCGTCAACGGAGGCGCCGAGCTCGCGTTGGAACGCGCCGTGGTTGCGAAGCCCGGTCAAGGCGTCCTGGTCCGCGCGCGTGCGGACCTCGCGGTGGGTCTGGGCGTTCTGCATCGCGATCGAGGCCTGACCGGCGAACAGCTTCGTCAGCTCGAACTCGTTGGGCGTGAAATGTGCGTCGGCGCCACCGAGTCGCCCGACGTTGAGTGTGCCGATCGCGTCGCCGTCGACGAGCAGGGGCACGACCATCATCGACTCGGGTTCGAACGGTGTGTTCGGTACCTGCACCGTCCGATCGTCGAGGTGCGCGTCGTTGGCGAGGACGGCCTCCCGGTGCCGGAGGACCCAGCCGGTCAGGCCGTCGGCGATGGGTCCCTCGTGGGCGAGGATCTCCTCGGCGAACCGGTCACGTGCGACGACCGCGCGCCGCGTCCCACGCTCGTGGTCGGCTCGGTAGACCGTCAACGAGTCGTACGGGACGATCGCCTTGAGCGAGTCCGCGATGAGGTCGAGGACGCCGCCGGGTTCGAGGGTGGAGAGCAGCCGTTCGTTCACGTCGAGGAGCCGGCGCTGGCCCTCGAGCTGGAGCTCCATCTCGTCCTGCTGGCGGCGCAGCCGGCTCAGGTTCTCCGCGTTGATGAGCGCCTGGACCGCCGCCGACGCGAAGATCGACAGGGTGACCTCGTCCTCGTTGTCGAACCGCCCCACGCCGGCGGCGGAGACGACGATCACGCCACGCACGACCTCCTCCTGGACCATCGGGACCAGGAGCATCGACTCCGGGCGACGCTCGCCAAGGACGAGCACCCGTGGGTCGTTGAGCGCGTCGTCGAGGCGCAGCGGCTGCCCGTGCTCGGCGACCCACCCGGTCAGCCCGGTCCCGACGGGCATCGCGAGCGTCCGGAGATCGGGATCGGTCGGGTGGAGGAGCTCTCCTTCGAACGCGATGGGCTCGCACATCCGGGTGGCGTGGTCGACGCGATACACGCGGATCGTGTCGTGCTCGATCAGGCGCTTCGCTTCCTCGACGATAGCCGAGGCGATCGATGCCTGGTCGTGCAGCCGGCTGAGCCGTCCAGCGAGATCGGCGATCGACGAGAGGCGGTCGGCGAGGCTGCGCCGGGCTTCGACCAGCCTGACCGTGCCGATCGCGGTCGCCATGTTGTCGCCGAACGCGCGCGCGAGGGCGCGTTCCGAACGGGTCCACGCGTATGTCCCCCGGTGGTAGAGCACGAGCAGACCGAGGGCCTCGTCCCCGTAGACGAGTGGTACGAAGCAGATCGATCCGACGCCCATCGACCGGTAGACCTCGCGGAGCGATGGGATCGTCGCGCGCATGGCGTGTCCGAGGACGCGCACCCGTCGCGTCCTGATCGCGTCCATCCCCGCCGTCCTCGCGTCCGAGGTCAGCGACGACACGGCATCGAGGATGATGGGCGGCAGCCCGCGCTGCGCCGCGAGGGTCAGCGGGCGGTCGGCAGCCGGGGCGTACAGCCAGAGGCCCGCCCGGTCGACGCCGAACAGCGCGAAGGCCTCATCGATGATGTCGTCGAAGAGTCCGGCCAGCTCGCGGCGTCCGCTCACCTTCGCCGCGATGCGGCTCAGCGCCTCCGCGCGCGTGGGGTCCGCGGGGACAGGTGCACCGGCCCGGACTGCAGCGCGCGAGTCAGGCGCTCGGCGCCGCTCCGGCTCGGACCGGCGTTCGACATCGGACATACCTCGCGAAGGTACGGTCGGGTGTGTTGCGGGGCGATAGCCCATCGGTACCGGCACGCGGCGCCGAGTGCCCGAGATCGATCAATCGAGGAGTCCGTCGACCGAGTCGACCAAGACGTCGGCCGTCGCGAGGTCGTCGTCCGTGCCGATGCCGCTGCGCACCCCGACGACGAGGCCGGCGCCCGCCTCACGCGCCATCGCCACGTCCGCCGGCGTATCGCCCACCACCGCGACGCGCGACGGCTCGGTCCGGAACGCGTAGCACACAGCGATCACCGCGTCCGGTGCGGGCTTGACGGCGAAGCCATCGTCACCGCACACCATCGCTTCGACCGACTCGCGGATGCCGAGGGCACGCAACGTCGCATCGGTCGGGGCACGGTCATCGTTCGTGATCACCGCGAGGCGCCGTCCGTCGGCGCGGAGGCGGCGGAAGAGCGACGGCAGGTCGCCGAGCGGGACGGCCAGCCCCACGGGGTCCGGGACGAGCCAGGCGGCGGCCGTCGCACGTCGAGCTGCCGCGATGCTCGGGCACCAGCGGCGCAGCACGCGCGCGACGGTCTCTTCGATCCCCGCCATCGTCCCGGTGGCGAGCAGCCCTCCGGGTGCGACCCGTCCGGTGGTCGGATCGAAGCCGATCGTCGCGTAGACATCAAGCGAGACCGGGCGGCGGATCACGTCGTCGAGGCGGTCGCCGAGCTGGCGCGCCCAGCCGCCCCACATCGCGTGGAAATCGATGAGCGTGCCGTCCTTGTCGAAGATGATCGTGTCGATGCCGGTCAGGTCGATCCGAGGCGGGCGTTGCGCCTCCGATCGCCGTAGGTCAGACGTGATGA
>Ga0114129_10007755_pt1 | contig 15271 bp, 12 predicted proteins | sample RhiMetdeltSRZDD1_FD_80071 | JGI IMG/M metagenome (GOLD analysis project Ga0114129, IMG submission 80071) | Populus rhizosphere microbial communities from Tennessee, USA - Rhizosphere MetaG P. deltoides SRZDD1 (version 2) (version 2) | ecosystem: Host-associated > Plants > Roots > Rhizosphere >...
CGCGGTCTTCGCGAGTGACTACCTAGGCTATCTCTTCACGGGCGATCCCGGCATCGCCTACGTGCTGACGGTCATCATGGCCGACGGCACGCGCGTCTCGAGCCCGCCCGTGCGAATGACGCCCTGACGGCGGCATGTAAACGCACGGCGTTGACGGTTTTCGCAAACCCGCCCGCTCAATGCGGCAAACGCGGAGGAGCGCGGAGGACGCACAGCGTCCGGCGCGAGCGACGCGCGGCGGTCAGCGGCTGACCGAGAACCCCGCGTAACCTTTGCCGGCGATCTCGTCGCACTTCTGGCGGTAGACGCCGACGCCGCCGATGTAGGGCATGAAGATCCGCGGCTTGCCGGCAACATTGGCGCCCGTGTACCACGACTTCGCGAGCGGATAGAGCGTGAGATTCCCCACGTCGTTGACGTGCGCGACCCACGCCGCTTCCGCCTCGGGTGTCGCCTCGATGCGGTGATGACCGTGCGCGCGCATGTACTCGAGGCACTCGGTGATCCAATCGACGTGTTGCTCGATGGACACGATCATGTTGCTGAGCACGGAGGGGCTGCCGGGACCGGTGATCGTGAAGAGGTTCGGGAAGCCCGCCATGGCGAGGCCGAGATAGGTGCGAGGTCCCGCCGCCCACTTCTCCCGTAGCGTCTGTCCTCCCCGCCCGCGGATGTCGATGTTCAGCAACGCGCCCGTCATCGCGTCGAAGCCGGTGGCGAACACCAGACTGTCCACCCGGTACTCCGCCTCCCGCGTGCGCACGCCGCGCGGGATGATGGCCTCGATCGGCGTCTTGCGGAGATCGACGAGCGTGACGTTGTCGCGATTGAAGGTCGCGTAGTAACCGGTATCGACGCAGAGCCGCTTGGTGCCGAGCGGATAGTCGGTCGGCGTGAGCGCTTGCGCGACGGCGGGATCACGCACGATGGCGCGGATCTTCGCGCGAAAGAACTCGGCGGCGGTGTCGTTGGCGGCCTTGTCCAGCAGAAGGTCGGTGTACGTCGCCGAGAATCCGAGCCCGCCGCGCTGCCAGCGCTTCTCGTACTCGCCCTCCCGCTCCGCGGGCGTGACCGCAAGCGCGGAGTCGCCGCTGCGCTCGACGACGAAGCCCACCCGCGATTCGCGCGCCTGGCGCCTGAACTCGGCATACGTCGCTTTCACCCGCCGTTCGTAGTCCGCGTCGAGGGGCGCGTTGTGGGCGGGCACGCTGTAGTTCGGCGTGCGCTGGAAGACGAAGAGATGCGTGGCCTGACGGGCGATGATCGGGATGGACTGGATGGCGGAGGAGCCGGTGCCGATGACGCCCACCCGCTGTCCGGTGAAGTCCACGCCCTCGTGCGGCCAGCGCCCGGTGTGATACCAGCGGCCGCCGAACGTCTCGCGCCCCTCGATGGCGGGCAGCTGGGCATCGGAGAGACAGCCCGTCGCCATGATGCAGAACCGCGCGGCCACCCGGTCGCCGCGATCCGTCTCGATCATCCAGCGGCCGGTGGCATCATCGAACACGGCGGACGTGACGCGGGTGCCGAGCTGAATGTTGCGGCGGAGGTCGAAGCGGTCCGCGACGTGCTCGATGTACTTCAAGATCTCGGGCTGCGACGCATAGCGCTCGCTCCAGCGCCAGTCCTGCTGCAGCTCGTCCGAGAACGAATACGAATAGTCCATGCTCTCGACGTCGCAGCGCGCGCCCGGGTAGCGGTTCCAGTACCAGGTGCCGCCGATGCCGTCCCCCGCCTCGAACACGCGCGTGGCGAGGCCGAGCCCGCGCAGGCGGTGGAGCATGTAGAGACCGGCGAAGCCCGCGCCGGCGACGACCGCGCCCAGTTCGCGAACGATACTCACGACGAACGGACTCTACCAGAACGCGGACCGCCGACCTATGGCCCGCGGCGGCACGCCGGCGAGCTCAGGGCCGACGCCGACGACGGCTCAGGAGCCGCGCAGCCGGGGATCGAGCGTGTCTCGGAGGGCGTCGCCGAGGAGATTCGTGCCGAAGACGGCAAGGCTGATGGCCACGCCCGGGTAGATCACGAGCCAGGGCGCCTTCTGTGCGTACTCGGCGGCGGCGATCGAGAGCATCCGGCCCCAGGAGGGGTACGGCTCCGGGATGCCGAGACCGAGAAACGACAGCGCCGCCTCCGTGAGGATGGCGCCGCCGAGCTGGGCCGTGACGAGGACGATGAACGGTCCGAACGTGTTGGGCAGGATGTGACGGAACGCCACCCGCACGTGGCCGACGCCGAGCGCCCGCGCCGACTCGACGTAGGCGAACTCGCGGATGGCGAGCACGCTCGCGCGCACGACCCGCGCCGCCCGCGGCGCGATCACGACCGAGATCGCGATGATCGTGTTCGTCAGGGAGGGTCCGAGCGCGGCCGCCATCACGAGGGCGAGGACGAGGATCGGCAGCGCCTGCATGATGTCCATCGCGCGCTGGCTGACGAGATCCGTTTTGCCGCCGACGTAGCCGGAGAGGAGCCCGATCATTCCGCCGGCGACCGCGCCAAGAAGCGTGGACACCAGGCCCACCAGCAGCGAGATCCGGGAGCCGTGCACCACGCGGCTCCACAGATCGCGGCCGAGATTGTCGGTCCCCAGCCAGAACTCGGCGCCCGGCGCCACCAGCACGCGGTTGGACGTCCGCACCGGATTGTGGGTGGCGAGCGGTTCCGCGAGGACGGCGAGGACGATCAGCGCGAGCATCAGGACCGCGCCCGCCGCGCCGAGCGGATTCTTTCGCACGAAGCGTCCGAGCGTCGCCCACCACGGCCGCCCGTCGGCGGCGGCGTGGGGGAGGCCGAGCGTGAGGGCCTCGGGTGTGGTGGCCATCACGCCTGCCCGTACTTGATGCGCGGATCGAGCCATGTGTAAAGGAGGTCCACCGTCAGGTTCGCCAGCACGACCACCGTCGCGATCAGCATGGTGAGGTTCTGGACGATCGGGTAGTCGCGCCACTGGATCGCATCCACGAGATAGCGCGCCACGCCGGGGAGGTTGAACACCGTCTCCGTGACGATGAGGCCGCCGATCAGGAACGCGAACTCGATGCCGATGAGCGTGATGACGGGCAGGGAGGCGTTCTTGAGCGCGTGGCGCCAGACGACCAGCCGCTCGCGCTGTCCCTTCGCCCACGCCGTGCGGATGTAGTCCTCGCGCAGCACTTCGAGCATGGCCGAGCGCGTGATACGCATGATCAGCGCCGAGCTGCGATAGCCGACCGCCAGCGCCGGCACCACGAACTGGGCGAGATTGGCGCCGAGGTTCTCGAACGGCGAGACATACGTCATGGACGGGATCCAGCCGAGAGAGCGGACGAGGACCAGGATCACGATCATGGCCAGCCAGAACGACGGCATGGACAGACCCGCCAGCGACAGCACGCGCAGGACGTAGTCGCTCGGCCGGCCCCGGCGGACGGCGCTCATGACACCGGACGGCACGCCCATCAGCACGGAAAATCCGAGCGCGAGCACCGCCAGCTCGAGCGTGACGGGCAGCCGCGGTTTGATGATCGCCCACGCGGGAAGGTCGTACCGGTATGACTTGCCGAGCTCACCGCGCACGAGATCGCCCATCCAGCGCGCGTACTGGACGACGACGGGCCGATCGATGCCGAGCTCGATCTCGAGGCGCTTGCGGTCCCCCTCTTCGACGTAGCCCGCCGACTCGAAGATGATGTCGGTGATGTTGCCAGGGGCCAGACGCAGGAGCGTGAAGATCACCACCGACATCCCCACCAGCGTGAGGACCGCGATCAGCAGGCGCTTGACGACGTAGGTGCGCATGACGCGCAACCGCCTACTTGTCGAGCCAGACGTCCTGACGGCGGCCGACGTTGTAGATCGAGTTGTCGTGCACCGCCCAGCCCTTCACGTGGGGCCACCACACGTAGTACTGCTTGCCCCACCCGAGGATCGGCCGCGCCCCGTCCGCCTGGAGCTTCCGATCGATCTCGTTCACGAGCGCCAGCCGCTTCTTCGGATCGACGGTCTGCGATTGCTCGACCATGAGGCGGTCGATGTCCTCCGAGCAGTAGCCCGAGAAGTTGCGCTGCGATCCACAGCGGTAGTTCTCGAAGAGCTGGGCGTCGGCGTCGTCCACACCGACGCCGGTGAGATTGAGCGCCACCTGGTACTCGAGGCGCGTCATCTTTGGATGCCACACGCCGGTGTCGATCTGCTCCAGCGTTGCCTCGATCCCGACCTGCTGCAGCTGATCCACCATCCACGACGCCGTGTCCACGTAGATCGCGAGCTGGCGCGTGGAGACCGTGAGCTTGAGCGGCTTGCCAGGGCCGAAGCCGGCCTCGGCGAGCAGCCGGCGCGCCTCCGCCTTCTGCTTGGCGGCGTCGCCCATCCCGGGCAGCTTGGTGACTTCGGCGGCCGGCAACCCCCACACGCCGGCGGGTTTCGGCAGGAGCGCGCCCCCGAACGTCGCCGCGCCCTGGCGCGGGCCGATGAGATACGCCTGCCTGTCCAGCGCGAGGTTGATGGCGTGCCGCACGCGGCGGTCGTTGAAGGGCGGCCGCTTGTAGTTGATGAGCACGTTGTCGTTGACGTTGCTGTCCCGCTCCACCATGACGAGCTTCGCCGCGCCGGCCTTGGCGTCCTCGGCGTTGGTGCGGTTCCATCCCGACCCCGCCACGTCGAGCTGTCCCGACTGGAGAGCGGCGATCTGCGTGGAGCGGTCGCGGATCACGACGAACTTGATCCCGTCCAGATAGGGCCGACCCTTCACGAAGTAATCCGGGTTCTTCACGTATTCGACGGACTCGCCCGGCTTGTTCTCCTTGAGCTTGAAGGGACCGGTGCCGACGCAGCGGTTCTTGAATTCGGCGAGGGGAACGTGCGCCGGGTACACGGCGGAGTAGCCGGAGGCGAGCATCAACAAGAGCGACGGCTGCGGGCGCTTCAGGCGGAACACGACCGTGTGCCGGTCCGGGGCCTCGATCGCCTCGACGTTGTCGAACCAGAGCTTGCGCGGATTCACCTTGAGCCGAGCGCGCGCGTCCGGCGCGGCGCGCACCATGTCGAACGTGTACTTGACGTCGTCTGACGTGAAGGGCTTGCCGTCGTGCCACTTGACGTCGCGGCGCAAGAAGAAGACGAGATTGCGATAGCCGTCCTGCCACGACCACTTCTCGGCCAGCTCAGGAATCAGCGTATCGACGCTCTCCTGCGTCTTCGCGGGATCGAAGTAGACCAGGTTGTTGAAGCAAGGGCTGGCTTGCTGCGTCGTGGCAACCGTGGACTCCTCGTGGGGACTGAGGCTCGGCGTTGCCGATAGCGGATGAGTGACGAGAACGCCGCCGTATTTCGGGGTCTGGGCCGTCCCCGCGACCACGGAGACGAGCACGGCAAGCACAGCGGTCAAGGCAAGCGCGATGAGCGGGCGCGGGAGGGTCATGGACGGTACCTCCGGGAACCCGGAAACGTTCGAGCCCGATCGGTTGTGGGGCCGGAGTATACGCAACCCCGGCGTCCTCGGCAATTCAGACGCCGCTGCCGTTACTGGGCGAGGAAGCCACCGTCGATGGCAAGGGTATGGCCGGTGACCATGGCCGACGCGCGCGAGGCGAGGAACAACACTCCGCCCACGATCTCTTCCGGCTCCGCGAACCGGCCCATCGGCGTGAGCTGCTCGATGCGCTGGACGAGCTCGGGCTTGTCGGTGATCCCGCGCGTCAGCGGCGTCCGTACCCACGTCGGCGCGATCGCGTTCACGCGGATGCCCTGGCCGGCCCACTCCACGGCAAGCGCGCGCGTCATGTTCACGACGGCGCCCTTCGTGGCCTGATAGGAGATGTTGGGATAGAGACCACCGCCGGAGAATCCCATGATCGACGCCGTATTGATGATGCGCCCACCCCGCCCGGCCGCGCGCATGTGGCGCGCCGCTTCGCGTGCGCAGAGGAACACGCCCGTCATGTTCACGGCCACCACCTTGTTCCAGTCGTCGAGCGTGAGCTCGGTGGTGGGTTTGCGTATGGCGATGCCGGCGTTGTTGAACAGGATGTCGAGACGGCCATGGCGGCCCACAATGTCGGCAAAGGCGGTGTTCACGTGCGCCTCGTTGGCGACGTCCACCGCGTACGTCCCGTCACCCGCGCCCGCGATGTCGAAGATTGCGACCTTGGCGCCGACGGCGGCGAACGCATCGGCCACCACGCGCCCGATCCCGCTCGCGCCGCCGGTGACGACCGCGACGTCCCCGTCGAGGCGGAACTCCGCGAGCGGGTCTCGGGCGGGCATGGGCGTCAGGTCTGCAGATCGCCGACGCCGGCGGCGAGCGCGTCGAGCTCCGCGCGCCACGACGCGGGCGGGATGACCGGACGCACGACGAACTTGGAAAACCCGACCGCGATGAACCGCTCGATACGCTCGCGCAGCGCCGGCCAGCCCACCGGCGTGAGCTCGACGCTGCGCGGGCGGCGCGCCGCCATCACCCGCGCCGTCTCGGCATCGAGCGGGCGGCTCGCGTAGCCGATGCTGACGCCGAAGTGCTCGCTGCTGATCGAGCGCCCGGCGCGGGCGGCCGCGTCCTCGATCACGACGCGTCCCGCGGCCGCTTCGTCCGGGGTGAGGAGCGAGGGGAGCCAACCGTCGGAGAGCCGCCCGCAGCGCTCGAGGGCCGCCGGCGCCGTGCCGCCCAGCCACACTTCGAGCGGCTGCTGCACCGGCAACGGCCAGAGCTTCACGTCGCGGAAGCTGCCGGCGGCGCCGTCGTGGCTCACGGTTTCGCCCGCCCACAACCGCCGTAGCAACGGCAGCGCCTCGTCGATCACCGCGCCCCGGCGCTTGGGTTCGACGCCGACGGCCTCGCGCTCGGGCGCGTAGGTGAGCCCGGGCACGAGCGTCACCAGCAGCCGTCCGTTGCAGAGCACGTCGAGGCTGGCGAGCTGCTTGGCAAGGCGCACCACGTTGCGGCCCGGCAGCAGCATCGTGGTGCCGACCTTCAACCGTGGATTACTCGCCGCGGCCCAGGCGAGGCCGACGACCGGATCGAACACGGGTCCCGTCAGCACTTCGGAGAGCCATAGCGAGTCGAACCCGAGCTCGTCGAGACCGGTGACGACCTCCGCCAGCTTGGCCGCCGTCGAGGGCGCGCCTCCCACCCCGATACGGATCTTCATGTCGCCTCCATCCGGCGATCGCTTCGATCTCGTCGAGTGGCGACCGCGGCATGCTCTGCGCGCATCGTAGAGCGGAACACGCGGCGGCGCCACTCGTCCGCGGTATGCTCTCGCCATGCGTGACCAGTGCATGTTCATCGCGGAGGGCAAGAGCTTTCAGCCGACGGAGTGGGCGGTGGGACCATGGTCGCCCGACCTTCTCCAGGGGAGTGCCTACGGCGCTCTCCTCGTCCGTGCGTTGGAGCGTCACGAGGCCGCCGCCGGCATGATGGTCACGCGCGTGAGCTTCGATTTCTGGCGTCCGGTGACCCGAGAGCCGCTCACGCCGATGGTGACGGTCCTGCGCGACGGCCGGAAGGCGCGCACGGTCGAAGCCGCATTGCTCCAGGGCGGAACACCCGTGTCGCGGTGCACGGGTGTCTTCCTCCGATCCGACCCTGCCGGCGGCCCGCCGCCGCCTCCCCACGCCTCCCCCGCGGTGGGGCCGGAGGCGTCGCGGCCGGTGCCGGCGCACGTCCGCGCGTGGAGCCCGTTCTTCACGGGCGTCGAGACGCGCGTGGCGGAGGGCGATCTCCTGAAGTCCGGCCCCGCCGCGGCGTGGTTTCAGCTGGAGCGACCGCTCGTCGCGGGCGAGGAGAACTCGCCGCTCGTGCACGCGGTCGCCGCCGCCGACCTCGCGGGCGGGATCTCCGCCGTCGCCGAGAGAACGCGCTGGACGTTCGTCAACCCCGATCTCACGGTCGTCTTCTGGCGCGTACCGCGGGTACCGTGGATTCTGCTCGCCGCGGAAACCCACGTCGGCGATCAGGGCACAGGCGTGGCGCGCGGACTTCTCTCCGATATGGACGGCGCCTTCGGCGGCTGCGAGGCGACGCTGATCTTCGAGCGCGCGCGCTGAGCGCGCGCTACGGTGTCCGCACGGGGGTGAGGACCGAGGGCAGGGTGGCCACGACTTCGTGGAGGCACCGGCGGATGCGCGCGATCGTCCCTTCCGATTTCCTCGGGATCTCTCCCCGCGACACGGTGGCGATGAACTCGTCGCGCGTCGTGGTCATCAGCAAAGCGGCGTTGATCTCGAGCTGAAGCGCGTGGACCCGTCGCGTCCGCGGCTGCCCATAGGTGGCCACGATGTTGCCGCCGGTGTAGCCGCTGACGTTCTCGTGGACCTCGAAACCGTGACGGGTGAAGATCGCAGCGACCGCGGCCGCCAGCTCCGGCGCGCACGTGGCGTCGCGGCAGGTGCCGATGATCACTTGATGGTCCTTCATCCGGCGCGGGCTCCCGGTGTGGCCGTCGAGAAGGATGGCATAACCGTACGCCGATCGGAGGTCGTCGAGCAGACGTTCGAGGGCGGCATAGTACGGATCGTAGAGCGTCTGCAAGCGCGCCTCGAGATCGGCGAGCGCGAGCGGGCGCGCGAAGATCGGCGCATCGCGCATGGTGTGGGTCCGCACCACGCCGCGCCGTGACCGCACGTGACCGTCGTGATGCTCGAAGTCGTCACGGCGGCGATTGACGTCCACGAACATCCGCGAGAAAGGCGTGGCGAGGACGGTGGCGCCGTGCTCGTGCAGGTCCGCATAGAGATCGCCCACGAACGTGTCGGCGAAGCCGTACGGGAAGGTCTCGAACCACGGCTCCCGATAGTCCTCGCGCGTGATGTGCGGGAGCGGCTCGGTGCCGTAATGCGGCACGCTCACGAGAACCGGCGTGCGCGCCGCGGGCGGCGGGTGCTTCACGATTGGGAACGATCGACCCATCGCACGCGATTCTACTGCGCGTCGCCCTCGGCGACGGCATTTGCCCGGCACGTTCCCGGGGTCCCTGCGCTGCGAGCCAGGGCTAGACGGATGTGACGGCATACAGGTGCCAGTCACCCGGCACCCCTTTGAGCCCTTGCGTCCCCCGGTCTTCGAAGCGAATTCCCGATCCCGCCACCAAGTCCTTCACGGTGCTCGTCACCAGCACTTCTCCGGGATTGGCGAGGGCGGCAACCCGGGCCCCGATATGGACCGCGATGCCACCCATCTTTTCGCCAATGAGCTGGCACTCACCGGTGTGCACGCCCGCGCGGACATCGACGCTGAGGGCGCGCATGCCGTCGCGGATGCCGGCGGCGCAGCGGATGGCGCGCGCGGGACCGTCGAACGCGGCGAAGAGGCCGTCACCGGCGGTGTCGAGCTCTCGCCCGCGAAAGCGCACCAACTGGCGCCGGGCGAGCGAATAGTAGGTTTCAAGGAGATCGCGCCAGCGCCGGTCACCGAGCTCGGCGGCTCGCTCCGTCGAACCGACGACGTCGGTGAACAGCACGGTGGCGAGCACCCGGTCGGGCTCGGCGTCGTGGCGCGCTCCCGTGAGAAACTCCTCGATTTCGTTGACGAGACTATCAGCATCGCCGACCGACGGAGTGTGGTCGCTGCCCGGGAGCTCGACGAGCTTGGCGCCGGGGATTCGCTCCGCGAGATAGTGCGCCTGCTCGACACGGATCAATCGATCGCCTGTCCGGTGGACGATCAGCGTGGGCGTGCGGATCGTGGGCAGAACGTGCCGGACATCGATGTCCTTGTTCATCCGCCATATCGCCACGGCCGCCCCGGGACTCGCGGCGAATCGAAGATAGTTCGCTCGATGTTGGCGATAGACGTCGTCATGCGCCAGGCTCGGCGCCCACGTCTCGATGCCCCAGTTGGGCGTACCCCAGTCGCGCTCGAGTTTCTCGAGGGCCGTGCTCCATTGCGCCTCGGTCCAACCGTAAGGATGGTCCGGCGCCCATGACCGGCGCGCGTACGAACCATAGAGGATGAGGGCGGCGGTGCGGGTCGGGTAGGTCGCAGCGAACAACAGTGACATCGGGCCGCCCTCCGAAATGCCGAAGAGGGCCGCTCGTTCGGAACCCACGGCGTCCATGACCGCCTTCACGTCGTCCATTCGCTGCTCGAGCGTGGGGATGTCGGCAACGCGGTCAGACAGCCCCGTGCCACGTTTGTCGAAGCGGATGAGCCGCGCGAAGGACGACAACCGCTGAAGGAAGCGCGCCGACAAGGGATGTTCCCAGTCGTACTCTAGATGAGAAATGAAGCCGGGAACGAAGACCAGGTCGACCGGTCCTTTCCCGGTCACCTGGTACGCGATATGGACGTCGCCGCTCTTCGCGTACTGCGTGACGGGCATCTCGCTCATGACGGCCCCCATTGTCCGGTTCGACGTCACTGTCGTGCCGCGATGCCGAAGGTCGTGACGTGAAGCGCCGCGTCCAGGATATCGGAATTCGATCGGCGCAGCCGGTGCCACCGCGCTACGCTGTCGGAACAAGGAACGCTGTCGGAGATAGAAGGTTCGCCGCCGGAGGAACATGGACGACCGCGCCTTCCTCGGGGTGGGACTACGGCTGGAGCACGAGAGGATGTGTTCTGGGGCATGGTTGTTCCGTTCCTGATCGGGGGCGCCGTTGCGTTCTTGCAGCTGCTCGAATGACCGCGATCGCGATCCTGTGGCGACGGCTCGACACGCCGGGCCACGATGCGTGTCGGCTGGCAGAGAATGACGACGGATGGCAACTCGACGGCACCGCCGTCTTCATTCACGAGGGCGTCCCCGCGCGGCTCGGCTACCAGGTCGCGTGCGATCGGTCGTGGCGCACGCGGCATGGCGAGGTGCGCGGCTGGCTCGGCGTGCAGCCGATCCACGTCACGGTGGTGCGGACGGCCGCGGGCCTATGGACCCTGAACGGCAACGCCGTCAACGATCTCGAGACCTGCGTCGATCTCGATCTCGGCTTCACGCCGGCGACAAACCTGTCGCAGCTTCGTCGACTCGCGCTGGCCGAGGGCGAGGCAGCCGACGTCCCCGTCGCCTGGCTGGACGTCGTGGCGGGCCCGCTCAGCCTCCTCTCTCAACGCTACGAGCGCCGCACCGCGACCACGTACTGGTACGAGGCACCGCGCTTCGACTATGCCGAACTCCTCGAAGTCACGCCCGCAGGCTTCATCCGAAAGTATCCGGGCTTGTGGGAGGCCGAACCGTGACGACGCCGATGGTTTGATCCCGCGCTCGCTGTTCGGCCTCCGAGACTTCCGCCGCCTCGGCGCGTCGATCGCCCTGAATTCCGTCGGGATGATGGGCGAGGTCGCCGTGCTCGGCTGGCTCACGCTCGAGCTGACGAACTCGCCGTTCATGGTGGGAGCGGCGATGAGCATGCGCATGCTGCCGCTGTTCTTCGTGGGCGTTCCCGCCGGCGCGCTCGCCGACCAGTTTCCGCGCCATCGCTTGCTCGTGCTCACCGGACTGGGACAGGCGCTGACGGCGGCCACGCTCGGAGCCCTCGCGCTGCTCGGCGCGGTGACGCTGGCACACGTGCTCCTGTTGACGCTTGCCGCCGGCGTCTTTCGTGGCATCGAGCACGCGGCGCGACAGAGCTACACGCACGACGTCGTGGGCGCCGCCGCCCTCGTCAACGGCCTCGCCGTCCTCGGCGTTGCCATGCGCGCGGGCTGGCTGCTCGGCTCGCTCGGTGTCGGCGTCGTGATCGCGCACTACGGTTCCGGTGCCGCCTATCTCGCGGTCGCGCTCGGTTTTCTCGGGGGCGCGCTCGCGCTCCTGCGGGCCACGGCGCCGCCGCGCACGAGCGCGGCCGTCACGAGCTCGGTGTGGCGGAGCACCGTCGACTTTCTCGTCGCGATGGGCCGGGATCGGATGCTGGTGGTGCTGATGATCCTGACCGCCGGCGCGGAGATCCTCGGCTTTGCGCACCAGGCGCTGCTCCCGAGCCTAGCCCGCGACGTGCTCGACACGGGGCCGGAAGGCCTGGGCGCCCTCCTCGCCGCGCGCGCGGTGGGCGGGATCCTGGGATTGGCGGCCGCCTCCGCGGGCGGGGTCGCCGGCGGCACGCTGTTCGTCGCGGTGCTGGTGACGTTCGGCGCCAGCCTGATGGCGCTCGGAGCGGCCCCCTACGTCACCGGGTTCGTCGGCGTGCTGCTCGTGCTCACGCTGGTGAACGCGGCGGGCGCGCTCGCCGATCTCCTCGCCCAGAGTCTGTTACAGCTCAGCGTTCCCGACGACCTGCGCGGACGCGCGGGCGGCGCCTGGGTCGTCGCCGTCGGCCTCGCGCCTCTGGGACAGCTCCAGATCGGCGCCCTCGCCTCGCTGTTCGGCGTCAGCATTGCGTTCGGCACGAGCGGCCTCGCTCTCGTGATCCTCGCCGGCGTCACCACAGTGCTCTTCCCGCGCCTCAAACGCCTCTAGCGTTAGTCGGCCTGCTTCTAGGGCCCGCTGTCCGGCCTCGACTTGACCGACTCGGGCCGTCACGATAGCCTACGGCACTCTTCCCGACCGACGGCGATCGATCCCCCGGAGTGGAGGCCCTGACATGAGGCGTCCGCAATTCGAGGCTCGTAGCCTGTTCTACCTGATCATCATCGTTCTGGTGCTGCTCGCGGCCGCGACGGCCGTGCCGCTGTCGTCGGGGGCGGCGGCCAAGGGCAAGATCGTCCTCGCCTGGCATGCCGGGTTCGCCTCACGCTGGCTCGATCCCCAAGAACATGACGGCACCGCCACGCCTGACAACTTCTTCACCGCGCTTCACGACGGCCTCATCAAGAATCAGGGCACCGCACTCTACGACCATCCGGCGCTCGCCGAGCGCTTCACGGTCGCGCCGGATTCGAAGAGCGCCACGTTCACGCTCCGGAAGGGAATCACGTTCCACAACGGCGATCCCGTCACGCCGCAGGACGTGAAATTCAGCTACGAGAACTACCGCGGCGCCAAGGCGGACGTCTTCAAGAAGAAGACGGAGCGCATCGAGATCGTGGACGATCGCACGATCCGCTTCGTGTTCAAGGAGCCGTTCCTCGACTTCGCGATCCTGTTCGGGACGGCCAATGTCGCCGCCCCCGGGTGGGTGGTACCCGAAAAGTACTACAAGCAGATCGGTCCCGATGGATTCAAGCAGAAGCCGATCGGCGCCGGTCCGTACAGGCTCGTGCGCCACGAGCCCGGCGTGAAGGTCGAGATGGAGGCCTTCGACGGCTACTACCGCCCCGTCCACGTGAAGCAGCTCGTGATGACGTCGGTCCCGGAAGCGGCCACCCGCGTCGCCATGCTCGAGCGGGGCGAGGCCGACATCATCTACAACGTCCCCGGCGAGCTGATCTCCAAGGTGGGCAAGCTGCCGGGAGTGACGCTGGCGCCGGTCCTGTCGGGGTCGTTTTTCCTGGAATTCCCCAACTTCCAGGATGCGAAGAACCCGTTCCGCGACAAGCGCGTGCGCGAGGCGGTGAGCCTCGCCATCGACCGGCGCGCCATGAACCAGGCGGAGACGGGCGGCATGGGCAGGCCGACGGGGAACTGGATCAACGACGACGTCCAGTACGCGATCGAGTGGCCCGAGTTCCCCCGCAACGTCGAGAAGGCCAAGCAGCTCCTGCGCGAGGCCGGCTATCCGAGCGGCTTCGACGTGGACTGGGTGACGCCGCTGCCCGCCTTCTACTCGCGCGGCGAGCGCATCATCGCCCAGCTCCGCGAGGTCGGGATCCGGGGCCGGCTCCAGACCATGGAGCGCGGCATCTTCTTCCAGCGGCTCCAGGGCGGGCTCAAGGAGTGGCCGGGCGTCCAGATGATTTTGCACGGTGTCCGCATCGCGGGGAGCTGGTCGTTCTGGTACGAAGGTCACTTCAAGTGCGGTGGTTTCAACTCGCGCGATCGGATCTGCGTGAAGGACCTCGACGGCAAGTTCGACCAGTACGAGCGCTCCATCAATCCCGCCGAGCGCAAGAAGCTAGCGGAGGAGATCCAGCGCGCGATTCTCGAGAACTACTATCTGGTGCCGGTGTTCCGGCACGCCTTCGTCAATGCGATCGGTCCTCGCGTGGCCGCCCAGAAGTGGCAGGACGTGTTCCCGACGATCACCACCGGCTATGCCTATCCCTGGGAGGCTCTGAAAGTGAAGGACCAGTAGCGAGGCGCCGGCATGCTGCAGTTCATCCTTCGCCGCGTCGCCTACAGTATCGTCACGCTCTTCATCCTGAGCGCGACGATCTTCCTCATCGTCCGCCTCACCGGCGACCCCGTGGCGCTGATGGCGGAGGCGAGCGCGCGCCCGGAGGACCTGGAGCGCATCCGCCATCAGTGGGGCCTCGATCGCTCGTGGCCGGTGCAGTACGTGACGTTCATGCAGAACGCGTTCAAGGGCGAGCTCGGCAAGTCGTTCAATTACCGGCTGCCCGTGAGCGAGCTCTACTTCCAGCGACTGCCGAACTCGCTCACGCTCGGGTTCGCCGCCACCCTCATCTCCGTGCTCATCGGCGTCCCCGCCGGCATCATCTCCGCCGTCAAGGTGAACAGCGCGTGGGACAACGTGGCCAAGGGCGTGGCGCTCCTCGGCCTCTCCATCCCCGGCTTCTGGCTCGGGCTCGTGCTCATCCTGGTGTTCTCGGTGTGGCTGCGCTGGCTGCCGACGTCGGGGTCGGGCGACTGGCGGCACGTCGTCATGCCCGCGCTCGCGCTCGGCTGGTACTTCGCGGCGTCGATGCTCCGGCTCACCCGCTCGAGCATGCTCGAGGTCCTGGGCAGCGAGTACATCAAGCTGGCGCGGCTCAAGGGGCTCCCGGACGTCGTGGTCATCGCCATGCACGCGTTCAAGAACGCGCTGATCCCGGTCTTCACGCTGGCCGGCGTCAACCTGGTCGTGATGGTCAACGCGGCCGTCATCATCGAGGTCATCTTCGCGTGGCCCGGCATCGGCCGTCTCCTCTACGAGGGCATCTTCCAGCGCGACTTCCCGCTCGTGCAGGGCGTCGTGATCATGGCCGGCTTCATGATCGTGGCCATCAATTTGGTCGTGGACGTTCTCTACGCCGTCATCGACCCGAGAATCCGGCTCACGAGGTAGGTGGACGATGGCGACGATCGCGACGGACCGAACACTTCCGCGGCGACGTGCGGCCGGCCGGACGCGAGCGGTCCTCGAGGCCCTGCGGGAGGCGCCGCTGGCGGCGGTGATCATTCTCGGCGTTCTCGTGCTCGTCGCGATCCTGGCCGACGTCATCGCGCCCCACGACCCGACCGTTCCCGTCAAAGGCGCCAACGTGTTCGACCCGCCGTTCTGGATGGAAGGCGGCAGCGTGACGACGCCCCTCGGC
>Ga0114129_10007757_pt1 | contig 15266 bp, 16 predicted proteins | sample RhiMetdeltSRZDD1_FD_80071 | JGI IMG/M metagenome (GOLD analysis project Ga0114129, IMG submission 80071) | Populus rhizosphere microbial communities from Tennessee, USA - Rhizosphere MetaG P. deltoides SRZDD1 (version 2) (version 2) | ecosystem: Host-associated > Plants > Roots > Rhizosphere >...
AACGCCTCCTGGGTACGCCGCGCCGGTCCGATCAGCGAGCTGAATCCGGGCGTGCCGGAACGGCGGTCTTGCCGCAGTACTGGAATGCGTGTCCGATCGCCCTTGCATCCCCTACCCAGGTACGGGCTTACCGTCGAACAGACAGCACCGCTGCGGTGCCGAACCGCCTGTTCAAGGAGGCCCAGATGCCCTTCGTCGTACCGGATGCCTGCACCCTGCCGACCGTCGACCAGCCGCTGCGGCTGGCCGAGTTCGACTCCCTGTTCGCCACCGCCCTCCGCACGGTGCAGCCGGACGGCCCGACCCGCACCCGGATGCTGTTGTCCGGCCCAGCCGGGCTGGAAGCCACCGTGCGGGACCTGACCGCACGCGAGAGCGAATGCTGCTCGTTCTTCACCTTCACTGTGACCGGCAAACCCGTCGACGGCGCCGAGGCGGTCACTCTCGTGATCGCCGTCCCCGACGCGTACGCCGACGTGCTGGAGTCGCTGACCGACCGGGCCGTCGCGATGTCGAGCGGAGCGGGGTCGTGACCGCGCCGCTGATCGACCTGCACACCCTGGCCGCCCGCGCTGAGGTACCTGTCGAACGGCTGCGCCACTACGCCGAGGCTGGACAGCTTCCGGCGGAACGGCGCGAGGGCACCCGGTTCGGCTACCCCGCTACCGAAGCCGAGACGATCCGGCTGCTGGCCGCGGCGGACGATCTCGGGCTCGGGGTCGGCGCCCTCACGACACTGGCGAACGCTTGGCGCACCGGCGATTGCGGCAGTGCGCAGACCCGGCTCGCCGAGGCGGTCCAGACGCGTATCGACATGCTGCAGGACGACCTCGGTCAGCGCTATCGGCCAGCGGCCGCGGCACCGCCGGGCAGCGATCGCTGGGCCGCCGCGACCCGCGCCGGGCTGCCCGCTTTCACCGACGTCGCCCGGCTGCAGGCCGTAGCCGCCGCGCTCGCCGACGCACCGCACGCCGGACTGTGCACTGCCTCGTGCGGTTGCGCCGCTGCGCTGGCCGCCCCTGGCGCGGTCTACCGCTTCCCCACTCGGCCGGCGACAACGAGCCGGCGCTGACCTGCGACCTGGGCGCGGACGGCGGCGACGCGCACGACCGGATTACCGTGTGGCAGCAGGTGTTCGCCCATGCACAGGCCCGCGAATCGGTGCCCGACACCAGCACCGCAATCGCGCTGCGGTTCCCGCTCGACGGCGACCTGGCCGCGACCCTCGCCAGGCTGTCAGCGGCTGAGTACCGCTGCTGCGCGTTCGGCAGCTACACCATCGTCGTCGACGCAACCGGCCTGCGGCTGGAAATCCGCGTGCCCAACGGCGCCGCCGGCATGCTCGCCGCCGTCTTCGGCACCGCCGACACCGGGAGGCGACCGATGCGCCAGACCAGCCGTGACGAAGTGCGGCCGCTGCTCGACACCGGCACGACGCTCGTCGAAGCGCTGCCCGAGCCGCATTACACCGCCGACCATCTGCCCAGCGCGGTCAACCTGCCCGGCGATCTCACCGTCGATCCGGCTACCGCGCTCGCACCGGACCGGGATCAGACCGTGGTCACCTACTGCTCCGGCGCCTCCTGCGCCCGCTCGAAGGCGGCCGCCGCCGCGTTTACCCGCCTGGGCTACACCGACGTACGCGTCTACACCGGCGGCGAGTCGGAGAACCGCGAGGAGCTCCGCTGTACGTCTGGGCGGGTTTCAACGGACCACACCATGGCCAGACGGGGGAATACCGAGGATCCTCACCGTGTCCCCAGACTCCTTGGCAGACGATTGAGTTAACCGACGGAGCCTGCCGGGCACGTCGCGTAGACCATCGGGGATGTTGTGTCAACGTATCTGCTGTCGAGGACCACGGGCTCATCTGGGGCTTGCAGACCGCCGCCTTGGTGGCGAATGACGGCACCATTGACTGGTTCTGCACGCCGCGGTTCCACACGCCGACGATCTTCGCTTCTTTGTTGGCTCAGCAAAGGGGCCGGCCATTCCCGCTCCAACCCCTGTTGAGGCTCAGTACGTTGCGAGGCAAATCTATCTGCCGTGTACGCCGATTCTCGTGACCCGCTTCCTCAACGCGGACGGCGTCGGTGAGGTGGTTGACTTCATGCCGGTGGCCGGTGAAAGGGTGACCGATCGGCACCGTCTGGTGAGGATGGTGCGCGTGGTGCGCAGCCAGATGCGCTTCGAGCTGGACTGCCGCGGAACTTCGGCCGCGACCCGCACGAGACAGAGCCGACCGCGGACGGTTTCGTCTTCCGCAGCGCGAACATGACCATGAACCTCTCCGCCGCCCGGCACGGGATAGCCTCCCGACTCGGCGACATGAGAGGGCTGGCAACGGCGCACGGATGCGGGTGATCCTGTCGGCGGGAGAGGTCGGCGGAATGATGCTGGAGACTGCGCCGTGCGGTCCACCGCAGGCGACCATCAGCCGCCGCGGCTAACGGTGCCGCTTTGCGGTACGGGCGGCTCGATCCGAAACCTCGCAATATCCACATCGGATGGTCGATTCGAGGGCCGCGCCATAGCCACGGAAGAGAGGGGAATGCTATGCAGGAGACTCGCACACCCAGCACGGCGGCGGTGGGCTGGACCGCGTTCGCCGGGTGCATGATGCTGATGACCGGAGCGTGGTGGATCATCGCCGGCCTGGTGGGTGTGATCAACGACGACTTCTACGTCACGACCCCCAAGTACATCTTCGAGTTCGACACGACCGCGTGGGGCTGGATACACCTCGTTGTGGGCATCCTGGTGCTGCTGGCCGGGATCGGCCTGTTCTCGGGTGCGGTCTGGGCTCGTATCGTCGGTGTCGTGATGGCATTCCTGGCGACGCTGGTCGGCTTCGCCTGGCTGCCGTGGTATCCGTTGTGGGCCATCCTCATCATCGTCGCTTCGGTCACGGTGATCTGGGCGCTGATCGCCCACGGCCGGGATATCAGCCAGACTTGAGCCGCTCGCCGGGGTGGCAGGCAGAGGGTCAGTAGTCAGGCCCGCGAGTATTCCAAGCTGGCAGAAACGGGGGACGAAATGAGGACGGTCATCGTGGGAGGCGTGGCGGCCGGCGCGTCGACAGGCGCTCGGCTCAGACGCCTCGATGAGACGGCTGAGATTGTTGTGCTGGAACGAGGCCAGTTCGTCTCGTTCGCGAACTGTGGCCTGCCGTACCACATCGGGGGTGCCATCCCGCAGCGCGACAGCCTGCTGCTGCAGACGCCGGAAAGTCTGGCGAAGAGCCTTGCCCTCGATGTACGCACCGGGCATGAAGTGATCCGCATCGACCGCGACGCCAAGCAGGTCGAGGTGCGAGACCTTCGACTGGGGCGAACCTATCGGGAGCCCTACGACAAGCTGGTGCTGTGCCCAGGCGCCCAGCCGGCGCGGCCGCCGATCCCGGGTGCGGACGATCCGCGTGTGGACGTGCTGCGCGACATCGAGGACATGGACCGCATCATCGCCCAGCTGGACAAGGGCGCTTCGAGCGCCGTGATCGTCGGCGGCAGCTACATCGGGCTGGAGCTTGCCGAAGCGTTCCGGTCCCGAGGGCTGGCCACGACTGTGGTCGAGCGGACCGCCCGGTTGATGCCGTGGTTGGACCCGGAGATGACCCGAATCCTGGACTTCCACGTGCAAACCCACGAGGTGGACGTGCGGCTGGGCACGTCCGCCGCCGCTGTACGCAGCCACGAGGAAGGCGGGCTCGCGGTCGAGCTTTCCGACGGCACCTCGGTGCCCGCCGACATCGTGGTCATGGCGGTCGGCGCCCGGCCGGACGTGGACCTGGCCCGTGACGCCGGTCTGAACATCGGACCACGCGGCGGTATCGTCGTTGACGCGCAGATGCGCACGTCGGCACCAGATATTCTCGCCGCGGGTGATGCGGTTGAGACGCCCCACCTGTTGACCGGCAGGCCCGTGCTGTCGATGCTGGCCGGACCGGCGAACCGGCAGGGCCGTATCGCGGCCGAAACGATCGCCGGCCGCGACGGCGCCTACCGCGGTACCCAGGGCACAGCCGTGGTCAAGGTGTTCGACATGACGGCCGGTGGCACCGGCCTCACCGAGACCGAGCTGCGCGCCGCCGGCATGGACTTCCGCAAGGTGTATACCCATCAGAACGGGCATGCCGCGTACTACCCGGGCACCGCTCCGCTGTTCTTGAAGGTCCTCTTCGACCCGGCCGAGGGCAGGCTGCTCGGTGCGCAGGTGCTGGGCTGGGACGGGGTGGACAAGCGCATCGACGTGCTCGCAGTCGCACTACGCGCGGCAATGACGGTGTACGACCTGGAGCATCTAGAGCTGGCCTACGCCCCGCCCTACGGATCAGCGAAGGACCCGGTCAACATGGTCGGCTTCCTCGGTGCGAACCTGCTGCGCGGCGACATCGACCTGTGGTACCCGGAGGACTATCCGGACTGCCGCGACCGGGTGACGATCCTCGACGTACGCACACCCGCCGAGTATGAGGCGTGGCACATCCCCGAGGCGGTTCTGCTGCCCTACACCGAGCTGCGGCACCGGCTCGACGAGGTGCCCCGAGACAAGCCGGTTTATGCCTACTGCCGGTCCGGCTTTCGCAGCTACATCGCCTACGAGGTACTCAAGCAGAACGGCTGGGACGATGTGGCGTTTCTGTCCGGGGGCATGATGACCTATCACGGATTCCACCGCACACCACTGGCGGTCGGCGCCGGCGGCACGCCCGTGGTGGAACACGTCGAAGACATGATGGCCCAACGCCCCGGAGCGCTCGAACATGTCTGACCCGACAGATCCGTGTGCGAAAGGCAGCCCGGCGTCGTGGGCGACGTTCCGGTAGAGGTTGCCGTGCACGTTCGGGCCGAGCACGCCGAGGGCCCGATCTGGGACGCGATGACCGCCCGGCTGTGGTGGGTGGACATCACCGCCAGGCGGGTTCACTGTTTCGATCCCCAGACGGGCAACGGCAGCTGGTGGGCCACCGTGGGCCAGCCCGGTGGTGTGATCCTGAGCGCGGCCGGTGATCCGGTCGTGGCCGGCCCCGACGGTCTGGCCGTGCTCGATCGCGTCACCGGCACCACCGACCTGCGGGTGGCGATCGAACGCGACCGCAAGGGCAACCGTGCCAACGACGTCAAAGTCGACAGCCAAGGCCGGGCCTGGGTCGGCACGATGGCCCTCGACAAGCAGCCAGGCAGCGGCGCGCTTTACCGGATCGACGGGGAGACGGCCACGCGGGTGGTGGACGAACTCACCATCTCCAACGGCCCGGCGTTCGACCCCACGCGGGGCCGTGTCTACCTAGCCGACACCGCCATCAACATCGTTGACGTGTTCGACGGCGACCCGGCCACGGGCGCCCTCACCGGTCGGCGACGCTTTCTCGACTTCTCCGATGTTCGCGTGTGGCCCGACGGTATGACCCTCGACCACGAAGGCATGTTATGGGTGGCGCTTGGGCGGGCCGGTGCCGTGCACCGCTACCGGCCCGATGGAACCGTCGACGCCGTTGTGGAGCTACCCACCGCGAATCCGACCTCGGTGGCATTCGGAGGCGCTGAGGGTAGCGACCTTTACATCACGACCTCATGGTTCGACCTCGACACCGACACCCGCACCGCTCAACCGCTGGCCGGCGCGATCCTGCGCTGCCGCCCCGGCGTATCCGGGCCAACTTCGCCGCGATACACGCGACTGCCACAACCAGGCCCGGCCGCATCTCCAGTCGAGCGTCTATGCGATGAGTAGGGCGAACCCGGCAACGGATACGACATGGCCACGGCGCGCATGACTCAGAACCGAAGACCAACATTCGCACGACCGCTGCGAGTCAGACGTGATCAGCAGGGGCACAACCAAGCGCCGGCGACCGGGATCTACGGGACCATCATCTGTGCCTCCGTGATGATCGCGGTCGACCAGCACGCAACCATCGGCCACGTAGTGGTCACGGTTCTGGTGACCGTACTCGTCTACTGGCTCGCGGAACGGTACTCGGAACTGCTCGCCACCCGGATGCGCGGTGCGCGGATCACTCTCGCGCAGATCGGCAACTCCCTGCGCGCCGGCTGGCCGATGGTGCAAGCGTCGTATACCCCAGTGTTGGTGCTGATCGGTGCCGGGCTCCTCGGCGCGGACACCGCGACGGCGATCTCTATCGCCGTGTTCTACACGTCAGCGCTGCTGTTCTTCCTGGGCTGGCTCGCCGGCCGACGCGGCGGACAAGCCGGCTGGGCACTGGCGGGAACCGTCGCGTTCGTCGGGGGCATCGGCCTGATCATGGTGATACTCAAGCTCGCGCTGCACTAGCTTGCTGCACGAGCTTGTCGCATTCGCGACGGCCCGTCCTTGAAGGCGCCGCGTGGCCAACAGGAGCTTGCACGAACAGCGAGAACCCGCCGAGGTGGTCGGCTTCGGCGACGATCACCCCCTCGACGCCTGCGGGCGGTATGTGCAGGTCGGCGCTGAGTCGGCGAAGGTGACGCCGCGCATGGGTTCCTGGTCGATGCCGTCGACCTGGCTGGGCTGTGCGACTCCGGTGTGTCCAGGATGGTCGGCGCGATGTCGATGATGTGAGTGAAGTGTGACCGCAGCGCACCGGGTCGGTGGTGCGTGTCGGCCCGTGCACTACCATCGGGTTGCGGATGCCGCCGAGGTGGGACGCGACCTGCTTGCCCCACTGGAACGGGGTGTTGCCGGCCCAGGCCCATACGGCCGAGTAGTGCGGGGCGACAAGATCGGTGCCCCATGCGTCCAGGCCGCCGTATTGTTCGGCGAGCGCGAGCTGCTGTTCGGGCGTGACCGGGATGCCGTTGAGCACGGTCATGATCGCGTGGGAAAGCGATGCCCCGGTGGGCTTTGGAAGAGTCGGTCTCGCGAGGTTCGATAGACATGTCAGGGCGCCCGTGGCCCCCTGGACGTTCAATCCCGGCAAAGACGCCCGCCCGGCGTGGCGGGCGCCTAGCGTAGCCGGTTGAGGGGCCCGGATCTGACCCACTGCCACGACGATGAAGTACGCATGCCTTCGTTTGGCGCGTGGGCCGAGTGTTGCTCGGAGCCCACTACCCGGTCGGTCCATATTAGACGTCCTAGTTGAATATGGCGGACGTGCGAACCCCAGTACGGAAGGGAGCAGGCTGCCATGCAACAACGTGCACCTAGCGCGGCGGCTGCCGGATGGACAATGTTCGCCGCGTTCATGATGCTCATGACCGGAGCGTGGTGGATCATCGCCGGTTTGGTAGGCATCGTCAACGATGACTTCTTCGTTACTACCCGCAAGTACATCTTCGAGTTCGATACGACAGCCTGGGGTTGGATCCATTTGATTGTGGGCGTCCTGGTGCTCCTGGCCGGTTTCGGCCTGTTTTCGGGGGCGGTCTGGGCCCGTACCGTCGGGGTGGTCATGGCGTTTCTGGCTACGTTGATCGGTTTCGCCTGGCTGCCGTGGTACCCGTTGTGGGCCATCCTCATCGTCGTCGCCTCTGTCACGGTGATCTGGGCGCTGACCGCCCACGGCAAGGACGTCACGCAAGTGTGATGCACGGGCAACTGATTCGGGCGGTTGGTGTTGACGACTTCGCCAAGGAAGTTCGTCGTGTCGCCTGACACAGCGGGTGGGATTGTCGCACGGAGTGCGCTGCCGGTCAGGCGCCCGGCTTCAGCGGTGTTGGCAACCGGACGTTGGCGGTCCACGGCCAGACTGGGATGCAGGCATTTCGATACCGGGCGCCCGACGGCCGTACCGAAAGTGCTGCCGGCGTCGACCGCCGATGCAGGTTCGGGAGTCCGCCAACCTTAGGCGAAGGTGAACGCTCCGAGTTCGCCTGGGCGGCGATGGTCTGCACTACCACCATTCCGCGCGACCGCGTCATGCTCCGCCGACCATGGCGTCTCCGCCGGGCGGCCTCGCGTCCGGGTATGCCCAACGTTGCGGGCGTCACGGTCGCGGCCAGTATCAGGCTCAGTGAACGACATCGACTGGAACGGGAGATAGCCATGGATGAGTATCCCGAAATTAGCGATCATGGCCTGATCGGCGACCTTCAGACCTCAGCGTTGGTCGCGACCGACGGCACGATCGACTGGTTCTGCGCACCGCGCTTCGATTCGCCCAGCATCTTCGCTTCGTTGCTCGACAGCGAAAACGGGGGCAACTTCCGGATCGCACCGGAGGGCACGACGTACGTGACCAAGCAGCTGTATCTGCCGGGCACGCCCATCTTGATCACTCGGTTCCTGAGCGCGGATGGCGTCGGGGAGGTCACCGATTTCATGCCGATCGCCGGCGACCGCGCCACCGACCGACACCGGCTGGTACGGATGGTGCGTGTCGTGCGGGGCACGATGCGCTTTCGTGTGGAGTGCGAGCCTCGGTTCAACTACGGCCTTGATGAGCATGAGGTCGTGGTGACGCCAGACGGCGCAGCCTTCCGCACCGCGTCATTCGCGATGAACGTCTGTGCTTCCTACGGCGACCACCGCGTGGCACGGCCGGAAGACATCCAGCGGACCGAACGCGGCTTCCAGGTCACCGCGACCGCGGGCGTCGGCGATGTCGCCGGCGTGGTCCTCGAGACGGCGCCAGACGGTCCGCCACGAGTAGTTCCGCCTGACGAAATCGTCCGGCTGTACGAACAGACCCGCGACTTCTGGCGCAACTGGATCGGCAAGTCCCGCTACCAGGGACGGTGGCGAGAAATGGTCGAACGCTCGGCGATGACGCTGAAGCTGATGACCTACGCGCCAACCGGTGCCCTGGTCGCCGCGCCGACAGCGGGGCTGCCCGAGCAGGTCGGCGGCGAACGTAACTGGGACTACCGCTTCACCTGGGTGCGGGATGCGTCGTTCTCCGTCTACGCGCTGCTCGGCCTGGGCTACACCGAGGAGGCCGGAGCTTTCCTGAAATGGCTCAACGATCGCGTGCACGACTCGGTCCAACGATCCACGCCGCTGCAAATCATGTACCGGATAGATGGATCGGCGGATCTCGACGAGTACACACTCGACCATTTCGAGGGGTACAAGGGATCCAGCCCGGTACGCATCGGCAACGCCGCGGGCACTCAACTCCAGCTCGACATCTTCGGTGAGGCAATGGACTCGATCCAACTCGCCGACTCGCACGACCTGCAGACGGCCCACGAGGGCTGGAAGAGCGTCAAACGGATGATGGATTGGCTGTGCGACAACTGGGACCAAGGCGACGACGGGATCTGGGAGACCCGCGGCGGCCGGCAGGACTTCGTCTACGGGCGATTGATGTCCTGGGTCGCCTTCGACCGCGCGATCCGCATCGCCCAGGATCGCCGACGCCCCGCCGACACGCAACGGTGGATCACCATGCGCGACATGATCTACGACCAGATCATGGAGCGCGGCTTCCACCCCAAGCGCGAAGCGTTCGTCCAGCACTACGACACCGACGTGCTCGACGCGTCGCTGCTGTACATGCCGCTCGTCGGATTCATCGCGCCCACCGACCCGATGTGGCAGTCGACCCTTCGCGCGATGGACGACGAACTGGTCTCCGACAGCCTGGTCTACCGCTACGACCCGACCGCGTCGCCGGACGGTTTACGCGGGTCGGAAGGAACCTTCACCATGTGTACCTTCTGGTACGTCGACGCGCTGGCCCGTTCCGGGCGGCTGGAGGAGGCACGGCTCACCTTCGAAAAGATGCTCACCTACAGCAACCACCTCGGCCTGTATTCGGAAGAGGTCGCGCCCACCGGCGAACAGATCGGCAACTTCCCGCAGGCGTTCAGCCACCTGGCCCTGATCAGCTCGGCGATGAACCTCGACTACCAACTCGACCACGGCGCCGGCTACGTCGAACCGGTCCTCGCCCACGGCACCGCCACGACCTGACGGTCAGCGGCCACCGGGCCGACGCCGGCACGCCCTTGGTCGCTTTGGCGTCGCCGGTCAGCGTAGATCGGCAGCGGAAATCGAAGCTGGCGGCCGCAAACCAGTCGGTGACAGCAGAAGTGCTGCGGCAGACCGGAAATCGGGGGTGGTCATGACGGGCTGGAGTGGATCCTTTCGATAGTGCTCGCCAGCATCTACTTTGTCGCGTTGTTCACGGTCTGCGTACCGACGTTCAAGAAGGGCTACGTGATCCTTGGCATTCTCGGGATCTTCCTTCCCTTCCTGTGGCTCATCGGGGCGGTTCTGCCCGATCGGCGGCGCCTTTCGCGCCGCCAGCGGTATGTAAGCAAGACCGCCGAACAGCTTCTTCATCGATCAGTTTGATGGCAAGGAAGGATCGTTCACATGAGCGCAGCGACTGACGAACTGGCTCCCGTCGACTGGGTCCTCGTGGAGTTTCCCGGCAGCAGGTTCACCGGCGAGATCGCACCCGCGATGACCGATCTTGTGGATCGCGGCGTGATCCGCGTCCTGGACCTCCTGATGCTCCGCAAGAATGCTGACGGATCCCTGGATGCCTATGAGCTTGCCGATCTGGACGACAGCGAGGCCGGCGAGTTACGGGCATACGCCGACGAGTTGGCGACCATCCTCAGCGAGGAGGACGTGGCTGCCGCCGCGGCAGCGGTGGAGCCAGGAACCACGGCGGCCCTGCTGGTATGGGAGAACACCTGGGCTGCACCGTTCGTATCAGGCGTACGTCATTCCGGCGGCCACCTGATCGCCAGCGGTCGCATCACCGCGCAAGCACTATTGGATGCAGCTGAAGCACAAGCACAACAGGAAGGAGTGCCGTGATGCCTCTGGCAGCCAGACGAGCACGCAGGGGCAGGGTCATCGGGCCCACGCCCGTCGCACGAACCGCAACAGCAGTCGCGACGACGGCGGTTGTGGCCCACGGGGTGGGCCGCCGCAGCGATCGACGCGAAGACCGGCGAGACGATCGCAGGGACGACGACGACCGCAGCCTGCGCCGCTGAATCCACGCGCGCAGGCTCGGTGCGCTGGAACGGACTCGGCGCGCAGAGCTTCGGCTCGGCCGGCCGATGACTTCGACGCCATGGAGCACGACACGCAGCTGGCGCTCAGCGAAGCACAGGCGGCCACCGGGCTCATCACCGCACCGTCGCGGCGGCATGACGAGCTTGTCGGCCGGCTGGAGGCGTATCGCGGCCAGGCGAACCTCCTGGGGCTGGCCGACAATGCCGGCTTCGACCGGCTTTCCTCGTATGCCTGGGACGTGCTGCGGGCAGTGCCGTGCGACATCGATGAAGCGTCGTCGCTTGTGGACAGGCTCAGCGTCAGATCGGCAGGCGGCGCCTGTGACGTCAGCGTGGCGAATGCCCATCCAGAATGATCACGACAATCGGATCATCGCGCACCGGCAGATCGGGATACCGAGCAGCATAGATCGCCGCCGCCTCGGCTCGCTCCGGTGTTCCCACCGCAGCGACGTGGCCGACGCCCTGGCGTACTGTGCCCCGCAACAACACCTGCAGCGGGTGGAGCCGGCGGAAGTTGCGCCACCACCGTTTTCCGTCCGGCCCGCCGACCAGGACCACCAGCCGGTTTCCAGACTGCGCGTACATCACGGGCAGACGCACCCGCCGGCCGCTGTTGCGGCCGATGAACCGCAGCTCGGCCACCTGGTGGTCGGCCAGGCGCCGCACTCCAGGAGTCCGAAGGATCCAACAGGTGAAGGCGTTGACCAGCCGCAGTCTCGGCCGGGTCGGATGTGGGGCGGCACGGCTCGTGCGCGCGGTTGTCATCGCCCCTCACCTCCTCCTCAGCTCCACAATCGGCCGCGCTCTGCGGCCGTGGGCAGAGGCCAAAGACCCGATTTGGGCGGCAGGTCCTTCACAGCGGGGCCCTTGCACTGGTGCGTTCAGAATATTCTGAACGTTAGGAAATACTGTGACGGAGGAGCCGGCGTTCGCCCACGAGGTCGGCATGGTGCTGTCCGGGATGGGCCTGCCGACCGCGTTCGGCAAGCTGATGCGCTGGCTGCTGATCTGCGACCCGCCGCAACAGACCAGTGCGCAGCTGGGCGCGTCACTCGGCTTGTCCAAGGGATCGGTGAGCACGGGCATGCGCGCGTTGGAGCAGCTGGCATGGTGCGGCGGGTCCCGGTACGCGGCCGCGGCCACGCCTACGAGATGCTGCCCGACGCTCTCGTGCACACAGTCGACGCACGGCGGATGTACCTCGTCATTCACGACGTGATGCAGAAAGGCATCGACGTGCTCGGCGGCGACGAGCAGCTGCCGCGGGCGCAGCGGCTACGGGTGAGCCATGACTTCTACGCCTTCGTCGCCGAACGGATCCCGCAGCTCATCGACGAGTTCGCTGAGCGTGAAGGACTCACTCAACCCCAGAGAAAGGACACCTGATGGCGGATACTCCGGCCGGTCAAGCACGGACAACGCGGTGGCCGAAGCGTGGTTCGCCTCGCTCAAACGCGAACTGCCCTACGGGACTCGTTGGGCAAGAAACGAACGAGCCCGCCCGGACGTGTTCGGCTGGATTGCCTTGTCACGATATGCGGGTGACCCGGCTCGTTAACCATAGTGGTACGGGCTTGGGGTCACCTTAGTCGTGAGGAGTGGCCCTGTGGACTTCGATCCTTGTCTGATCCGCTCGGTTACCGCCGAGGGCGTTGCGCGCATCAAGATCGGGCATCCGCTGTTGGACGCCTTCCTGGATCTGGTGGCTTCACGTTCGCGTTGGAACACCGTCCTGGCTAGCGCTTTCGATCTCAAGGTCTTCTTCACCGTCGTGGCGAAAGATCCTGTCGAGGTCGACACGAACGACGTGCTGGCTTTCATTGCCCCGCAACGCCAGCCCCGGCGCGGGGCAATGGTGATCCGCATCGAAGACGGCGAACGAGGTCTGGCGTCACGCACGATCAAGCGACGTCTCGCAACGATCGCCAACCTGTACGAATATCTGCTGGTACGCGGCGACACGTCGGTGACCCGCAACCCGGTTCCGCGTGGGCTGGCGCTTCGTCGGCCTGGCGGGCGGACGGTGGTTCGCGGTGTTCCGTTGATCCGGGCGCCACGGACGTTGCCGAGGGTGATCGATCCACCGGAGGCGAACGCGTTCGTTGGAGCATAAAGATGCCCCGGACCGGTCACAGTCGGTTCTACGACCTCGAACGGGAGGCCCCCGATTCCGTGTGGCTGCCCTCAGGCTCCGGACGGCGACAGGCCGTCGCGAGTAACAGCCGTCGAGTGACGGACCCGATTCGGGTGACTGGAACGCATTGACAGCACCACCCATAGTGGAACTCAAATGCGCCGAGGCGCTGGACTGCGGATGGTGTGAATGAGTCAGGAGCCGACCGACACACCGGCCGTCGATCGGGTCGGCGACCCGGTACCGCCTCCGCCGGCCGGACCCCCACCGGCACCGCGCTCCAGTAAGCCTCCGTGGGAGGCGATCGTGGCCGTCTCCACCGCCGCCGGTGTGATCATCGCGTTGATCGTGGGTCTGCCCAACCTGTGGCGATCCGATACCCCCGCCCCAGCGCACTCTGTGACGAGCGCCGCCTCACCCTCACCTCAGCGCGCGACCATTGCGATACTCTCGCCGGCGTTCACCGACCGCGTACCTGTGACGTGCGTTGGAACGGCGTGCGCTGTGGAGGTCCGTGGAAGGTTTGACGGCGCCGGGAAATCGGTGCATCCCTACGTCCTGATCGCATACGAATGCTGCCCGGGCAGCACGCTGTCGTATTACGTGCAGTGGGACTCCACCCAGCAGATCTCGGGCGGCGACTTCACGGCCCGAGCGTACGTGGCCAAACCGCAGCCGGGGGCGACATTTCAGCTGCGCGCGGTGCTGACCACGCAGCCTGTCCGGCCCGCCCCGTCCGGTGACGACCTGATCATCTGGTCGGATTCGATGGTGGACAAGTTCGGAGTCGTCGCGCAGTCGGACCTGGTCACCATGAAGGTCTCCGGCGTGGTCGAGGCGACGGCCTTCTGCGACTGCCCGAGATAGCCGTGCCGGCGCAGCTCCGCCTCGACCTCGTGGGACTCGGGCAAGTGATCGTCTAGGAGCTGACCCGTGAGCCGGTGCGCCGCATCGCGTCCACGTCCAGCTGCGCCTCCGCGAGCGTGGCATCGATCTACTCTGGGGCTCAGTCCTGGCGGGGCTGCTATCGTTCGACCCCATGTGGAGCGAGGAGCTCGGTCCACTGCCCTGGTCGAGGGCGACCACGGACCCGTCCCGATCGGGTCCTGGCTGACAAGGCATACGCGTCGAAGGCCAACCGCGCCAACCTGCGGCTGCGCGGGACCCGCGCGACGATCCCGATCAAGGCCGACTACGCCGCCCACCGACACAACCGCGGATCGAAAGGCGGACGACCGCCCGCCTTCGACCCCGACATCTAGGGTCCTCGGATTGATTGACGCCTGAGCATCGTCATGCGGTCGCGGTCGGCGCCCGGCCCAACGCGATCAGCCAAACCTGCTCAACAAGATGCTCGGCCAGCTCGACGCCTGCCTACACGACGGTCGTCCGTTTCAGGATAGATGGGTGCAGACGCCTCTACGCTTCCCCGAGCTTCGAACTCCGCGGCGAGGACCGGCGCAGACACCACAGCCGCCGCACGACGGCCGAAGGGACAGGCCGCGCGGGATCAAACCTCCCAGTTCGCGGCACATCCCAAGAATGAGCGCGACGTCGCCGACGCCGCGCTCATCCAAATACGCAAGCACCGAACCTCATCCGGCCTAGAGGGTGACCACATCGGAGACATTCGTGGCGACCAATCAGCCGCGCCTTAACGAGTAGCACCGCCGACGAGAGGCGCCGCTGCTCGACCGGGCGCATTCAACAGCGTCACGACGCAACGAACAAAGAGGCAGGCCACAACACTAGCCAAATTGCAGGCGAGAGATCACGATTCCTTACGAACCATGATTACCTCCCCAACAACCCCCCAAACGACGCGCAAGGACGTCGATGGAGAAGATCGGCTTGGAGTGGTGTCGGCGCCCCCGTCCGGTACAACGGCGCGTCGAGGACGAGCATCAGCCTCGGCTACGGCGCCTTAACTGTCGGTACGGATAGCCCACCGCGGTGAGACTCATCAGCGTACAGGTCAAATGAGAATCGCCAGGTCGTCGCGCTGATCGGTTCAGGCGCTGTTCGGTGATGGACCCGTTCCGGACATGGTCAAGGTGTCAGACAAGGGCGTCCAGCTAAGACAGCCCTCATGATCTCGTTGCGGCTCCACCGCCGGTCGACTACGCGCCACAGGCGGATCGCCGCAAGCCCACACACGGTCCTTTCCAAGTTCCGACGTCTTAGGTCAGGCGTCCGCGAACGGAGCCGCGTAC
>Ga0114129_10007758_pt1 | contig 15266 bp, 19 predicted proteins | sample RhiMetdeltSRZDD1_FD_80071 | JGI IMG/M metagenome (GOLD analysis project Ga0114129, IMG submission 80071) | Populus rhizosphere microbial communities from Tennessee, USA - Rhizosphere MetaG P. deltoides SRZDD1 (version 2) (version 2) | ecosystem: Host-associated > Plants > Roots > Rhizosphere >...
CAACGGGACGTGGTTCAACTGGAACGACATCACGCCCAGCACCACCTGGACGTGGGCACGGGTCACCAACGACGCCGCCGCCGACGCGGTGATCGTCTGGAACCTGGCCGCGGGCAGCCACACCTTGACCCTGGCGTATCGTGAGGACGGCGCGCGCGCCGACCGCATCCTCATCACCAACGACTCCGCCTTCACGCCGACGGGCACGGGACCGGCGCCCACACCCACCGCCACTCCCACGCCGGGCGGCACCTTCTCGGGCTACTACCGCATCATGGCCCGCCACAGCGGGAGCGCCCTGACCGTCTCGGGCGCCTCCACCGCCAACAGCGCGGCCGTCGTCCAGTGGACGTACGGCGGGACCAGCACCAACGACGAGTGGCTGGTCACGAGCATCGGCAGCGGCTACTTCCGCATCGACGCTCGCCATAGCGGCAAGGCGATGGTGGTCTTGAGCGCTTCCACCGCGGAAGGCGCCGGGATCATCCAGTTCACCTACGGCGGCACGAACACCAACGACGAGTGGCAGTTCGTCGACGTGGGCGGCGGCTACTTCCAGATCCGGAACCGCATGAGCAGCAAGTCCGTGGAGGTGGTCGGCGGCGGGCTCAGCAACGGCAACGCCGTCGCGCAGAGGACGTACTCCGGCGCGACACATCAGCAGTTCGAGATGATCTCGATTCCGTAGGTCGCATCTCACCGGGGAGCCCTCGTTCGAGGGCTCCCCTCCAATCCGTCGGGTGGTCTTGGAGGCAGAAAACACATGCGATACGTGTGTCGGTACTCGTACGTCCTCTTGGGCATGATCACGGCCCTGATCCCGTCGCTCGCTTCCGCGCAAGGTCCCGGGCTCGGCCAGCCGACATGGGCGAGCGGCGACCTGTTCCGCGTCGTGTCGAGAATCAAGTCGACGACCGCCGGCGGCTCCGCCCGCGGCAACAGCAACGTGGCGATGCACAACGGCTATCTCGTGGTCGGCTACGCACCCGACTCGGGACGCGCCGGCGGCGGCTTCTCGTTCTACAACATGTCGAACCCGCGCTCGCCGCAGCTCGTGTTCCGCCGCGACGAGAACGCGCTGCGCGAGCCGCACGGCTTCGGCTTCAGCTACAGCTACCCCGGCAAGTACGTCGTCCTCCAGGCCATCAACGGCATCCAGTTTTGGGACTGGACGAACGTCACCAGCCCTTCGCTGCTGCGCTACATGACACTGTCCGGCATCCAGGAGTCCGACTACGCCAGCGGCGCGTGGTGGTGCTTCTTCCAGGCGCCCTACGTCTACGTCGGCGGCTCCGGAAACGGCATCTACATCGTGAACGCCAGAGACCCCCGGAACCCCGTGCTGGTGAAGCGCGTGCCCACCAGCGCGACCGGCGGCTTCCGCGTCGGCCCCGTCTACGCCATCGGCAACCTGATGGTCATCGCCAGCATGGACACCGCCGGCATGGCCACGCTCAACATCAGCGATCCGGAAAACCCGACGCTGATGGGGCGCTCGACGGCCAACGGCGCCATCTACAGCGCCTTCGCCAACGGCAACCGCATCTTCGGCGCGCGGAACGCGAACCGGCTCGACATCTACGACATCACCAACCCGAACACGATCACGTTTCTGCGGTCTTCGCCGGACACTGGCGACAAGGGCGGCTACGTCTCGACGCAGGACGGCTTCGTGCACATGGGCAGCTCCGGCAGCTACCGCAAGATCCGCATCTCGGACGCGGCCATCGTGGGCACCGCCAACAAGCCCGACTCCGCCGAGGACTGGGACTTCGCCACCGCGCTCGGCAACTTCGTGTTCGTCGGCCAGGACCACTCTCAAGGCAGCCCGATCGTTCCGCACCAGGCGGCACCGGACACGACGCCGCCCGCGGTCAACATGGTGAACCCGGCCAACGGCGCCACCAACCAGCGCACGACGTCGCGTGTCGGCCTCACTTTCACCGACGGCATCGACCTCGCCACCGTGAACAGCAGCACGTTCATCGTGCGGCCGGTGGGCGGCTCTGCGCTGCCGGGTAAATACAGCGGCCAGACGCAGATCCTCAACTTCTGGCCGGACCAGCCGTTCGTCGCGGGCACGACGTATGAGGTTGTGATCCCCGCCGGCGGCATCCGCGACTACTGCCGCAACGCGGTGGCCACGACCTTCACCTCGACCTTCACCATCACGGGCACGCCCGTGAACACGCCGACGCCCACGCCGCAGACGGCCACTCCGACGCCGGTCCCCACAGCGACGCCGGGACCGGGCCCGACGTCGACACCCACGCCGACGCCGCCGCCCACGGGCGGGAGCAACCTCGCCCTCAACCGCCCGGCGGCCTCGTCGAGCAACTGGAGCGCCACCTACGACGCCCCCAAGGCGTTCGACGGCAACAGCACCACCACGCGCTGGTCGTCGGCGCAGACGCAGCTCAACAACCAGTGGATCCGCACCGACCTCGGCTCTGCGCAGACGTACGACCAGGTCGTCCTGAAGGAATCGTTCGTCCGCGTCACCTCGCACCGCCTGCAACAGTCGAACGACGGCACCACCTTCACGGACATCCCGGGAACCGTGGGCACGTCCATCGGCGCGAACCGGACCGTCAGCTTCGCGGCGGTCACGTCCCGGTACGTGCGGCTCTTCATGAACACGTCGAGCATGGAGCCGTCGATCTTCGAGATGGAGGTCTACAACAGCGGGACGAGCCCGACGGCGACTCCCACGCCGGAAGTTCCCACACCTACACCGGACGTCCCCACTCCCACGCCGACGCCCGGGCCAACGGTCACCCCGACGCCCGTCGTGCCGACGCCCACGCCGAGCGGCACGTTCTCCGGCTACTACCGCCTGATGGCCCGTCACAGCGGCAGCGCTCTCGTCGTCTCCGGCGCCTCCACCGCCAACAACGCGGCGGTCGTGCAGTGGACGTATGGCGGCACCAACACCAACGACGAGTGGCTGCTCAGCAACATCGGCGGCAGCTACTACCGCATCGACAACCGCCAGAGCGGCAAAGCCATGGTGGTGGCCAGCGCCTCGACGGCCGAAGGCGCGGGCATCATCCAGTTCACCTACGGCGGGACGAACACCAATGACGAATGGGCGATCGTCGACGTCGGCGGCGGCTACTTCCAGCTCCTCAACCGGATGAGCAGCAAGTCCGTCGAAGTCACGGGCGGCGGCACCGGCAACGGCAACGCCGTCGCGCAGCGGACGTACAGCGGACAGACGTACCAGCAGTTCCAGATCATCGCGATCCCCTAGGTCCTCCCCAGTGGGCCGCCGGCGTCTTCGGCCGGCGGCCCACTCCTCTCCTCCGTGCAAATCGCCGGTCGCCGGTAATATCTGGATACGCCGCGAGGATATCCTGCAGCCTGTCGGAGACTGCCCTTTTCAGGTCAAGGACCTATGCCGATTGTCGCGGGACCATCAGACGCTACACTGCGATCCCATTGGGTTTATCCTTGCTGTCGACTAGGTGTTGGGCAGACCGTGAACCGCTAGCGGTGCCCGAAGAAAGGAGCGGCCCGATGCGATCGGTAGCCGAGGACGTCGTGATGGCCTTGCTCGTTACGGTGGCAACATCGGCAATCTGGGCCTGCGGCGCGGTGTTTGCCATGTTTAGCTCTGCGACGGCTTTCATCGCGCTTCCGGTGTGCGTGGTCGCGCCCTATGTGGCGGCGCTCATCTGCGGCGGCCAACCGGTCGGACCTCGTAGTCCCCGGCCAGGTGTCGTATGGGGAGGTATCGTCATCACGGTTGGATGCCTCACGCTCGTGTTTACGGCTCTCGACATACCTCTCGCCGCGCACGAAGCTTTCACGAGCATGACCAGCGTTGGCGTACTCTTGGCTGCGTTCGTCGGGGCAGTGTTTGCATGTCTGCTTGAGCGACGGCAACGGCAAAGCATGCAAGCATGAGCCATGCGGCTGAGGTCACGGGCGCTATCGCGCGGCTGCCCAACAAGCGGATGCAGCTGACGAAGCGCGGAGATCTTGTAGGTAGGTGTCTCAGGTGGGCTCCTCTTCATTGAGTCGCGCTTCGCAGCTGATCCGCGGTGTTGGGCGGACCTGAGGTAACCGAAGAGTATGGCCGCGCCCGCTGACGTTCGAGCTATTCACAGCCTCGTGACGATGGTGCGCAGTGGCCTCGTGCCCGCCCTTGACCTACGTGCGTGGGCGGACGACATGATCCTGCGGTACGACGTTCCACCGCTGTGGCTATGCAACCTAGCGCTCGCGGCAACGACGGAGGCCGCGGAGGCGGCGATTGGTGATTTCGACGACGAGCAGTGGGACGGGCCAGACGACGATGAGCACCTCGCTTGTGTCTTCTTGCAGTATGCAGAGGGCCAGATCTCGTGGGCGCGTTGTCTCTCGGCGGCTGGGGCGTACGCGGACGTAAGGAGCGGCAACTGGACCTGCGAGGAGTTCTACGCGATGCTGACCGAGTTCGAAGCAACGTGTGGCTCCGCTGACCTCGCGACGCGACAGTTTGCACAAGTCACCGCCAAGCTGGGGTCGGCCATCGAACGCATACGCACGCTGCGAATGGTGCACGTGGGGCATGCGCCCAAATAGGCGGCCGCCCAACAAGCGGATGCAGCTGACGAAGCGCGGAATCTTGTAGGTAGTGTCCAAGATGGGCTCTTCTTCATTGAGTCGCGCTTCGCAGCTGATCCGCGGTGTTGGACGGACCCTGGGAGGCGTCATGGGTGCGCGAAGAAGTCTGTTGCTACTGGCCGGGTTCGCGGTCGCGCGTTCCACGTCGGCCATGTGGGCAGATATCCCAACGTGGCAGCTTGTCCAGCGTTCGGACGTGGCGGTCATCGCCACCCTTCAGGATGTACGGGGGCGGACCAACGGCAAGATCGAAGTCGACGATGGCCTGCTGGTCGTGGAACGGACGAACGGCCGGATCGAAGTCGACGAAGGCAAGCTGGTCGTGGAAGTTCAAGTCTTTGGCAAGACACCATCCTCGAAGACCCTTCGGCTGCGTTGGTCAAATGAGGCGGACATCGTCTGCCCACGTATTGACCATGAGCGTCATCGCAACGTGCGCGCGCTCTGGTTGTTGAAGATCGACGAAGAGGAAGGGGTGGTGCGCGCAGACTACCCCGGTCGTGTCATCCCCCTCGCAGATGCTGAGGTTGTCGCGTACGCGCTGCAGGAGCTTGGAGCTGCTTCGGCCGCAGTGCAACAAGAGCCGAAGCATCGCGCCACCGTTGCCGTGCTCGAGCGTGCGGTGAAGGAGCCGCAACAGGTGGGGCCGTCCAACAAGCGGATGCAGCTGACGAGGCGCGGATCACTTGTAGGTAGGTGTCCAAGATGGGCTCTTCTTCATTAGGTCGCGCCTCGCAGCTGATCCGCGGTGTTCGGCCGACGCTAGGAGCCGCGAGGGGAACACGACCATGACCGCCAAGCCACGGCGCCGGCTGCAGACTCCGAAGTCGGACCTCTGGAGCCTCGACGGACTACCCGAGCGTAAAAACATCGTAGCTGAGAAGCACGTCCGTCAACTCCGAGCGCAGATTGCGCGGGCGGAATCTGCGCTGCGGAAGAACCCCGACCTTCGCAGCTTCGGGAGCCTCAACTATGTTCGCCACTTGTTGTGGCTCTTGGGCGATGAGCGCACCAACTTCTACGCCAATGAGATCCTGCGGCAGGACTTTGAGGGCTATATCGCTGATTTGCTGTCCGGCTGGTGTCGCGGACGGAACGCGTTCCTGGCAATTGCCCAGCTCGCGGCGAGCCGCGAGCGCTCGAAGTACCCGGACACCACGGCGGCGTGTAACCTGGCGATCGGCGACGAGTATGCCAAGTTGGGGCGTGCAAAGGACGCTGGCCGGTACTTTCGACTTGTGGCGACGGTCAGAACGGTGCCATCGCTCTACCGAACGCTCGCCAGGACCAGACTAGAGGCTTTACGCGCACTGGTCAGGAAGTAATCGGGGCAGATGCGGCGCGGCCGAACAAGCGGATGCAGCTGACGAGCCGCGGTGTTCGGCAGCCGTGACGCGCGATCGGTGGTTCGTGAACGGTGCGATGGCCTTGCTCGCACATTCAGTGGCGGAAGACGCGGAGGTGGATAATGCAAGTCGACACGCTTGACCAAGCCGAAGCGATCACGCGCCTCAAGAAGCTCGAACGAGTATCGCGCTTGCTCGAGATCGCGAAAGGTCGGTCTGCGGTCCGCGGGCGAGCGCTCTTCCTGATTCGACTCGCCTTCGGAGCACTGCTAGCGTTGTTGCTCGTGTTGCTGTGGACGACCGCGGATAAGGACGCGCTATTGGCCGTGCTGGGCAAAGGCGAAATGTCAGGCGCGATGGTTCTCGTCACTGTTGCCTTGTTTGCCGCGGGTCTCACGGAGCGCCTTGGGCGACGTATAGACGCCGTGGTGGAACTGCTGGAACTCCACGGTATTCCATCGCACGGTTCCGAGCAGCCGGTCATGGCGACTACTGCCGCGGAGGAAGGCGCACGACGGTGATCGCGCGGCTGCCGAACAAGCGGATGCAGCTGACGAGGCGCGATCCACTTGTAGGTGTGCGCGCTACGCGCGCAGGTCTTCATTGAGTCGCGCCTCGCAGCTGATCCGCGGTGTTCGGCGGCTGAAGGGACGTGCGCTGTGCCCGACGTAGACTTCAACGTGTTGCTGGCGATGATTCAAGTGCCGGCTGGCCCGGGTAGCGTTGACGCTCGATGGCGTGCGGCGTTTCCGGGAGCCGCAGACGAGCAGGTTCAGGCGTGGACGCCGCTGCAATCGTCGTCGCGAAGGTGAAGTCCGGTACCATGGGCATAACGACAGCGGCGCTATTCCTCAGCCGCGACTTCCCGGGCATTGATCGGAATCGCTTGGACATGGAGGTCTGGCAGACGCTGACGAATGCGGACCGCGAGTGGCGCCCAACATCTCCAGAGATGTCTCTCGCCACGCCATCGTCTCTGATGGACCTGATTCGTTGTTGTGAGGTCTACTGTGACATCGCCTGCTGTGGAACGAGCGCGCTCGATGTAACACATGTCCACATTGGAAGCTGGATCGACCGCAGTGGGCTGCAGGCCGCTTACCTTGCGCACCAGCAGCTTGCGGACCTCGTCCTAAAGGTCGAGCATCATCCTGGCAAGGTCACATCGGTAGAATTCAATGACGAGTGGAGCAGCGGGTCGCAATGTGCAGACTACCTGCGTGAGTGGTGCCGCGAGCTTGATCAGGCGATTGCCTTGTGCGAGGCGCCGTGAACGCGCAGCCGCCGAACAAGCGGATGCAGCTGACGAAGCGCGGAGATCTTGTAGGTAGGTGTCCAAGATGGGCTCTTCTTCATTGAGTCGCGCTTCGCAGCTGATCCGCGGTGTTGGGCGGACGCTGGGACCGTGATGTGGATGCGAAGAGCCGTCGCACGCGTCATCGCGCTCTGTGGCGCTGCGCTCTTTGGTGCCCTGGCTTGTTCACGAACTCATGGCAGCGCGACGGAGTCGGCGATGGTTGGGCTGCTACATGCAGCGCACAATGCACTCGAGGGCTATCGCGCGAACTGCGCGGGTTATCCGTCCGCACTCCCCGCTGCATTTGTCACGCCGGCCGGTTCCGGCGCGTGTTCGAATGCGGCTGCATACACCAGTAGCACGCGTGACCCGCTGGTCGAGGTGGTCAATGGCCGCGTGGTCAATCATTACGCGTGGACATATGGACCAGCATCGTGCTCCTCCGCGGGTATATGCGCCAGCTATAAGATCGAGGCTGTTCCTGTCGGAGTGCCGAATCCAGATGCGTGGCGCACATTCACTCTCAGGCCGCACAGGCTCCAATGGGTGTCCCGTGGTGGGATCTTCAATGCCAGGCACGACGGTGGTTACGACTGGTGAGCGGCGGCGCCGCCCAACAAGCGGATGCAGCTGACGAAGCGCGGATATTTTGTAGGTAGCCGTCCAAGATGGCCTTTTCTTCATTGAGTCGCGCTTCGCAGCTGATCCGCGGTGTTCGACGCTTACAGGAAGCGTGAGCTGACCATGAGCAGCAAGCCGACGGCAGCGGCGAGCGTAGTCGCCGTCCTCCTGTTGATCGGTACGCCCGCACTCGCGAAGGTCGTAGGTGGCCCAGCCGAGTATCACGATCTTCAGCCGTTGGCGGCGGTCTCCTACAGCGGTCCTCTTGGGCTGTCCGCTTCCGCTGGGTTGTTGTCCGGAACGCGGAGTGCCTGCACGCAGACCCTAAGCGGAGGCTTCGTGCAAGCTGAAGCGGGGCTGGGTGGAGGTCGGCTGAGTGCAGGTGTAGCAGCAGCCTTGTCAACCTTCCCGGCCATCGCGGCGATCGGCGCCAAGGCGTTCGTTCTCCGCAGTTGGTCGAGTTCGTCCACGCTTTCAGAGCATCAGACCTACTTGGGTGCCGGCGTCGACCTCACGCTGTTTCACGCGAAGGTCGGCGTGGCAGGCTACCAACGCGTGTCCGCGACCTCGGCAAGAAGAGGGGCCTGATGGTGTGCATAGGCGCCGGATTCTAGGGCACGAGGTCCTGCGTGACGGCGTCGAACAAGCGGATGCAGCTGACGAAGCGCGGATACTTGTAGGTAGGTGTCCAAGATGGGCTCTTCTTCATTGAGTCGCGCTTCGCAGCTGATCCGCGGTGTTGGACCGGGCTTCACCATCGGCTGAGTCCGAGGAGGCCTTCTTAGGCTTCCTCTCGAAGGCACCCGAGCAACGGCAACGGCCATCACCGGCCGTCCGGCGCAACGACTCGCGCGTGTCGCCGCGTGTCGCGCAGCAGCGCTCGCTGGGGTGGCCAACTGGCTCCATGCCATCGCTCGCATGGCGTCCCAATTTGCGGAGGTGCACATCGGGCGTCGCGCCGCCTCGCCACCATCGACTGCGACGCGACATGGTCGGCCTGACGTCAACGGCATTTTGTCTTTGCGTAGCAAGCGTTAGCGCAGGTGACCCAAACGACACGGCGAGGCTGTTCGCGCTCGACCTCCGTCGAGCGCGACGTTCCCGTGTTCGACGGCGTCGGTGGCTGTTGCGCACAGCCCTTGCGGCCGGCATCATGGACCGGCAGGGCCCATGCGCAACGACAACGTCATCGGCGGCCCGGTCCAACAAGCGGATGCAGCTGACAAAGCGCGGAATCTTGTAGGTAGGTGTCCAAGGTGGGCTCTTCTTCGTTGAGTCGCGCTTTGCAGCTGATCCGCGGTGTTCGGCGGACACGGGACACGTGATCGGAGCTCGACCGTGACGTACTGGCACGATCCTCGAGCGGAAGCCATCGTCACCGACGCGATCTCGCGCATGCGCGACGCTGAGTCCCTCCGCGGTGCAGGCCAAGCACGAGAAGCTCTGGCCCTCGGTCGCGCGGGCCTTGAGCTCCTTGCCGATCCGTCCGTTGATCGGGAGAATGCCGTCGAGCTCACCGCAATCATCACGCTTACGATCCTCGTGGAGGAACTCGCGGCTGAACTTCAGGAACCCGGCGCCTCTGGGCAGGACCTCGTCGACACGCTCGCCGTCTTGAAACGCACCGGGGACGCGATGAGCCGCAATCCTGAAGCGAATGCCGCGGCCCCCAACGGCTGGCGCGAAATGCAGGCAAAATGGATTCCGTTGTTGGAAGCACGGCTGATGACGCGGTGAGCGATCATTGGCTGCGGTGCCGCCGAACAAGCGGATGCAGCTGACGAAGCGCGGATTCTTGTAGGTAGGTGTCTCAGGTGGCCTTTTCTTCATTGAGTCGCGCTTCGCAGCTGATCCGCGGTGTTGGGCGGACCTGCGGTGACCGAAGAGGGTGCACCGCCAGCGTCTTCGTCGCATGATAGGTGCGCGATGAAATACAACCCCGACATCGCGCCCGATCCCTCCCGCTGGCTCGACACGGACGATGATGAGCGCGCACTCGCAATACAGCAGTATCACAAGCGGGCGAAGGAGCCGGTCGGTGAGAATGCCACCCTTCACGCTGCTATCCACGCAGCCGTGGAGAATCAGATCGCCGAAGGTCACTTGGTCGCTACGGCCACCTTGTCACGACTCATGGCAGAAGGCCTCGACCGACACGACGCGATCCACGCAATCGGAGCGATTGTGGCTGCTGAAATGTTCGACGCGATACAGCACCAAGTACCCCATGATCCCGAGCAATACGCTCGCAACCTCCAGGCTCTTACCGCGGCACGCTGGCGTGCAGGGTTGGTGTGAGGGTGCGCCCAAATTTCGGGCCGCCCAACAAGCGGATGCAGCTGACGAAGCGCGGAGATCTTGTAGGTTGGTGTCCCAGGTGGGCTTTTCTTCATTGAGTCGCGCTTCGCAGCTGATCCGCGGTGTTGGCCAACCTTGCGCCGGGAGCTGTGAGTGAAGAGAGGGGCACGGCGACGACCAAGCCCACCGCAGGATCGACGGGCACGGCTGGAGCGGGCGTTGGCCTCCGACGATCCGCTCGGCGAGGTAGGCGCACTCGTTGACGACGGCACCACACTCGGGCAGGTATTCAAGTACGCGTTTGCCTGCATCTTAGAAACGAACTCGGCTGAGCTCCCGATCGTGTTCGATCGCTTCGATGACGGGGATCTGCTTCATATCGAGAACGCACTCGAGGTCATCCAAGCAACAAAGACGCTCGAAGACTACCGTACACTGAAGCGGGCATTCGATGCCGCAATCGCGTCGGGGCTGGATCGTCTGGACGCGTCCGATGTCGTTGCAGGAAGACCGGAGCTGGCCATGCTCGGGCGTCGCTACAAGGCACACGTTGCCGAGATGGAGCGGCAGCTCATCTCCTTCTGTCGGGCGCACGTGGGTGAGCTGTGAGGTTGTCCAACAAGCGGATGCAGCTGACGAAGCGCGGAGATCTTGTAGGTAGGTGTCTAAGGTGGGCTTTTCTTCATTGAGTCGCGCTTCGCAGCTGATCCGCGGTGTTAGGCCACACAAGAACCGTGTGCGCATCATCGACGCGGCCGGCACGGCGACGTCACAGGGAGGGCACTCGTGGGTCTTCGCGTAGAGTTCGCCGGGGCGCAGGACTTCGGCCCTTGCGAATGTTGTCAGCACAACACGCGAAGGGTGTGGGGGTACGTTCACAGCGCCGGCCGAGCGGAGGCCGCCTATTTTGTCCATTGGACGTTGGGTGGTGTGCGTGACCACGGCGCCAACTTTGACCTGATCGTTGGCCGCTGGGGTGAAGGCGCGGAACGTTCGGATCGCGTCGCCATCGCGTTGGAGTTCCGCGTGCTGGACAATGGCCCGAGTTTCATGGTGATCGACGCCGAGCACCGCGAGTTCTCGCATAGCGACCTGGTGGGCCGGGCACTGGCCCGTGACGAGGTTATCGGCACACCTCTGGCACGGCACGTGTTCGATATCGTGGATGCGATCTGGCTTCAGGACGAGCGGATCGTTGAAATCAAGGGCGGTGTGGCCTAACAAGCGGATGCAGCTGACAAAGCGCGGAGTCTTGTAGGTAGATGTCCAAGATGGGCTTGTCTTCATTGAGTCGCGCTTTGCAGCTGATCCGCGGTGTTGTGCGGACGCTGGAGCCGTGATCGGCGCCCGACGAAGCTGACGGCATGTGTCAACGACTGTACATCGCCAGCACCCACCTGCTGCCGCAGCTTCGCTCACCGCATCTCGTCGTCGCGCCGATGCACGAGCCCAGCGTTCGCCCGTGGTTCTCGGCCGAGGTCGTCAATGTCGCGGAGGCGCGGGGTCACGTGGAATGCGGTTGCGGGTTTCCGGTGATCAATGAAAGACGTCCAGACCAAGCGGTGCTGCGCGAGGACGCGGAGACCGTAAAGGCACTTGCCACATACCTGACCGGCCTTGCCAAACGGAAGTACATCGCGGAACTCGTCCTCTCGTACGTGGGGCTTGAGCCCGAGGCGCCAACCAACTGGCGGGAGGTGAGCCTCGCAGATCTTCTCGCGCCGGGCTTTCGCTTCCGCACGGATGAGGGCCTCCGCGTTCGGCCGCACCCGTGAGAGCATCAGCGTCAGCGGGGGCCGACTTCGGCCGTGCGGGCCCGTGCGTGAGTTGCGGCGCCGCACAACAAGCGGATGCAGCTGACGAAGCGCGGAAATCTTGTAGGTAGGTGTCCAAGATGGGCTCATCTTCATTGAGTCGCGCTTCGCAGCTGATCCGCGGTGTTGGCCGGGGCTGAGCCGGGAGCTGAGGTCGAAGAGGCATGCAGGTTGTTCGCGGCGATTTGATCCGCCTGGCCGAAGCAGGCCGATTTGACGTCATCGTGCATGGCGCCAACTGCCAGTGCGCGATGGGGGCGGGCATAGCCAAGGCCATCCGCGAGCACTTTCCGGAGGCCTACGAAGTCGATCGCCGCACCGCGAAGGCGGATCGCGCGAAGCTCGGTACGATCTCGTGCGCCGACATCGTTCGGGGCGGGCTGCATTTCGTGGTCGTGAACGCCTACACGCAGTTCGACCTCAGAGGTCGGGGCGTTCGAGTGGACTACGAAGCCGTACGCACGGCGATGCGTGAGGTCAAAGCGCGGTTCTCAGGAAAGCGCATCGCTTACCCGCGAATCGGAGGCGGGCTCGCCAAAGGTGATTGGAGCAAGCTGTCCCAGATCATCGACGACGAACTCCTTGGGGAGGACCACACTCTCGTGGAGTACGATGCACCAGCATCGTAGGCGGCCCCGTCCAACAAGCGGATGCAGCTGACGAAGCGCGGAGATCTTGTAGGTAGGTGTCCAAAGTGGCCTTTTCTTCATTGAGTCGCGCTTCGCAGCTGGTCCGCGGTGTTGGGCGGACCTGCGGTGACCGACCAGGGTGCGCCGCGGGCGTCTTAGTCGCATGATGGGTGTGCGGTGAAATACGATCCGGACACCGGGCCTGAGGCGGCTCGCTGGCTCAAAGCGGACGACGACGAACGCGCCCTCGCGATACGCCAATACCACAAGCGAGCGAAGGAGCAGGTAGGGCAGAATCCTCACCTTCACGCCGCTATACATGCGGTGGTAGAGAATCAGCTCGCCGAAGGTCACGTCGCGGCCACGGCTACCTTGTCGCGGCTCATATCGGAGGGGCTCGATCGACATGATGCGATTCACGCCATCGGAGCGATCGTGGCTGCCGAGATGTTCGATGCCATCAAGGGCCAAGCGTCCCACGATCCCGAGCAATACGCTCGGAAGCTTCAGGCTCTTACGGCAGCACGCTGGCGTGCAGGGTCAGTGTAGGGTGCGCCCAAATTCGGGGCCGCCCAACAAGCGGATGCAGCTGACGAGGCGCGGAAATCTTGTAGGTGTGGCGCGCTACGCGCGCCAATCGTCATTGAGTCGCGCCTCGCAGCTGATCCGCGGTGTTCGGCGGACCGAATCGGCGTTGTTGGCGCACGATCACGCGCATTTTCTGTAGGAGTGCGGGGATAGCGTGGGTGTGACAGGTGTTCGAGGACTGTGAATATAGGAGCGGGACAATGGTGATGATCACACTTGCTGGCCTGGCCATGCTGGCCGCTCCGGCTCAGAGCGTTCAGCTGTTCAACACGGACGTGCTGGGCCAACCAACGTCACAGGCCATCAAGCTACTTGTTGACAAGGGCGAAGGCGACGCCGAACCATATGTAGTGTGGACCGACGTCGCATGTGGGCGCTACATTGCGGCCTCTGCATTTTATCGAAGGCCCGTGCGGGCCGCCGATGTGGCCGCAGTCCTTGAAAAGCTGTACGAGGGATCAAAGATCGTATCCGGCAACGGCGTGTCTGTGTGGCGCGTCACCGATCGCAAGTTCTCGGTCCAGCTCGCAGAGCAAAATGAAGGCTCCGACGACAAGGTGGTCCGAGTTACATACATCAAGTTCGCCGAGCATGAAGTCAAGCAGTGCTCCGACGCGGTGCACCCTCGCCACTAGGCGCGGCCGCCGAACAAGCGGATGCAGCTGACGAAGCGCGGAGATCTTGTAGGTAGGTGTCCAAGGTGGGCTTGTCTTCATTGAGTCGCGCTTCGCAGCTGATCCGCGGTGTTCGCCGGGCGCTATCGACGTGAGAGGTGTTCGACGTGACGCATGACGCTTTCGTTGCGATGTTTGCGGAGGTCGTCTTCAAGCCCACGATCGCCGCAGGCTTTCGTTTCATCGGCAAGAGTCAGACGATTGCATACGACGCTGCCGCACTTACCGTCGCTCTGGTGCGCCTTGGAGGTCGTTTTGCGCGGCCTGGATCGATCGCCCATGTGCTATGTGCACGCCATCGGTTTCTCCGCGAGGTGAACGAGCTACAAGTTCCCTTACAGGACACTACCGAAGTCGTCGACCACCCCTACAAGTACGTGCCGTCAGAGCTCGCTGGGCTGCGTCCCGAGAAGTGGCGGTACATACCCAGGAACCTGAACTATGACCACGATCGGATAGCCTTCGGCGATCGTGATGTCGATGTCGTTCACTCCGAACTGGAGCGGCTTCAGCATTTCCTCGTGGGACCTGTACGTCAATGGGCCGCTGAAATGACCCCCGCAAAGGCCACGGAAGACCTTCGGACCTACGGTACGGGCGCATGGTGCGAACGGATATGGCTCGAAGACTACGAGAAGCACTCAGCGTGAGCGGGGGCGCCGTCGAACAAGCGGATGCAGCTGACGAAGCGCGGATCACTTGTAGGTGGGTGTCCAAGGTGGCCTCTTCGTCATTGAGTCGCGCTTCGCAGCTGATCCGCGGTGTTGGACGGGCGTGAACCGGTAGCTGTGCATGAACCTGAACTGGCAGGACCTCCTGATCGAGGACATCCCCGAGATCGATTCGTCGCGCTCGTTGTCGGAGTGGGCAGGGCACATAAGCGGACGCGTGGCGATCGCCTTCCTGAACAGGTTCGGCGTGTGGTTTCTTCGCCGGTCCGACGGCCCCGTCGACATGCTCGACGTCTTCTCTGGTGAGATCGAAAGGGTGGCCGAGACGCATGATGAACTCGTGCGCAATGTCAATGAACGCGCGTGGCAGGAAATCTACCTCGCGTCCAAGCTCGTGCATGACCTACACGCGGTCGGCAAGGTCCCTGGGTCCGGTGAGTGCTACGGCATCGTTCCGCACGCCATGTTTGGTGGACCGAATCCAATGGCTGGCGATGCCGTCGACGTCGATGCGGTGATGGTGATGCCTATCGGTGCATGGCAGTCGGTCTGCGCCCGGGCCGTGGGCGCTGCCGGGTCAAGGTAGCGTTACCATTTGTGGCGCGCCCGTCCAACAAGCGGATGCAGCTGACGAAGCGCGGAGATCTTGTAGGTAGGTGTCCAAGATGGGCTCTTCTTCATTGAGTCGCGCTTCGCAGCTGATCCGCGGTGTTCGAC
>Ga0114129_10007759_pt1 | contig 15265 bp, 12 predicted proteins | sample RhiMetdeltSRZDD1_FD_80071 | JGI IMG/M metagenome (GOLD analysis project Ga0114129, IMG submission 80071) | Populus rhizosphere microbial communities from Tennessee, USA - Rhizosphere MetaG P. deltoides SRZDD1 (version 2) (version 2) | ecosystem: Host-associated > Plants > Roots > Rhizosphere >...
CTATAAATTTTACCGGAAGGTTTCGAGAGATCCTGCGAATGTGATGCGCGTCCCATATCACCTATTGTGAAATAAAGATATCCTTGCGTGTCAAACAGAAATCTGCAACCCCAGCGCACACCGCCAGGCAATTTCAGCGAGTCGTTCACTTCAAACAACGTTTGTTCATCCATCCACATATGATCAGCAATTTTTCCGCGTACAATTTTCGTCATGCCAGGCACGCTTGTATCTTTTGAACCGGCTGAATTTTGGCTGAATGCCAGGTACACCCATCCATTATTAGCATAATCGGGATCGAGCGCAATATCCATATAGCCTCCTGTGGATTCCTGCGAAAAAGTTTCTGGAGTTCCTTTAATTCGCGTTGAATCAAGCTTACCGTTGATCATCCATACCAGCTGGCCCGTTCTCTCTGAAACCAGCGCATGATTTACATCTGCAAACTCGATTGCCCAAGGTGTATGCAGTCCCGATTTAACCAGTCTTTCAATTTTTAATTTGTAGTCGGCTGTTTGCACGACCAATGGTTTCCTGGATTCCTTTTTCGCAAGCGGTTTTTTCTGAGCCGTTACAATTAAATCTGTAACCGCCTGTATCTGCTTTTCGGTAAGGGTTCCTTTCCAGCTTGCCATTTCAGTGCCGGGAATGCCGTTGCGAATAGTGGTCAATACCGACTTGCGGCTACCACCCTGTTTCCATTCTGTTTTAATAAGTGGTTAAGCAGCGCCTCCCTGCATTTGTGCGCCGTGGCATCCCGCGCAATAAGATTCATAAACCTGTTTGCCTGCCTGGGCTGAGGTGAAAAAAGGTATCGTGATTATTGAGATTGTTACTATCCAATGCTTCATGATGTTAAACTTTAAGGGATGCGCGAAATCCCCTGGCCGCATAATATGATTCGGCGCCGTTGTGATATACGAATACCGTATCAAAGCGGTAGTCGCAAAACAAGGCTCCACCGAGTTTTCTTATATTGGGCGGAGTTTGTATCCAGCTCGAAGTTTTTGAATCGAACTTTCCAAGCTTCTGAAGTTCCCTGTATTGTTCTTCATTTAAAATATCAACACCCATTTCGGCCGCCATATTTATGGCGCTGTCTGCCGGCTTGTGCTCTTTTCTGGCAGCCAGTGCTTCATCGTCGTAACAAATACTTCTGCGGCCTTTGGGACTCTCAGCTGCACAATCGTAAAAAATGAACTCACCGGTTTTTTTATCATGACCAACAACATCGGGCTCACCGCCTGTTTCCTCCATTGCATTAAGCGACCATAGTTTTCCGGCATTTGCCTCAAGCCTTTTCTGCACTGCGTCCCACTCTATGCCTTTATGGCGATTCATGTTCCTCTGAAAGCGTTCTTTTAAAGTTTTGATCAGTTCGTTACGTTGTTGCTGTGATAATTTTTTACCGTTGATGCCTGCCATGAGTAAATTATTTAATTAAAATATTCATTTATCTTTCTTCTTACAAATGCAACGCTTCTTTCAAGCTGATCCATGCCCGCAATGCCATCTTCAATACTGATCCATCCATCAAATCCAACACGCTTCAGCTCCGAGAATATCGCATCGTAATCATTCAACCCCTTTCCGATCTCTCCGTGGCTCAACCTCTTTGCATAACCACTGGCACCGCCTTCTTCTTTCCTCAAATCTTCTATGGTACCCTCCTTCAAATACCTGTCGCTTGCGTGCATCGTCACCACCCGCCCAGAAACTCTATACAACAATTCAAGCGGATCCTCGCCTGCGAGATATGTATTGCTGGGATCGTAGTTCACCGCGAAGTTCGAATCGTTAACCTTATCCAGAAGCTTGCAGAACACATCCATCTTCTGCGCGAATTCAGGATACTCCCAGAAATCATCCTTATAGTGGTTTTCAAGAATAAGTGTAACTCCCATCTCTTTTGCATATGGCAAACACTCATTGATGCATTCTGCGGCGAGCGACACCCCTTCGTCAACCGTAAGCGCGGGTCGCCTTTGTCCCGACAATACGCGGCAATACGATCCACCCAATACATTTGTCATACGTATCCACCGTTTCTGCTTTTCAATCTCCTTTGACCTGAATTGCGGATCGGGATGTGTAAAATCAGGCGAACAACACATCATAGGAATGCACTTACCATGCATCTCAACCTGCTGCCGGAACTTTGCCCAGTTATTTTCATCCTGCATTTCAATAAAACCAGAATACCATTCCAGCCCATCAATGTCCAGCTTAACAGCCATCCCGATCCATTCACTCACCTTCATTGTCCCATCCTTGCAAAGTGCCTGCATGAATGCTTTCGGAAATACTGCGAGCTTGGGCATTACAATTAAATATTTTAAAGTTTGGGGGGATTACGGCCGATAAAGGGATATTGTTCAACCTCCATAACCTGTCCGCTAACCGGTCCGCTTTCATCGGCAAGAAAATAAACGACGGCGGCGGCGATCTCAGACGGAGCCAGTATACGCCCGGCAGGTGCATACGTTTTCGACAATGAGGCGTACCAGTCTTCCGGCATTCCCTGCTCATGTTTGCGAATAGCTTCTGATTCAGTAAGCACCCATCCGGGATTTATCTGGTTTACACGTACACCATTCTCGCGAAAAAGAGAGTCGCCAAGATTTCGCGACATTGTCATCAAGGCACCTTTTGAAATGCTGTAAGCAAGTAAGTTCGGCTCGCCACAATATGCATTCACCGATCCGATGTTTACTACCGAACCTTTTGATTTTGCAAGATGTTCCAATGCGGCCCTGATAAGATTAAAAGGTGCAATTGTATTTATTTCGAGAACTCTTCTGAAGTAGTTGGTTTCCGTTGTATGAATATCTGACGATGTTACCCATGCGGCATTGTTCACTACCGCATCAAGCTTATGGAAATTGTCCAGCGCCGCTTTTACCAATCGCTCAGTGGCACCTTCATTTGTAATATCCTCAATATGCAGCACTGCATTGTTGCTTCCAACAATATTCAATACTTGTTCTCCAAGATCTTTTTCGAGTCCATGCACTACCACTTTGGCTCCTTCCTCAACACATCTTATCGCTATCGCTTTTCCAATGCCGGTACAACTTCCCGTAACAATGATCACTTTATTTTTTAACCGCATGGTCACACAGGTTTTAATACACTTTTTACTACTTCGCCTGAGTGCATTTTTTCGAATGCTTCATGCCATTGTGTGATCGGCCATACACCGCCAATAATTGGCCGCACATTTAATTGACCGCTTGCCAGAAGAATCAAAACCCTTTCCCACATGGGCCAGTTATGACTAAAGCTTCCCTGCAGCGTGATATTTTTTTGTACAAGTGGGTCGAGAGAAAAATCCAACGGCTGCGGACCCCATCCAACTTTTGTGATCTTTCCGTTCGGACGAACAAGCTGCAACGCAATGCTAAGTGTCTTGCTGTGTCCAGCAGCATCGATCACACAATCAACGCCCAAACCATCCCGCTCCCTCGCCCATTCCAACGCGTCGCCAATTATGCCGGTACATCCATATTGCTTTGCAATTTCAATTCGTGTGCGATCCGATTCAAGTCCCAACACCGCAACGTTGGCTCCTCTCAACTTTGCCATTGCCGCACAGAGAATGCCTATAGTTCCCGGACCAATTACGATCACTCTGTCGCCAGGTTTCAGCAGTGTATTTTCTACAACGGCACTGTAAGCAACGCAACATGGCTCAGTAAGGCATGCCTGCTCAAATGGAAGTTTATCAGGAACCTTATGAAGGCATCTTGCCGGCACTTTCACATATTTTGTCATCGCGCCATTCACTCCATAACCAAATCCCTTCCGTGTTGGATCAAGATTATACAAGCCAATTTTCGACATCGGATTATTCAAATCAATTATTGCAGCCGTTTCACTCACAACCCGGTCGCCTTGTTTCCAGTTTGTAACATTCTTTCCTGTTTCAGCAATAATTCCCCCGAATTCATGTCCCAGCACAACAGGATAATTCACTGGCCAGCTGTGGTCCGACGTCCATTGATGCAAGTCACTGCCGCAAACGCCAACATTTGCAACTTCAAGCAACACATCATCCGGGCCTGGTTCCGGTCGCTCAATTTCCCTGATCTCAACCGACCACTTATCACGTGAATAGTTTACTACTGCAGCAGATCTCATGGTTTTAGAATTTGTTATTGATACTCATGGATTTTTTTGCAGATCAGTCTTAACGAGCTTTCAAGATCGCCCTCTGCTGTTTTAAAACTATCTGCATCAATCGTCAGTGGCGCGCCAAGAACAACAAGCGGAGCTCCGTATGCGGGACACTGAATTGCCTGTTCCAAAGTTAGTCCGCCCACGGCCTGCACCGGAACTCTCACAGCCTGAACAACTTCTTTCAGGCGGTCGAGAGGGCTGGGCATTCGTTCTCCGCGCGCGGCAATTCCCCTTCTCTCGTCATATCCTATATGGTGAATAACATAGTCGCATCCCAGTTGTTCCAGGGACTTCGCTGCCGCTACCATGTCTTCACATCCAAGATTATCCCCCATCACTTTGATACCGTAATCCTTTCCTGCCTTCACCACACATTTAATCGTTTCTTCATGGGCACGCGCCATCACTACAACATGTGTGGCTCCTGCCTTAGCCATCATTTCTGCTTCAAGGTAACCGCCATCCATAGTTTTCAGATCGGCTACAATAGGCACACCTGGAAATGCAGCCCGGAGTTTTTTTACGCCATGTAAGCCTTCGGCAAGGATAAGTGGAGTACCCGCCTCGAGCCAATCGACACCGGCGCGCATCGCCATGGCAGCCGTTTCGAGCGCCTCGTCGATGTTTGTCAGATCGAGTGAAATCTGCACGATAGGTTTCATATCTGAAAGATATAATTAACTTCACATTCCTTTTCACCGAAAATTTGAAGCATGAGACCTAGACCCCTACTGCTGATGTGTACTGCATTGGTATGCCTCGCAACGCCCTCCCAGGCCCAACTACTAAAAAAAGTTAAAGATAAAGTCAACCAAAAACTTGGTGGCGGCGACAAAAACACAGAGAAAACAGAAGAAGAGAAATCATCTTCTGACAAGTCGCAAAACAATAATGTATCCAGCGCATCTTCCAGCAACGATAGCAAAAGTGCAAAATGGTGCGAGGGCCTCGGCGAAAGTGGAACCGGATCAGGAAACGCAAGCGGATCCGGAAATTCCGCTGGCGCATCGGGCGGTTCAGGCGCGGCATCGAAAGATGGCGTTGAACACAAAAAAATATATAGCAGCGCCAACGGATTCAATATCCTTTATGATGAAAGTTCATTCGGCACTGGCAACAACTCAAAAGATTTCAGTATTGTTCTGAGTGAAAAAGTAAATAACAAATACCAATTTGTTTTTATCCAGAATGGTAATGTTGTAGCGAAAGACAGCAAAGTTCATCCTGAATGGTTTTCGAAATCTTCCCAGGCGAACGTGAGGGATAAAAAAGACGACAGGGATAGCGCCATGCAAAAATACATTGTTGGCGATACGGTGAAGCACGAAATTCCCAAGACCGATGCCGTAACAGGTAAAGTGCAGAAAATTGATGACGACCAGATGGAAATGGCATTGCAGGTGGCAAGGCAACAGGACGATTACAAAAAAATGAGTGATGCCGAAAAGAAAGAATTCGAAGAGGATGCCAAGAAAGCATTAGCAGCAAATAATGCAATGGCAGGAACAACATTTACTGCTCCTGCACAACAGGGCGGCACCGTCGCTTCAGTAACCGGTTATTTTGTGGCTGTGAAAGGAAAGAAATATGGCAAGTTTATGATGCAGCCGATTGTAGAGGTTTCAAGTGACGAAACAAAATTCCTCGCCGTAGGAATGAACCCGCAAACTGATCCAATGATGATTGTGAATGGCAAAACAATTCTACTGGACAAAACCAGGTTCACCGGTTCACATGGACGATTTGTAAGAAGTCAGGATCAGAAAAAATTTGTTTACCTCGAGCAAAAGAAGTTGAGTGAAAAAGAAATTGAAGAACTAACAAATGGCGCCACAAGCAATCGCCGCCAGGTTATTCAATATAATGTAATCAAGCCCGATGGCAGTATATCGATGGTTACCGACTATAGTTATACAGATAAATTCAGGTTGACCAACTCCGGCCAATTGGTTTATTTCAATAATGAAACAGGAGAAGCTTTTGCCGATGACAAGCCGATTGGAAAATTTCCTTTAAAGCCCGGTGACCGCTTGAATGACGATGCGGTGCTGATTGGTAACGATATTTCTAAGCTTGCATATTACGACGGCAGTGAAGGAACTTTTACTTACATCGATGGTACCGTAAAAAACCTGGGCATGACTGCTCCTCACTTCACTTCAGAAGGTGGTAAAGGTTACGTTTCATGGTTCAAAAAATGTGGCAACGACATTTATATTGCAAAGTTTGCTTATTAAATAATGAAAGTTTCATTCATTATAATTACCTGTTTCAGCATTCTGTCGTTTACACCGCCGGAAAAAACCGACTATAAAAAAATATTCGGAAGCGATTACACATGGGCGGTAAACTGGTTGAAGCAAAATGATGCTTTGATTCATGAATATGCATCTGCGTTCAAAATCCCCGAAAAGGAATTGAAAGCTATAGTGTTTCCGGAACTGATCAGGTACAACAGTTTTTTCAATGCCCTGGAGGTTGAATCACTAAAATATCTGTATGTAAAAGAAGGAAAGCCTTATGCGGATTTTTCAGTTGGGTATTTCCAGATGAAACCTTCTTTTGGAGAAATGGTTGAAATGGATGCCTTTGATCTTCTCCCCGCAAGATATAAGGATGAATCAGGCTGGAAACAAAAAATAACAGATGATGAAGCGTCTCGTAAAGCGAGAGTAAAAAGATTATCCAATGTGAGGCAACAGCTGATTTATTTATGTGCCTTATACAAATTATGTGAAAATCGATTTAACGGTAGTGATATCAATTCGCCGGAAGAACGCGTAAAACTGTTTGCCGCTTGTTACAATGCCGGATATAGGCGCAGCTACGAAAGCCTGAGGTTCTTTATGACGAAGAACTACTATAATGGATATAATTATTCATCGGTAAGTGCGTACTATTTTCTGAAGGAGTAAGGATATTTTTCTAACTTCCGTTTTCATCCTTTCACTTATGAATACAGCTACAACAGAAACCAGGAGCTACCAGCTTTCGGGCAACGGTTTCAGTAGCTTTCCTGAAGCAGGATCAGAAGCCGAAAAGGAAATGTTCCGGAAATTGCAGGAAAAGCTCCGTCCACAATTTGAACATATATTCCCCGATAAATTAGCGCCGAGAACCGTTGTGGTTATCCCGTCGCTTTCAATAGACGAAGAAATCCTTTCAAAGGTCAGTGGTATCAATCACTATGAAGAAAGAATGCTTTGCCTGCTGATGCTGTTAAGGATGCCCCGTACAAACGTGATCTATGTTACGAGCCAAACCATCGATCCGGTGATTATTGATTACTACCTGCATATGCTTCCGGGTGTAACAGGATATCATGCAATGCGCAGGCTCACGATGTTGAGTTGTCACGATTCTTCGTCAAAGTCATTGACCCGGAAAATTCTGGCCAGGCCAAGACTGATGAAACGCATTCAGGACCTTATTCCATCCGATCACAATACGCATATGGCGTGTTTTAATGTTACCGGCTACGAAAGAACATTAGCTGTTAGGTTACAAATTCCGATTTTCGGTTGCGACCCTGACCTGTACGATCTGGGCAACAAAAGTAACAGCAGGAAATTATTCAGAGAATGTGGATTAACAGTTCCTCCGGGATATGAAGATCTGACTTCCGAGACAGAAATTGTAGATGCACTGATACGCCTCAAACAGGAACACCCGCAACTTCGTAAAGCGGTTGTAAAAGTAAATGACGGATTCTCCGGCGAGGGTAATGCGATATTTACTTATTCAAAAGAAGAAAATTCAACAACATATGAACAATGGATACGCGATAACTTTCGCGATAAACTTAAAATGGTCGCAGCCGGGGTATCTTTCGGCACTTTCATGAGTAAGATTAACGAAATGGGTGGCATAGTAGAATCCTTTATTGATGGTGAAGTAAAGGAATCTCCTTCGGTCCAGTGCAGGATCACACCGACAGGTGTGAGCGAAGTGCTTTCAACCCACGACCAGGTTTTAGGCGGAGAGAGCGGACAGATCTATATTGGCGCGCAATTTCCGGCTTCGGATAATTACGCCGTGGAAATTGGCCGCATGGGAAAAAAAATATCGGATGCGCTGCTTGAAAAGGGCGTGCTGGGAAGATTTGCAATCGATTTCATATCTGTAAAAGAAAACGATGGCTGGAAGCATTATGCTATTGAAATAAACCTGCGCAAAGGCGGCACCACGCATCCATTCCTCATGCTTCAATTTTTAACCAACGGTTTATATAATCCCGATGACGGAAAATATTATATTACAAAAGGCAGCCTGGTGAGATATTATTTCACATCAGATAATCTGTCAAGCGAAAAATATATTGGCCTCACACCGCACGATCTGATGGATATAGCGATGATGAACGATCTTCATTTCGATAGCACGGTGCAGGAAGGCGTGATGTTTCATTTAATAGGTGCATTATCTCAGTATGGAAAAATGGGAGTTGTTTGTGTTGGCAGCACACCGGACCGGGCAAAAGAATTTTATACAAAAATCGTTGAAGTGCTGGATAATGAATGCAGGTAGATTTCTTGTTTTAGCAGCGTTTGGAATAAGTCTGTATACAACCGGCTGCGGCCGGATGGACAAGTCAGATTCAAGATCGGAATGGCCCACATTCGGCCATGATGCATCAAATAACAAGTTCTCGCTCCTTACATCAATTGATACGTCGAATGTTGGTCAACTGCGTGAAGTTTGGAGAAATGAAGACAGCACCACCGGAGCTGGCTTGTATTGCAATCCCATAATGATGGGTGAAAAACTCATCGGATTAATGCCTTCCTCTCACCTTGTGGCAATGGACCCAACGTCCGGTAAACTTTTGTGGCAATTTAAGCCCGACACGTCGAGTATATCAAATTGGTCTAAGGGCATCACCGGACTTCCGGGACGCAACGGTGAACCCGGCAAAGTTTTCCTGATCTATGGCGGTACGCTGTATGCCATCAACGCCGAAACCGGAAAAGTGATCGAAGACTTTGGAAATAATGGCCGTATTGATTTTTACGAGGGACTGGAACTACCCGACTCGATGCGCAACCTTGTGGCTGTATCAAGCAACGCGCCTGGAGTTGTATACAATGACCTATTTATTGTAGGTTGCAAGGTTCCCGATGAACTGCCATCCGTTTCCGGTGATATTCGTGCATTCAATATTCATTCGGGAAAACTTGAATGGATATTCCATACTATTCCAAAGCCGGGTGAATTTGGAGCGGAAACATGGGCGCCCAATGCGCGCAAACGCAATGGAGGCGCAAACTGCTGGGCTGGAATGGCGCTCGATGAAAAGCGCGGCATCGTATATGTTCCAACGGCTTCACCATCTTTCGATTTTTATGGTGCCGACCGACCTGGCCAGAATTTGTTTGCAAACTGTTTGATCGCCCTGAACGCTAAAACGGGTAAACGTATATGGCACTATCAAACTACTCACCATGATCTATGGGATCGCGATAATGGATCGCCGCCCAACCTTGTAACAGTAGAACGGAATGGTAAAAAAATTGATGCCGTTGCGCTCGTCACTAAGATGGGTTACCTGTTTATGTTTGACAGGGAAACGGGGGAAAGTCTTTTTGAGATCAACGAAGTGCCTGTAGATACCGTTAGCAGTATGCCGGGCGAAAAACCGTGGCCCACTCAGCCAATACCAGTGAATCCGCCTTTTGCGCGGCAGGGATATAAAGAAGAGTTTTTTGGATCTTCATCAAATTGGATCAAAAATGAAATTGCAAAGAATAAATACAAGTCGGGCATTTACGAGCCTCCATCTATGTCGGGGTCCATTATCTTACCCACGGCACATGGCGGTGCAAACTGGGGTGGCGCATCAGTTAATCCTGAAACAAAAATGCTGTTTGTAAATGCAACAGATATTCCGTGGATACTCAAGCTCACCGACCTGAAGAAAATCCGCGAAAGCAATCAACTCGACGGGCAAACGCTCTATATGAATTATTGCAAAAGTTGTCACGGTGCCGACATGAAGGGAGGTACTGGCCCTAATATTTCCATTCGCGCGAAACAGTATCGTAACGACCAGGTCGCAAGCATTATCCGCAAAGGAGCACCGCCTATGCCTTCGTTTTCATTTCTTTCGGAGCAACAAATTGCAGCCATAGTTGGATATGTAAGGGATACAACTGTTCAGCAACAGCACGAGGTTTCGGGTATTCCGCAAAACAATGAACCATTCGGCTTCAACGGTTATAATTTTTATCTCGATGCGAATGGCGACCCGGCAATTGAGCCTCCATTTGGTACAATGAGCGCAATTAATTTGAACACCGGTGAAATCGTGTGGCAGGTGCCGTTAGGTGAATATGAAAAATTTAAAAAGCGCGGCATTACAAACACCGGTTCATTTAACCGCGGCGGCGGGATTGTAACCGCTGGCGGACTGCTATTTATCGGAGCTACAGAAGACGGTAAGTTCAGAGCATTTGATCAGCGTACCGGAAAAGTATTATGGGAATACCAGTTGCCTGGGATGGCCAGTTCCATTCCATCCACTTACGCTGTAAATGGAAAACAATATGTGGTGGTGACTGTAAGTGGTAACGAAACATTTAAAGGCGGATACATTGCATTTGCTTTGCCCTGATTGCGCTACATGTTCCTGAGTTTCATTAATTACATTTGCCAATTATGATATCAAGTCTCGAAAATATCAGGCGACCTTTTTTTGTTGGCATCGCAGGAGCCGGTATGAGTGCAATTGCGCAGTATTTGCAAGGCATTGGAGTACAGGTTGCCGGGAGCGATCGCTTTTTTAACGAGGGCAAGGCAGAAGATATAAAAGCTAAGCTTGAAGAAGAAGGCGTCAAATGTTTTTTGCAAAACGGGGAGGGAATAAGTTCTGATACAGACCTGGTAGTTGTTTCCACGGCAATAGAGGATACTGTGATAGAAGTGAGAAAGGCAAAAGACCTGGGCATCCCCATAATCAGGCGTTCAGAATTGCTGGCATTGATAGCGGCAACAAAGAAAACAATAGCAATAGGAGGAACAAGTGGCAAGAGCACTACTACAGGAATGTTGTTTGATATCATGCGGTATGCCGGTAAAAACCCTTCTGTTATCAGTGGAGCAGGACTTGTTGACCTTATCAAAAAAGGTAAAATAGGAAATGCGTTCGTAGGATCCGGTGAATGGTTAATTATTGAAGCTGATGAAAGTGACGGCTCTATTGTTCAATACCGCCCCGAAATAGGCGTGCTATTAAATGTTGAAAAGGACCACAAAGAGCTCGATGAATTGATGAAGGTGTTTGAAACTTTCCGCGATAACAGCAAATATTTTTCAGTTAATCGTTCGAACAGCTATGCGCGTAAATTATCTGTAGATGCAAAAAAAGATTTTAGCGTAGATGATAGTGATAGCGAAGCAGGCATTAAGGCGACCGCTTTCATACAAAGCGGTTTTCATATTTCCTTTAAAGTAAACGGACAACAGTTCGGCCTGAACATCTTAGGCAGGCACAATATGGAAAACGCCGTAGCGGCAACTGCTGCGGCAGTTATTGCAGGTGTTTCCCTGGGTGATGCATCGGCAGCCTTACGTAATTATGAAGGTATTTACCGCCGTACACAGGTTTTGGGAAAGAAAGACGGAATCTGGGTAGTGGATGATTTCGCACACAACCCCGTGAAATGCGCTGCGGCTATTGCTGCATGTCAGCCAGTGTCAGATAAAGTGGTGGCATGGTTTCAGCCGCATGGATACACACCCACAAAGTTTCTTCGCAGTGAGTTTGTGCATGAGATCTCAAATGCACTTCGCGACCAGGATGAGATCTGGATGAGCGAGATCTTTTATGCCGGTGGCACAGCCGTTAAAGATATTTCCGCCCTCGATCTCATCAACGACATAAAAGCACTGGGTAAAAACGCATACTTCGTGGAAGACAGGAATCAGTTTTTAAACGAGGCCCGGGCACACCTAAACGAAGGCACCACACTCTTGCTCATGGGTGCCAGGGATCCGTCGCTTGAACAGTTCGGTAAGGACGTTTACAATAAGCTTTGAGTTGTTATCCATTTGAATTAATTTAGGAAAAGCTTTACAACCTATACCCTTTGAATCGTTGCACGGAAGGATTTCGCCCTTAACTGTTACAAACAGTTTTTCATGGCTGAAATAAATTTGGTGAGACCGGTTCATCGATTTGGTTATACCAACAGGAAAGATGCATGGTGGATAAAACCGCTGTTCACTTTCATAGGGCTATCTGCATTCGTTATATACGTTACGTGGGCTGCTTTCCAGGGGAAAGATTATTATTTCGGACCGTACCTGTCACCGCTTTATTCTCCTGAAATTTATGGCGATTCGCCTCATAGCTGGTTTGGAGGAAAACCCAACTGGTGGCCGCACTGGGTTCCGTGGTCTCCCGCACTTATAATATTGTGGGCTCCGGGGTTGTTCCGCTTAACATGCTATTATTATCGCGGAGCATACTATAAAGCATTTTGGGCCGATCCTCCTTCATGCACCGTTACCGAACCGCGTAAAAAATTTCTCGGCGAAAACTCACTGCCGCTTATCCTTCAGAATGTTCACCGCTATTTCATGTATATCTCGCTCGTATTTCTCGTATTTCTGCTGAGTGACGTTTGGAGGGCATTGTGGTTTGCGGATCCCGTTACCGGAACGAAAGTTTTCGGTGTTGGAGCCGGCACCGTGGTACTTGCAATAAATTTTGTGTTGCTCGGCGGTTATGCATTAGGGTGTCATTCGCTCAGGCATGCTGTTGGCGGATTTCTTGACCGCCTTTCCGGAAAACCGGTACGGTATGCCATGTACAGGTGCGTAAGCTGCTTCAACCGGCGGCACAGTTTGTGGGCATGGATGAGCCTTTTCTGGGTAGGCTTTGCCGATATATATGTGAGGATGTGTTCGACAGGTGTGTGGCACGACTGGAGAATTATTTGATGTCATCATACGATAAATACATTACGATGTGGTAGTGATCGGCGCCGGAGGTGCGGGTCTCCGCGCAGCCATAGAAGCTTCGGCACAAGGTGTTTCCGTGGGGCTCATCTGCAAGTCGCTGTTAGGAAAAGCACATACCGTTATGGCCGAAGGCGGCATCGCCGCAGCACTCAGTAACGTAGACGACCGCGATAACTGGAAAGTGCATTTCGCGGACACGATGCGTGGCGGCCAATACCTGAACAACTGGAGGATGGCAGAAATACATGCAAAGGAAGCACCGGATAGAGTTAAAGAACTTGAAGCATGGGGAGCTCTGTTCGATCGTACTGAAGAAGGAAAAATCCTGCAGCGCAATTTTGGCGGACATAAATACCCGCGGCTGGCTCATGTAGGCGACAGAACAGGCCTGGAAATGATCCGCACTCTCCAGGACCGCAGCATATACCAGAACGTGGAAGTGCATATGGAATGTACCATCATCACTTTGCTGAAAGATGGCGACAGGATTTCAGGAGCATTTGGATATGACAGGGAAAGGGGAAAATTTAAATTGTTTGCAGCAAAAGCGGTGATACTCGCAACGGGAGGTATCGGCCGCGCCTTCAGGATCAGCAGCAACAGTTGGGAATATACCGGTGATGGACATGCGCTGGGCTACAATGCAGGAGCTGAGCTGATCGACATGGAGTTTGTACAGTTTCATCCTACCGGAATGGTTTGGCCACCCAGTGTTGCAGGGATCCTGGTGACCGAAGGAGTGCGTGGCGAAGGAGGTATTCTTTTGAACAGCAATGCTGAAAGATTCATGTTCAACGATATCCCTGAATTATATAAGAACCAGACGGCAGACAATGAAGAAGAAGGGTGGAGATATACGCAGGGCGATAAGCAGGCACGAAGACCACCTGAACTTTTAACCCGCGACCATGTAGCGCGGTGCATAGTACGCGAAATAAAAGCAGGCAGGGGAAGTCCGCATAACGGTGTTTACCTGGATATATCATGGATAAAAAAGAAGTTGTCGAACGCAGATGACCATATCAGAAAAAAGTTGCCAGGGATGTATCACCAATTCAAGAAGCTGGCTGATATAGATATAACAAAGCAGCCGATGGAAGTTGGTCCCACAACTCATTATGCAATGGGTGGCATAAGAGTAAATGCAGACTCGCAGATGTCGACCGTTCCGGGCTTATTTGCAGCTGGCGAATGTGCCGCGGGATTACACGGGGCAAACAGGCTTGGCGGAAATTCGCTTTCCGATCTTCTTGTGTTCGGTAAAAGAGCAGGTGAATACGCAGCAATATTTGCGAAAGAAAACGCGGCGGCCGCGATCGACGAAACGCAGGTGAGCAAAGCTGCAGAATTGGCTTTGATGGTATTTGAAAGAGAAAAGGGTGAAAGCCCGTTTGATGTTCATTATGCATTGCAGGAAACAATGCAGCAGCTGGTTGGCATAGTAAGAACAGAAGGTGAAATGATGCAGGCAGCAGAACAACTGAAACAATTGCGTTTGCGCGCAGGCAATGTGCGGATCACTGGTAATCGTGAATTTAATCCGGGCTGGCATACAGCTCTTGACCTCCGCAATATGATTACGGTATCGCAGGCGGTGATCATGGCAGCTTTGGAACGAAAAGAAAGCCGGGGTGCTCATTTCCGTGACGATTATCCGCAGAAAGATCCGGAAAGCGGAAAATTCAACCTGGTCATAAAAAAAGATGCGGATGATAACATGATAATGCGAAAAGAAATGCGCAACGAAATACGCGAGGATCTTAAAAAAATAATCGAGGAGATGAAATAATGCCAGTAACATTCAAAATATTCCGTGGATCAATTAATCATGGCACTTATCACGATTATTCGATCGAAGCAGCCGAAGGCATGGTGGTGCTGGATGCGATCTTGCAAATACAGGCACAACAGGTTAATGATCTGGCGGTACGATGGAACTGTAAGGCCGGTCACTGCGGGTCGTGCTCTGCAGAAGTGAATGGCATTCCGAAACTCATGTGCATGTGCAGGCTCAGTGAATTGAAAACCGATGCGCCGATACTTGTGCAGCCATTGAAATCATTTCCTCATATTAAAGACCTGGTAACAGATGTTTCATGGAACTACAGGGTGAAAAGAAAGATCA
>Ga0114129_10007761_pt1 | contig 15264 bp, 12 predicted proteins | sample RhiMetdeltSRZDD1_FD_80071 | JGI IMG/M metagenome (GOLD analysis project Ga0114129, IMG submission 80071) | Populus rhizosphere microbial communities from Tennessee, USA - Rhizosphere MetaG P. deltoides SRZDD1 (version 2) (version 2) | ecosystem: Host-associated > Plants > Roots > Rhizosphere >...
ATGAAGCTTGGGTTGACCCAGGTCGCCGAAACCAATCCCCGCGTCCGCAACGTCGATCCGAAGGAGTTCGTCGAGCCGCGTCTTCTCCGCGAAATCGAGGCCAGCGGTTTTGTCAAACGGCTGTATGGTGACAAGTGAAGTGAAAATAAGGCTGGTATGCTGGAATGATGGAAGATTGGGCTCGCGGCCCCATTACTCCAGCACTCCATTACTCCAGCTTTGATCTATTTGTCGTGTGTATTAATATCGTCGGCGCCGGTCCGGCCGGTCTTTTGTTTGCGCTGCTGATCTCGCGGCGTTTCCCGGACTGGCGCGTCCAAATTTTCGAGCAAAATCCTCCCGACGCCACCTACGGCTTCGGCGTGGTGTTCTCGCAGGGCGCGCTGGCGTTTCTCGAGCGCGACGTCCCGGATTTTCATGAGCAGCTTAAGCTTCGCCTCGAGAGCTGGCCGATGCAGCGCATCGTTCACCGCGACGAGCGGGTGGATATAGACGGCAACGGCTTTTCCGCCATCGGCCGGCTCGAGCTCAATCAATTTCTCGACGAGTTGTGCCGCGATGCGGGCGTGCGCTTCGAGTATGAACATGTCATTGATTCGCTCGATGACCTGAAGGAGTGCGATGTCCTCGTCGGCGCCGATGGCGCAAACTCGGTTGTCCGCCGAGCGCTAGAAGCTGAATTCCGAACGCAAGCGGAATGGCTCACCAACCGGTTCGCTTGGTACGGCACAGGGCAGTTGTTCGAATGTCTCAGCTTGACCTTCCGGGCCAATAACGATGGTTCGTTCGTCGCGCACCACTATCGCCATGGCCCCGCGATGAGCACCTTTGTCGTCGAGTGCGACGAGATCACGTGGCGCCGCGCCGGTCTTGATCGCATGTCCGATGATGAAAGCCGCGCTTATTGCGAGCGCGCGTTCGCGCCGGATCTGGGCGGCCACCCGCTCGTATCTAACAAATCGCTTTGGCGCCAATTTCCGCTCCTTACGACCCGCCATTGGCGCGCTGGTAATGTCGTGCTGATCGGCGACGCGCTGCGCACCGTGCATTTTTCTATCGGCTCGGGTACGCGCCTCGCTTTCGAGGACGCCATTGCCCTCGACCGCAGCTTCGGCGAAGCGGGCGAGGACGCGGCGCGCGCGCTAGCGGCGTTCGAGCGCGAACGGCGGCCGGTTGTCGAAAAGATCGTTGCGGCGGCGAACGCCAGCTCGTACTGGTACGAGCGCTTACCCGAGAAGATGACCTTAAAGCCCTGGCAGCTTGCCTACGATTACATGACGCGCAGCGGTCGCATGACCGATGAGCGACTGCGCGAGTTATCGCCCAAATTCATGGCGCGCGTGGAAAAAGAGCGGCGACAAACTTCGTAGCGCCTTGGCAATTTGACCAGAACGACAGATTATTTCCACGCACCAGCCGGGCGGCTACCGCTGTTTTATCGAGAACGCGCCTTTAAACTCTCGAACTCTTGGGCTATGCGCGTTTGTCAATGAAAATGTCGCTTGAAGCAAAGACGATTGACTTAACAGAACCACATTAGATACTGTCACCAACGCGGTTCGTTGCTTTTCACCACGCAGGATCCTTTAGAGCCGGCAATATTTCTTATGGAAGGGGGCCATATCGGTGAGCAAATTTCGCATTGAGCCTCACGGACGACTACAAGAATGGGTCGCCGACGAGAAGGGATACTTTAAAGACGAGGGGCTGGATTACGAATTTTTGACTTCCTACGCAACCCAGGCGTCCGGCTATGCTCTCGTCCAATCCACCGAGACGGCTGCGCAGGAGGTAAAGCGGGGTGCCTTCGAGAATATGGAGCGGGGACGCGCCGCCGACATCAGTTGCGCGTGCCACTGGGCGGTCAACATGGCCTCCTCTGCCGGCCATGGCCGAATGTGGGGACACGCCTACTCGATCACGCCCTCCGCCATCGTCGTTCCGCCGGAGTCTTCGATTCGGCAGCCGCGCGATCTGGCCAATATCGAGGTCGGCGTGGGCTATCACTCCGGCAGTTACTTTTCCGCTATCCAGGCGCTAGAAAAAGTACTCAAAGCCGACGAGATCAAGCTGGGTTATATCGGCCAACCGCAGGACCGTTTGGCGGCGGTGTTGGACCGCAAGGTCGCCGCCGCAAATCTGTTCGGCGCGACGCTGTATATCGCCGAACAGCAGGGATTCCGCAAAGTATTAGACACGACGTTCATGATCGGTTTCTTGTTGCATAAAGATGCCGACGTTGAGGACGTTAAACGCTACTTCAACGCGCTGCAGCGCGCGCAGCAGGATATCGACCTGGAGCCGGAGCGCTACAAACACTATTTCCTAAAGGAATTGCCGGAAAAGTACCGCGACATGATCGACGTGAGCAGTTTCGGACCGGGAGAGCGGCTGGTATTCGAGCCTTATACACGGGAAATGTTCGAGCAAACGCATCGGTGGATGGAGGCATGGAAACTTTTCCCGGAAGGCCAGAGTGGCACCACGGACTATGAGGTTGCGGTCTCCGCGCACGGGTAATTGGCCATGCGCTGAGCCACCGAGACTAAAAAAGGAACGTCATGGGACAGATCGTTGCGGCGATGGTTTCATGCCACGCGCCCGCGCTTTTCCTGCGCCAGCCCGGTGAAGATCCGGCGCAACTTGACGCCACCATTGCCGCTATGCGCCGGCTGGGCGGGGTGCTCGACGAAACTAAGCCCGACGCGCTGATTGTCGTCGGGCTCGACCATCTTGAAGCCTTCTCGCTCGATGTGTCGCCAGCTTTCGCGGTCGTGGTCGGGCCGGAAGTCTCCGGCTCGTTCGGGCGCAAACAGTATCGCGTAGCAGTGCACCAGAAACTGGCTCGCGCCATCCTCGACGGCTGCCTGAAGCGTGATTTCGACATGGCCTTCTGTCACAAAGCTTTCATGGGTCATGCCTTCGTGGTGCCCTTCGAATTCATTCTCGAGAAACGGCAGATCCCCATTGTCCCTCTGTTCGTGAATGTTTACGTACCGCCCTTGCCTCAGCCGCATCGAGCCTATCAGCTCGGGCGCGCCATCGCGGAAATTGTCGCCAAATTTGGCGATCGGGTCGCCATTCTGGCCAGTGGCGGCATGTCGCACTTCCCCGGAACAGAAAAGTACGCCTATCCGGACTTCAATTTTGATCAGTATCTACTTGGGGCCATGGAGCGCGGCGAGCAATCTTCGCTGCTGAAGCTTACCTCGGAGAAGCTGGACGAAGTGGGCGAAACCGAGCTACTCACCTGGTATCTAGTTTTTGGTGCCATCGGCAATCAGCGGGGCCAGACTCTGTCCTATCAACCCACCTGGCACCATGGTCTTGGTGTTATCAACTTCCCGCTCGCCACTCCGCTCGAAGGACCGCCGGTTGTGAGCGACTTACCCAGAGCCAACGAAAATTCGTCGGCCGGCTATCGCTATTACAAATTTCCTGAGCCCGAGTCCTACAATCTCAATCGACTGCTTTACAACCTGCGTATGAGCCGGGACGAGCGCCAGCGGTTCATGGATGACATAGACGGCGTGGTCACCGAGTACCAGCTGCGCCCAGAAGAAGTTCTCGCGTTAAAGACTCTGGAGCCCCTTACGGTTGCCAAGGCGGGCGCACATCCGATCCTGGCATGGACTGCGGTTCATCTGGTCGCTGCCGAGGTACGCTCAGAGTCTTGACTGTTGGGTCGTCGAACTGGGATAGAGCGAAGTGGCAAGGCACAGTCCGACCCTTCACGTCTCTGACAATAGAAGGAGAAGCCATGGCCAGAGTCGAAATTGGCAACCTTAAGATCGATGAAGAGCTCTATCGCCTGGTGCGCGAAGAAATTGCGCCAGGGACCGGCGTTAAGGCCGACAACTTTTGGAAGTCATTGAGCGAGATCGTAACCGATCTCGGGCCGAAGAATCGCGCGCTCTTGGTGAAGCGCGACCGGTTGCAAGAGCAGATCGACGAGTGGCACCGCGCGCGAAATGGACAACCGTTCAACGTCAAGGAGTATGGCGCTTTTCTAAGAGAGATAGGCTACCTGGTTCCCGAAGGCAAAAATTCCAAGATAACGACGGCCAAGGTCGACCCCGAGATCGCGGCGATCGCGGGGTCGCAGCTGGTGGTGCCGCTCGACAACGCGCGCTATGCGTTGAACGCCGCCAACGCCCGATGGGGCAGTCTCTATGACGCGCTCTATGGCACGAACGTAATCCCTGAAGAAGACGGCGCGGAAAAGGGTGAGGCCTACAATCCCCGACGTGGCGCCAAGGTCATCGCCTATACGGAAGCATTTTTAGACAAGGTTGTCGGACTGAAACGCGGCAGCTTTTCGGATGTCACCCGATTTTTTCTCAAGCGCGTCGGCGGGAAGAAGCAGTTGGCGGCGATCCTCAAGGACGGCAAGACAGCGAGTCTGGCCGATGGACGCAAATTTCTTGGCTATCAGGAAAATGGCGGTGAATTGACTAGCGTCCTGCTAAGCAACAACGGCTCGCGGATCGAAATTCAGATCGATCGAAACCATCCTATCGGGAAAACGCACCCAGCGGGCGTTAAAGACGTGGTTCTGGAGGCGGCGATCACGACCATCGAGGACTGCGAAGACGCGGTCGCCGCGGTCGATGCCGCCGACAAGGTTATCGTCTACCGCCATTGGTGTGGCCTCATGAAAGGGCCCCTCGAAGCCACATTCGAAAAATACGGGCGCCCGCTAACCCGAAGACTCAACCCGGACAAGGTCTTTATAACACCGACGGGAAGGAAACTCACGTTGCCGGGAAGAAGCCTTCTCTTAGTGCGCAACGTCGGTATTCACATGTACACCGATGCCGTCACGACCAAAAACGGAGAGGAGATTCCTGAGGGGTTCCTCGACGGCATGGTCACGGCTCTTGCCGCCATGCACGATGTCAAGAGACGAGGCCAATATCGCAACAGCAAGACCGGCCGCATCTATATCGTCAAGCCAAAACAGCATGGCCCGGAGGAAGTGGCGGCGACGGTCGAACTGTTCCAACGGATCGAGCGTGCGCTCGGACTGAAACGGAAGACTCTCAAGATCGGCATCATGGACGAAGAGCGGCGCACCACGGTCAATCTGAAAGAATGCATACGAGCGGCAAAAGACCGGGTGGTGTTCATCAACACGGGCTTCCTGGATCGGACCGGCGATGAGATCCACACCAGCATGGAGCTTGGAGCGATGCTGCCGAAGGGAGAGATCAAAGCGCAGCCCTGGATCAAGGCTTACGAAGACCAGAACGTGGACATCGGCATAGAAACAGGATTTCGCGGCAAGGCGCAGATCGGCAAGGGAATGTGGACCATGCCGGATGAGATGCGCGAGATGGTCAGGACCAAGATCGCCCATCCGCAAGCCGGCGCGAACACCGCCTGGGTGCCGTCACCGACGGCCGCGACGCTACACGCCCTGCACTATCATTACGTCGATGTCCCAAAGCGACAGCGTGAGCTGGCAAAAAGAGGGCGCGCCAACCTTGATCATATTCTCACGCCGCCGCTATTGTTGGATCGAAAATTGTCGCCTGAGGAAATTCAGCGTGAATTGGACAACAACGCGCAGGGTATTCTCGGTTACGTGGTTCGCTGGGTCGATCAGGGCATCGGCTGTTCGAAAGTTCCGAATATCAACGACGTGGCGTTGATGGAAGACCGGGCTACGCTGAGAATATCGAGCCAACATATCGCCAACTGGCTCAAGTATGGCATCGTCACGAAGGAGCAAGTAGTCGAAACGTTTCGGCGCATGGCGCAGGTCGTCGATCGGCAAAATCGCGGCGACCCCAACTATCGCAACATGGCGCCGGACTATGACAGGAGCATCGCGTTTCAAGCCGCTTTGGATCTTGTCTTAGATGGGCGGCACGCGCCGAACGGTTACACCGAACCGGTGCTTCACCGCCGTCGCAGAGAGGTCAAAGCGAACCCCCACTAAATCTCCCCCTTTGCTAAGGGGGAGATAAAGAGGAGGAAAGAAAAGGAGATGCAAATATGGAGACGATGATAACGAGCTCTGAAGACACTAAACTTTCGGCTGCAACACGGCCGCATTTCTCCGGCATGAGTCACATGAGCCTTCCTTGCCGCGATCTCGAAGAAGCGAAAATCTTCTACGCCCAGATCATGGGCGGAGAATTGGTACACACAACTACGGGCTTTCTTGAGTACCGGATCAAGGACATCATCATCGGGCTCTCCGCGCAGATTGGCGGCTGGACCGGCGTGGACGACGAATATCCGCACTACGCTTTCTATATCGACGGACCGAATTTCGAGCTCATGAAGAATTTGCTCGACAGCTACGACGTGCCCAACTATCCGTATAGGCGCAACCATACGGCGCTTATCTATTTCCGCGACCCGTCGGGAAATCTCATCGAGCTTTACTGTGACACCGGCTACGATGGGATTGACTCTTTGCCGCTGGCTCCCCGACGGGGAGGCAAAGCCATCGATTTCCGCGGTCTCAATTATCAGTGGAAGAACAAAGCCGGTGCGCTCGGCGCCGGGCAGGAAATGTCGAAGCCACGCTTTACCGCTTTCGCCCACGCGAGCCTCTATTGCCGCGATTTTGCACAGGCGAAACGTTTTTTCACCCAAATCATCGGCGGCGAGCTGATCCACGAGGTCAAAGACGGGGCCACCGGCTTCGCCGAAGCGCGCGTTGCCGGAATCATCATCGGTTTTACGGACCGGCCGGGAAGCACAACAAAGCGGGACGCCGAATATCCGCACTACGCTTTTTTCGTTGAACCGGAGGATTTTCTCCCGATGGTCGCCTGGCTCCGTCAGAACGGCGTGACAACCTCCGAGCCGTGGACACGCGACGGCATCAAGGGACTGTTGTACTTTCGCGATCCCTCGGGAAACCTTTTCGAGATGTATTGTCCCAAGCTCAAAGAGGCAGCCTCCTTTGTGCGCGGGGCGAAACAGGGCGGTGGCTACGAGATTAATTTTAGCAGTTTGAATTATCAGTGGAACAGATAAAGGGCATGAAAGACCTTTTCGCATGGCCGTGACGCGAGTATTCGCCGCGGTGTTCGATGTGCGAGAGGAGGCCATATGAGAACACCAATCAGTTTTATTCTTCTAGTGGCGATGCTGCTGTTCGCGGCAAGCGCGGCGGCGCAAATCACCTTTCTCACTCGGGCCACCGTCATCGACGGCACGGGCGCGCCGCCACAAAAAGACGTCACCATCGTGATGGAAAACGGCCGCATCCGCGACATGGGACCATCGTCGAAGATTTCCACCCCCTCCGGTGCCACGGTCCTGGATCTAACCGGGAAATTCGTCGTGCCGGGGATCATTAACGCGCACGGCCACGTCGGGGCGAAAACCGAGCCGCAGCTGCGCCAGTATGCGCTTTACGGCGTGACCACGGCGACCAGCATGCAGACCGATCCGGACGAAGTCATTCAGGTGCGTGAAGCGCAGAAGCGCGGCGAGCTGCGCGGCGCGCGCGTCTCCACCGTGAAGTATCGCTTCGCCCCCGATCCTGAGGTGGTGACGCCGGAGCAGGCGCGCGCCAAAGTCGATGAGATCGTCGCCGCGGGCGCCGATTACATCAAGGTGTGGGTCGACGGCGGATTCGGCACGCGGGCCAAGCTCACTCCAGAGTTCTGCGCCGCGGTCCTCGAGCAGGCGCGGAAACACGGCAAGCTCACATTCGGCCACGCCTACGAGCTCGTCGACGCGAAGATGCTCGTCGAGCGCGGTTTGAATGTCCTCGCCCACAACATCCGTGACCGGGAGGTCGATTCCGACTTCATCGCGCTGCTCAAGCAGCGCAACGTCACTCTCATTCCGACACTGATACGTGACGAGTTGCTGTTCGCCTACGGCGATGCGCCGGCCTGGATCGACGATCCTTTCTTCCTCAAGTTCGTGCCGCCCGAGCGCCTGGTCGTGCTGAAAACCAAGATCCGCGACGAGCAGGTGAAAAATCCACAGCGCGCGCTGATCAAAGCGGGCTTCGAGATGAACCGGATCAATCTGAAGAAACTCTCCGATTCCGGCGTGCGTATCGCGTTTGGCACCGATAGCGGCGGCGCCGCTGACCGCTTTTTCATCCAGGGCTACTCCGAGCATCGGGAGATGGAGTTAATGGTGCGGTCGGGTCTGACGCCGATGCAGGTGATCCAGTCCTTCTCGAAGGGCGCCTCGGAGGCCCTGGGTATCGACAAGGAATTCGGCACCTTGGCCAAGGGCAAAGTCGCCGACCTGCTCGTGCTTGAGAAAAATCCGCTCGACAACATCACCAACATGCGGTCCATACAGACAATCTATCTGGGCGGCAAGAAATTCGAGTAAGAAAGGCTGAGCCGTTCACGCCGCGGCATGATCCCCCGCGCATATCCAGTTGGGGCGTAACAAAACCTAACACCCGAAACCGCGTAAGCCGCCCGCTAACGGAAGATTTTACCAAAAATATTGATCAGCTCATTGTACCGCGACGCCCACTTGTCGAGCGGCGGATTCCATTATTGTGGCATTGATCCGTTTGGTTTAGTCTAAGATGGAAGTTACCTAGATTTCTTTTTGCCCTGGTTATTGCCAGCTAACAAACTGAAAGAAGGTGTGCGTAATGAACCCTAGAATTACTTTCATTCTTACGATTTTATTCACTTTGTGTCTTGGCACTTCGGCGCTGCATGCCGCCATGGAAGATGACATCGACCGAGGGGTATCGATCATTGAACGCTTCCAGGAGATACCCGAGAGCGCAATTCCGCCCGCGGTCCTGCGCGATGCGAAGGGCTTGGCGATTCTCACTATGACCAAAGCGGGATTTATTGTGAGCGGCAGGGGAGGAACCGGCGTTGTCGTTGCCCGCACCCCAACGGGTTGGAGCGGCCCCGCGGCCATTGGTACGGGAGGACTGGGAGTCGGTTTCCAGGCCGGCGTGCAGGTGTCCGAGTATGTGATCATTCTTAATACCCAAGAAGCAATAAACGCGTTTTCGAAGGGCACTAATGTCACTCTCGGCGGAAACCTAAGCGCCGCCGTTGGTCCCATCGGACGCTCCGCCGAAGCCAGCGTGCTGCCGCAGGCGGCTGTTTATACTTACAGCCGCAACCAAGGAATTTTTGCCGGTGTTTCGTTAGAAGGGACGGTCATCGCGACCCGCTATCAAGCGAACGAAGAATATTACGGCAAGCCGGTCTTCCCGAGCGATATCCTCGCGGGCGATATTAAGCCTCCGGCGAGCGCGCAGAAGTTACTGAATATTTTGGCGAAATACTGAGCATGGTCCGGTAATCTTTAACCCGCAGTTCGCTCGTTGAAGCGAATCTCTTTAGCTTTGCGTTTTTAAGGTCATTCCTTTATTCACCCGATTACGTCCCTCAATAATTGACAGTCCGTATTCATCTTGATATCCGGCCTTTGGAGGATCCCCAATGGCTGAAAAAGAAATTGCTTTGATTGTCGGTGCTGGGCCAGGGCTGAGCGCGTCCCTGGCGAGGCTTTTCAAGAAGAAAGAAGGCATGACGGTGGCATTGGCCGCGCGTAATGCCAAGAAGCTGGACGAGTTAGTCAAAGAAATCGACGGCCGTGCCTTTCCATGCGACGCGAGCAGCCCGAAGGATGTCGAAAATTTATTCGATTCAGTGACAAAAAGCATCGGCGAACCCAATCTGGTGGTCTACAACGCGAGCGGTCGCGTGCGCGGTCCAATCACCGGATTGGATCCCGAAGAGGTGCGCAAAACGATCATGGTTACTTGTTACGGCGGATTTCTCGTCGGACAGGCTGCTGCCAAGCGAATGATCAAAACCGGGCGCGGAACGATTCTGTTCACGGGTGCTTCCGCCAGCATCAAGGGATTTGCAAACTCCGCCGCCTTCGCTATGGGCAAGTTAGGTTTGACTGGCTTGGTACAAAGCATGGCGCGCGAGCTTCAACCACAAAATATCCACGTCGCGCAAGTCGTGATCGACGGCGGCATTTACGAGCCGACGCGCCGCCCGGAGCGTCTCACATCGCGCGGTCCCGATGGCTGCCTCGACCCCGACGCGATCGCGCAAACTTACCTGCAGCTGCACCGTCAGCATCGCAGTAGCTGGGCGTCCCATATTGAATTGCGCCCATGGTCAGAAAAATTTTAGGAGGTGCGGCAAAAATCATATTGGCGACGCGTTGGCTAGCTCACCAGCGGCGCCCGGTACGATTGATATATTCGGAACGCCAGCTAACGATGCGAATGACGATTGTGCCGACTATCCTTTGCCGACAGAATTCCATGAATGATCAGCACCAACAGCGCGAGGAGCACGAGGTAAATCAGTTCGGATTCATTTGCCATAAAACACCTCCGCTTAAGCGGAATTTGGCCGAACTATATATTTGTGCAATCCCTTGGGTTACGGGTTTCCTTGAACGGGTGTATCGATACTGGGAAGTTTTACGCTGAAATTCTTACTATTGAGAAACATACCAGAGTTCGTTGGAGATCACGGTTCGGCGCGGGCATGGCATGCCGTGCCCCCTAATTCAGGCTTGGATCCCCAGCCGGCGCCTTACCGGCCGGCACCAACGGTTTCCGCCGCTTCGGATTACGCAGAATCTGGAGCGACCTTTGTTCGATTTGTCGAATACGCTCGCGAGTGACGGCAAACATCTCGCCGAGTTCCTCGAGGGTATAATCACGCCTTTCCTCAATACCGAAACGCTTGCGCAATACCGTTTCTTGGCGCGGCGTCAACAAAGACAGAGCCTTTCTCACTTCCCTGCGGAGAGTACCCTCCAACGCTTGCTCTTCCGGCTTGGGCCGAATGCGATCTTCAACGAAGTCTTCGAGCCGGTCGCCATCCTCCCAAATCGGAGTTTGCAATGAAACCGGCTCGCCATGCGTTTGGACCAGTTTTAGTACGTCTTGAATGGACAGCCGCATCTCTTTGGCCAGTTCTTCAGGCTTCGGATCGCGACCGAGTTTTGTTTGCATCTGGCGCGCCGTCTGGAGGACTTTATTGCGCGATTCTACGCGATGGACTGGGACGCGAATCGTGTGTCCGGTGTCGATGAGGCCGCGCGTGATACCTTGACGAATCCACCAACTCGCGTAAGTAGAAAAACGGAAGCCAAGCCGGTAGTCGAATTTCTCCACGGCGCGCATCAGTCCAAGATTTCCTTCCTGAATCAGGTCCAAAAAGCTTAAGCCACGGTTGATATACTTCTTGGCGATGCTCACGACCAGCCGCAAGTTCGCCTCGGTGAATTCCTTCCTTGACACGCTTACGAGTGCTTCCCCCTCTTGGATGAGGCGCGCGCGATTCTTGAGCTCCACCGAAGGAAGTCCGGCATGTTCTTCCAAGGCGTGGATTTCGGTAGATATTTTGAGTCGCTTTCCCGGGTGTCGTTCCAAAACCTCGAGCCGATCGGCGACCTGCTTTACTCGCCCAATCAACTCATCGATTTTTGTCGGAGAGAGATGCAGCTCCTTCATTACGATGAGCATTTTATCCGCGAGTGCGCGTTGTTGCCCGAGCAATTTGGCGCGCCTTAGCTGTGATACCCGCGAGCGCTTGAGCTCACGCGCAATGGCCGCGTTCCGCTCGCTCATCCTGGACAACTTGGCGATCCGTTTGAGAAACCCCCTTGGGTCGTCGGCCGCTTGTTCTTCGCTGTCTTTCTCATCGCCGTCGCTCTTTTCGGTAATGTCGGCCATCGACAATTCACCGCTTGCCACGGCCGGGCCAAGTCGAAGCACTTGACGCATCGTCATAGGCGTGGAGAAGAGCGCTTCGAGAATCTGCTTCTGCCCCTGCTCGACCCGCATTGCCAGCTCGACCTCGCGCTCACGAGTCAACAGCGCAACCGAGCCAATATCGCGCAAATACTGTTGTACCGAGCCCAGCGCGATGTCCGAGCCTGTGGCCTCGGATTCGTCGTCGCCATCTTCAGTTTCATCCGCCGGAAAAATATCGGCAACACCATCCGGCTCCTGATCTTCGAACGACCCGACGCCTAATTCGTGGCCTTCAAGATTCTCATCCATTTCTCTCTCGGTGTCGGAGTGGGGTCCCATCATAATCTCCTTCAGAAAAATCTACCGCGTTAAGAGTTTAGACGCTCAGAACAGCCCTTTGGTTCAGTCGAGGTTGCTTCGATTCGCGCCTATTTCACGGAGTTCTTCAAGCATATCAAAGGCTTGCGCGAACTCCATAGGAGAGCGAAAATACTTTAAAAAGTTAAGGATGATAATCGGGGCTGTCAAGGCGGCGGGAGCTTATTTCGCCGAAAATCCTCGGCGGAGATAGCAATTTGGCTCTCGCTGGGCTAATTTCTTTTTTGACGAAAAAATGTCTGCAAAATTCGTCAATCAGGGCAGGCATCTCGCGTGGCGCGGCACGCTGTATGCGTTTTCGAACAAAAAAGAAAGTAGGATTCTCTTCCCGACTTATGGGAGGTGAAATGCGATTCAAAAGCCGAGAACATGCTGCGCAGCAATTAATAGAAAAATTGACTCCGAATTACTTGCGCCAGAACCCTTTGGTGCTGGGCATCCCACGGGGCGCTGTGTCGATGGCCCGAGTCATTTCGGATGCTTTGGGAGGGGAGCTTGATATCGTCCTGGTGCGCAAACTTAGCCATCCCGATCAACCCGAATTTGCTATCGGCGCTATCGATGAGACGGGTCAGGCTTTCTTAGCGGAATGGTCCGCGGAGGTGGATCCTCAAGTTGTTGAAGCCGAAAAACAACGACAGCTTAAGGTGCTGCGTGAACGGCGCGCGCGCTACACGCCGATGCGCGAGCCCATCGATGCCTATGATCGCATCGTTATCGTCGTCGATGATGGAATCGCTACCGGGTCGACGATGACGGCGGCTTTGCGCGCGGTGCGTGCCCGAGGCGCAAGAAAACTCATTGCTGCCGTGGCCGTAGCATCGCCCGACGCCGCCCGCGCGGTGCTCCAAGAGTGCGATAGCATGGTTTGCTTGAAAGTATCCGCCAGTTTCTTCGCCGTGGGACAATTTTTTGAAGATTTCAGCCAGGTGTCCGACCTCGATGTGATTGCCGCATTGCAAAGGAGTGATGCGAAGGCTTCGGCCACGGGATAAAACCAAAACTCGAGGGCAAATCATGCACAGCAAGTGGCTTCTCCTTTTCCTTCTTCTGATCGCGCCGGTCAACGCCGCTGCACAAGAAACTCATCTAGTCGCTTATGCCGGCTTCGCCGGATTTCAAGCGCCGGTCTGGGCGCCCAAGGACCTCGGGTTGTTCGAAAAGTACGGTTTCAAAGGCGACGTCGTGCTGGTCCCTGGTTCCGTCCGGCAAATTCAAGCGCTGCTCGGTGGCAGCATCCATTTTGCCCAGATCGACGCTGCCACCGGCGTCAATGCGATCAATCAGGGCGCCGATTTGGTAATGATTTCCGGAACTCTCAACAATTTTCCTTACAGCTTCGTAACCCAAAAAGAGATCCGCAAACCCGAAGATCTTGTCGCCAAGAAGATTGGTGTTCTGGCCGTGGGCGGAGCTGTAGAAACCGCGACGCTTCTGGCCCTAAAGGCTTGGAATATCTCGCGCCAGTCGGTAACGATCTTTCCCGCCGGGGATTCAGCGTCTCGCATTGCAGCGCTTTCCACTAGAGCTATCGATGGAACCATGCTGTCTTACCCCGACATCAACGAAGCACTTCGTCTTGGTATGCACGAGCTGGTGAAAATGCCCGATGTCAAAGGGACGTCGTTTCCGATGAATGTCATGGCTGCGCGCCGCTCCTTTGTCGAAAAAAATCGCGATACGGTGAAGCGTTTCCAGCAGGCTTATGCCGAAGGCACTTACCAGTTTGTGAACCAGAAGGCCAAGGGACTGGCCGTGTTGTCGAAGCGGTTGCGATTCAAAGATCCCAAGGGGCTGGAGGAAACCTACGATTATTTTGCCAAGAGCTTCGCTTTCCCGACGCGCGTGTCGCACGAGGGGTTGCGCAACGCGTTGGAAATCATCGCGCAACGAAATCCAGCCGTAAAAGTCGACATGACCCTTAGCAAATACCTCGACGAAAGTATCGTCGACGAACTGGAACGCGAGGGTTTCTTCAAACGCTTGTCCGGAAAGAGCTAGCCGCGCAGAAGATCAAATCCATAACGCGGTAAATTTATGTGGTTGTCATCCTGAACGAAGTGAAGGATCTCGGCCGAGATTCTTCGGCTCCGCCTCAGAATGACCCTAAGACGGATACCAGGAGGAATGACGATGGCCGAATTTGTCATCGACGCAGACGGGCACATCATGGAAGATCACAAGGATATCTTTGCCCACATCAAAGGCAATTTTTCCGAGATGGACTGGCACTCGACCTGGCCGATGTTCGACGCCGATGGTTGGCAGCGCGGCCTTGCGCGCAAAGGCAAGCGCGAAGATCCCGACGCCGAAGCGTGGATTCGTTTTCAAGACGAGCACGGCATCGACTGCGCGGTGCTCTACCCGACTTCCGCTCTGGCGCTAGGCATGATTCAACTTCCCGCTTGGGCATCCGCAATCGCACAAGGCTACAACGATTGGTTGTATCATCGTTTCACCAGCCAGTCGCCGCGCCTCAAAGGCGTCGCACTACTTGCGCCCCAAGATCCAAAGGCAGCGGCAGCCGAGCTGCGTCGCTGCGTGAAAGAGCTAGGTTTTTCTGCCGGACTTTTGCCGTCGGTGACAAACAACCGGACGCCGCTTTACGGCTCGCCCGTGTTCCACGAAATCTACGACGAAGCCCAACGGCTAGACGTGCCACTCACGATCCATGGCGGAGTCAGCCAAAATCTCGGTCTCGACCGCGTGGCGAGCTTCTTGGAAGCGCATATGCTCGAGCACCCGGTAGGCTTGTTCATCCAAATCACCAACATGATGTTTCAGGGCGTGTTTCAGGAATTTCCCAGGCTCCGCGCGGCCTACCTCGAAGCCGGCGCCGGCTGGGTGCCGTTCATGATGGATCGCATGGAAGAAGACTACGAGAAATTCGCCGTGCGCCTGGCGCCGCACCTGAAATCGCCGCCGAGCAAATTCTTCAAATCGGGCAACATCTTCGTCACTATGGAAGTCGAAGAGCGCACCGCACCTTATCTCGCCGACTTGATCCGCGATGACGTCATCATGTGGGCATCCGATTTCCCGCACGAGCGCGAGCGCGACCAATTCGGCGGCGACCTACCGCACCTCATGGCGCGCAAGGATTTGTCCGACGAGTTCAAACAAAAAATGCTCTACGACAACCCGGTGCGCTTCTATCGTTTCAGTGAGGGTGACATCGCGGCGGTGCG
>Ga0114129_10007763_pt1 | contig 15262 bp, 11 predicted proteins | sample RhiMetdeltSRZDD1_FD_80071 | JGI IMG/M metagenome (GOLD analysis project Ga0114129, IMG submission 80071) | Populus rhizosphere microbial communities from Tennessee, USA - Rhizosphere MetaG P. deltoides SRZDD1 (version 2) (version 2) | ecosystem: Host-associated > Plants > Roots > Rhizosphere >...
CCGAGGCGAACGTTGGCGGTGGCGCCGTCGAGATAGATCGTCGCCTGGTCTTTGTCGTCGGTGGAGAACTCGCTGGACGGGAACAGGGCGGCATCCCCATTGTTCCCGTGGCCGCCAAGCCGGAGATACGCGTCGCTGCCGTCGAGATAGATCGACGCCTGATTCTTGTCGTCGGTGCTGTTCTCGTCAGACGGGAACAGTGCGGCGTCCCCGTTGCGCCCGTGGCCGCCGAGCCGGAGGTAGGCGTCGCTGCCGTCGAGCAGGATGATGGCCTCATCCCGGTCCTGGAGGCCGGTGCTGTCCCCGGCGAAGACGCGGAGCTCACCGTCGACCCCGTTGCCGCCCAGGCGTGCGTCGCCGGTCCCGCCGTCGAGGTGGATCGTCGCGTTCGTCTGGTCTGTCACGGCGGATTCGTCAGCGGCGAACAGTGTGAGATCGCCGTCGACGCCGTTCCCGCCCAGCCGAACGTTGGCGCTGGTGCCGTTGAGATAGATCGTCGCCTGGTCCTTGTCGTCGGTCGTGGTCTCGGTTGACGGGAACAGGGCAGCGTCCCCCCCACGCCCGCTGCCGCCGAGCCGGAGATACGCGTCGTTGCCGTCGAGCAGGACGGTGGCCGCGTTCTGGTCCTCGAGGTCGGTGCTGTCCCCGGGGTAGAGGCGGACCTCGCCGTCGACGCCGTTGCCCCCCAGGCGGGCGTCGCCGGTCCCGCCGTTGAGGTGCATCGTCGCCTTCGTCTTGTCTGACGTCGCGGACTCGCCGGCCGCGAAGAGCGTCAGGTCACCGCTGTTGTCGTTCCCGCCCAGACGGACGAGCGCATCGCCGGCCCCGAGGAAGATGGACGCTCGCTCGTCGTCGTCGACGGCCGTCTCGCTTGCCGTATACAGGGCTGCGCTCCCGCGCTGCCCATTGCCCCCGACCTGGATGCGCGCATTCTGGCCGTCGAGCGCGATCTTCGCGAGATCTTCCGTCAGCGTCGTGTCCGCCGACGCGAAAAGCCTGACATCGCCCCCCTTGCCGTTGCCGCCCACCGTCGCGTCACCGCTGGTCGCGTCGAGCGTGATGGTGACATCGCCTGTTCCGCTCAGGACTTCGATCTTCTCAGAGAACTGCTCCGCCATGGCAACCTCCCCGCTGTTCCCCGCTTCGCCGACCGCCTGGTGCGCGACCACCGCATCGCGCAGGTTCGTCAGGCGCGTGCCACGCCACCCCCGCTGGTACTACACCTCCCGCCGAGTGGGTTCGTCGTCAGGTACCGGATCCGCGCTCTCGGTGGCTGCATGGATCGCCGTCGCCAGCATGTCGAATACGTCGCTCCACGCCGCTCGCACCGCCGGCGTGAACGCCGGCCCCAGTCCTTGCTCGAGTGTCCAGATCAGGGCGCTGCCGACCGTGGCAGCGTCGGCAGGTTGGACGCCGTAGCCGGCATGGCGCCGCGCCAGTTTCTCGACGACCGGCGCCAGCTCGTCCGGCCGGTCCAGGTACCCGATGACGAGTCCCAGGGCGGCCATCAACGCATGCTTCTGTGGCTCCAGGTCGGACGCGAAGAGCCGGCGGAGGGAAGGATCGAGGCTGAAGAGGCGATCGTAGAAGAGGTCTGCCGCCAGGTCGGCCACCGGCAGGATCTGCGCGAACGTGCTTCGAACGAGGCGGATCGCCTCGGGGGTCATCATCTCCTCCCCATCGCTGGTTATCACGATACGGCCGGCCGGCCATCAGCGCATCGGGGAGCGTCACCTAGATTGGCAGGATGTCCCACCTATGTTTGGGCGAGCAGGTGCTGGCTGCAGGCCAGCCTGACGGCGTCTCGGCGCGTCGGGACGTCGAGCTTGGCGAGCAGCGCGGCCACATGGTGCTCCACCGTCTTCGGCGTGATGACGAGCCGTTCGGCGATCTCGGCGTTGCTCAAGCCCTCACCCAGCAGGTCGAGGATCTCCTGCTGGCGGTTCGTGAGGCCGAACCGATTCGCTCGGGTGGTCGGACGTGGTCCGCGCGGCAGGTGCGCATCGCCCCGGGCGCGCATCTGCCGGCGCAGGTCGGCTGCCGCCGGCCGGGCGCCCAGCCGGTCAAAGATCGCCAGCGCCTGCACCTGGGCCGGGGTGTCGCCATCGGCCAGCGCGCGCGCCTCTTCGTAGGGGCAACCGAGCTGTCGCCACGCCTCGGCCGCCGCGCGCCAATCGCCGGCGATCTGGAGCGCATAGGGGGAGGCAACCCAGTACGGCGGCGGGTCGGCGGCACCGGCCCGCCAGCGCCAGAAGGCCAGCTCGCCGGCCAGCCAGGGGTGCCGCTTCTGAACGGTCAGCGGGTACGCTGCCTCGGCCTCTGCCAGGGTGCGGGCAGCGTCGCCGGCCAGCCAGGCGGCTTCGGCACGCGCGGCGCGGCCCCGCGCGATCAGCGGGAACTGGCCCCATGTCAGCCCGAGCTCGACCGCCTCGTCCAGCAGCGCCGAGGCGGCACGATCGCCCTGCCGCGTCTGGAGGATGCCGAGCGCGATCAGGGCTGCCCAACGGGCATTACTGGAGGTGGCGTGGGAGTGCAGGACGTCGGCGGCAGCAGCGGCGGCCTCGGGCCAACGACCGCGCAAGACGTGGAGGGCGGCCAGCCAGCCGACCATGAAGAGGCGCGTTCTATCCAGGTCGCGCTCGGCGGTATAGGCCAGCCCGTCGGCCAGGCAGCGCTCGGCCTGATCGAGGTGGAACAGCTGCACCGAGTGTGAGCTCAGGTTGCCGTACGCTCTGGCGACTTCCGAGTCGAGCCCGGCCTGCTGGGCGATGGCGCGGGCGTGCTCGAAGTACTGGCAGCCACGCTCATAGTCGACGTACATCGAGGAGAGCGCGAGGGTGTTGTACGCCATGGCCAGGTTCCGGGCATCGCCGGCCTGTTCGGCGAGCGCGACGGCGCGCTCGGCCAGGGCGATCGTCTGGGCATAGTCATGGTTGAAGTGGTAGAGCAGCGCCCGGGTGCGATACGCCAGCGCCAGCTCGCGGCCGGGCGGCAACGTCTCCAGCAGTTCGACGGCCGCCTGGCCGGCCTGGCTCGCCTCCTCCCGCAGGCCGGCGTCGATCAACGCCATCGCCAGCAGGGCGAGGTTCTCGCCCTGTTTCAGCGGGTCGTTGGCCTCGCGCCGGAGCTCGACCGCCCGACGCCGGCTGGCGATGGCGCCGGGCATGTCGGCGATGACGTAGCACTCCCAGGCATGCGCCTCGACCAGGGCGGCGCGGTCGGCGGGCGGCAGCGTCTCGGCGCACGGCAGCGCCACGGCGAAGAGCGCGGCCGCGGTTCGGTGCGCGCCGGCGGCTGAAGCCTGGCGCGCGGCGGCCGGCGCGTAGGTCAGGATCGCCGGGCGGTCGTCGGCGCCCTCGGCATGGCGCGCCAGGCGGGTCAGATCGGGAGCCCCGCGCGGCGATGACCGCAACGCATCCAGCGCGAGTCGGTGCAGGAGCGTGCGCCGTAGCGGCGCGATCGATTCCAGGACCGCCTGGCGCGCCAGCTCATGGCGAAAGGTGAACCGCTCGTCTTGCGCAACCAGAATGCCGCTGCTCAAGCACTCGTCGGCGGCGTGAGCGTGAGCGGGGAGCGCCGCGGCGAGCAGCCATGGATCGACGCGTGGCCCGAGGACCGCCGCCGCTTCCAGCGCCGCCCTGGCCGACGGCGACAGCCGGGCAACCCGGCCGAATACGGCGTCGCGGACGGTTGGCGGGAGGCCGGCGCCGTCGTTGGCAAGCACCTCGGTGACGAAGAACGGGTTGCCGCCGGTCTGGCGGTGGAGCGCAGCGGCGTCGACCGGGCGTTGCCCCACCAGCACACCAACGGCCTCTTCGCTCAGCGGCGACAGCGGGATGCGCACGGTGGCGACTGACCGGACCAGGTCCCCAAGGACCGTACGCAGCGGATGGACCGGTCCCAGCTCGTCGTCGCGGTAGGTCAGTACCAGCAGGGCCGACGTGTGCGCGATCCGACGCCCGAGGTAGCGGAGGAGATCGAGCGTCGCGTCATCGGCCCAGTGGACGTCCTCGAAGACGGCGACGACCGGACGCTCCTGGAGCTCGGCGAGCACGGAGGCGAAGAGCAGGGAGCGATCGGCCGCACCGGCGAGCAGCGTCGGCCAGGTGCCGTCACTCTGAGCGGCCATGTCGTGCAGCGGCCCGAGCGGTCGCGGTGTGAACAGCGCGTCGCAGGCCCCCCAGAGCACGTCACCCGCGGCACGATGATCCTCCGCGAACCGCTCGACCAGGGCCGTTTTGCCGATGCCGGCCTCGCCGCTGATCAGGGCAGCCCGACCCTCGTGGCGCGCGGCATCGCGGAACGCCACCTCGAGCTCATGGATGGCAGCATCGCGTTCCAGGAGGTCCATGGGCAACGAGCCCTGTCGGTCGGCGAGTGGTCCTGTAGCCCGCAGCCTCCAGCATACCCCGGCTACCTGCCTGGGCGGTAGACCAGCGCTTCTTTGACGACCACGCCTGGCGGCAACGACGCGATCTGCACGACGGCCTGGGCGACGTCCTCGCCCTTGAGCATCCTCGACGCGTCCCACTCGCCGCTTTGCATGCGCGGCTCGTGCTCCCAGAACGTCGTGTCCATGCCGCCCGGGAAAATGGTCGTCACGCGGATGCCGTCCGGCCCCAGCTCGACGGCCAGGCAGGCGCCAAGTCCACGCACCGCCCACTTCGAGGAGGAGTAGACCGACTCGCCGACGATGCCGCGCTCGGCGGCGATCGAGGCGATGTTAATGAGGTGGCCGCTCTTCTTCGGCAGCATCACGCGGGCGGCCTCGCGGCAGACCAGGTACAGTCCGCGCACGTTCACGTTGTAGACCCGGTCGAGCTCGGCGATCGGCGTATCGACGAGCGGGCCGTAGTAGTAGACGCCAGCGCTGTTCACGACGGTGTCGAGCTGGCCCCACTTCGCGACGATCGCGCCGACCGTCGCCGCGATCTGCTCCTCGTTCGTGACGTCGCTCTCGAGCGCAAGGCAGTCGCCGGCGATCTCGGCGACGTCGGCGCGGGTCGCTTCGAGGCGGTCGGCGTGGGTGTCGGTGATCGCGACCTTCGCGCCCAGCTTTGCCGACTGGAGCGCAATCTCGCGGCCGAGGCCGCTCGCGCCGCCGGTGATGAAGATCACGCGGTCGTTGAGCCAGCTCATCGCGTCGTCCTCCGCTCGCCCGCAGGCAGGATCGAGCTACGGACGGGATGGTAGCACGCCGCCCGGCGCTCGCCGCCTTCTTCCGCACCGCGAGCGTGAGCGAGCCGGACCCCGGCGCTAAAGGTCCGGCTCGCTCACACTCGTGGTGCGGAAGCGGTGGTGCGGCATGAAGGACTGCCAGCTCGCGCAGGACGCGCGACTAAAACGAGCCAGCCCCGCCGCCCACGAAGGTCGGCCAGGCGCCGCAGCCGTCCGTCACGGTGAACGGCACCATGGTCTGGAGGGCCCGGTTCGGCGACTGGACGACGAGCTGCACTGTGGCGGTGCTACTGGCGGGAGCGAAGGTGAACGCTCCGGTCTGGTTCTGTTGCCCGCCCGCCACGCTCACCACCGCGTTCTCGACCTAGCGAGGCGCGCTGAACTGGATCTGCGAGATGGTGCCGAAGCCAGGCGATAGCGCGCGACCGGGTCCGAGGCTCTCGCGCAGAAAGCGGATCACGCGCGGCCAGGAGTCAGCGCAGGCGTACGCCAGGTCGCGAGCGTTGGCCCCGAGATCGTACAGTCGCTTCTCGACCGGGCTGCCAGACAGTACGATGACGCCGACCGGGGCGAGGTCGGGCCGGGAACCGCGCGCCGGCCGGCGAGGACGGCTCCGGCCTGCTGCTGGCCGACCAGTCAACCGAGCCGGGCCTGCACATCCTGGCGAAGCGCGGCGCCACCACGCTCTCGCTGACCGACACGAACGGCACCCGACGGGTGATCCGCGCCACGGACCCGTAGTCGATAGCGCCAGCGCTGAGGCTGCGTCTGACATGCGGAAGAGATCCGATCGGCTGGCTACGGCGTACCTCTCACAGTACACATGATGGTGCGGTTCCTTTTTGAGGCACGGGTCGGGCACACTGTGTGGCGAAAAGTGTCGCCGAGTTCATCAAAGAACTGTGAGCAACGTCACATCGCCAGAACGTGCGAGCGAGTAGGATAGCTCTGGCGAGAGTTGGAAGCAAGATCGAGCATCGGTAGCCCGGCTGCCTGACCAGGGGGGCATCGATCGCGAAGGGAGAGCGCACGCTATGCGGGGGCTGTTGGAGATCACACCGGACGGGGACATCATCGGCGACGACGGAGAGGTCTACACCCTCTTCTCGTACGACCCGGAGTCGCTGGGCGAGGAGCCGTTGGAGTAGCGCCCGGCGATAGTGGGCACGTGCGCGCCGCACGGCGCGGGCTCCATCCGGATACTATAGGAGCAGGCGCCGAACAGGCGACTTCCGCGTCAGGTCCGGGTGAACACGCACGGCATGACTACGCAACGCGCGCTGACAATCGTCGCCCCGGTCGACGTCGAGCACCGGCCGGCGCTGCGAGAGCTGCTGCTCCAGGCCGGAGCGGACCCGGCCGGCAACGAGCTGGTGCCGTTCGGGCGGATAACCGGCACCCACTTCGGGCGGCTGCTGATCCTGGACGAGGCGACCGATCTGCACGGGGCGCCACTTCGGCCGCTGTTGATGCTGATGGCGGACGTGGACGGCCCGGCCGACGCCTACCTCGAGCGGCTGGTCGCCGTTGCCGGGAGCGGGCTCGACCGGCTGTTCGGCGTGTGTGACGGCTACCCGGCCGGGAGCCCGAGCGCGGCCGATCGGCTCGCCTTCCTGCGCGCGCACCTGGTGAAGGAGGGGGCGTTCTACGCCAACACGATCGGCCGGACCGTCGAGCAGATCCAGCAGGAGGCGCAGCTTCGCGAAGCACTCCAGGGGTTCCTCGATCGGTCGCGCCGTGAGCTGATCGGCCGCGATCCGCTCGCCGTGCGCAACGCGATCCGCCAGTTCATCGAGCGCGAGCCGTCCCTGCGCTGGGCCAGGCGTCCCGTGCCGCGCCCTGGCCTCCTCTACCGGCTGCGCGAGAAGGCGCACCTGCTGGCGGTGCCGCTGGCCCTGCTCCCGTTCACGCCGCTACTCATAGCTGGCGCACCGCTCTTCGCCGTGGTGCTGCGCCTGCACGAGTTGACCGATCCGGCTCCGCGATCCGTGCCGGACCCGGCGCTGGTGAAGCGGCTGGCCGCCATCGAGGACCACACCGCGCAGAACCAGTTCAGCGCGCTCGGCTTCGTCAAGCCGGGGCTGTTCCGGCGGCTGCTGGCGAACGTCGTCCTCTTCGCGACGAACTACGCCGCTCGCCACGTCTTCAATCACGCCAACCTGGCCGGCGTCAAGACGATCCACTTCGCACGCTGGGTCTTCCTGGACGACCAGCGGCGGGTGATCTTCTGCAGCAACTACGACGGCAGCCTCGAAAGCTACATGGACGACTTCATCGACAAGGTCGCCTGGGGGCTGAACGCGGCGTTCAGCAACGGCTACGGCTTCCCGAGGGTTCGCTGGCTCTTCTTCGACGGCGCCCGCGACGAGCTGGCGTTCAAGCAGTACCTGCGCAGCCACCAGCACCCGACCGAAGTCTGGTTCTCGGCGTACCCCGACCTGACCGCGCTGAACGTCGAGAACAACGCCCAGATCCGGGCCGGCCTCTTTGGCCGGATGACCGAGGCCCAGGCCGAAACATGGCTCCGGAAGCTGTGATGTTGGGGTTGAGATGAGCGAGGCGCTCGAGCTGGACGACATCCAGGGGCTGGTGGCGCGCGGCTACGGCGGCCTGCCTGAGGCGAGCTTCGTGCTGCTGGAGATCGCGGACGCGGTGCAGGCCCGGGGCTGGCTCAGCGGGCTGGCCGGGCGGGTGACGGCGGGATCTGTGCGCCCGGATGAGCGCGCCGTGCACGTCGCCATCGCGGCCGGCGGGCTGGCGAAGCTCGGGCTGCCGCCCGAGGCGCTGGCCTCGTTCCCCCTCGAGCTGCGCGAGGGGATGACAACCGAGTTCCGCCAGCGCATCCTCGGCGACGTTGACGCGAGTGCGCCCGAGACCTGGCGCTGGGGCGGCCCGACAACCCGGCCGGTGGACATGGTGCTGCTGCTCTACGCCCGCGGTCGGCAGGAGCTGAGCGCCCTGTACGAGGAGGAGCACGCCGGCTTCATGGCGGGCGGCCTGCACGAGATCGAGGTGCTGGACACGTCGACGCTGACGGACCGTGAGCACTTCGGGTTCCGGGACGGCATCTCCCAGCCGACTGTCGAAGGACTGGGGCGGGAAGACGTCCCGGCCAACACCGTCAAGGCCGGCGAGTTCGTGCTGGGATACCAGAACGAGTACGAGAAGTACACCGATCGACCGACGGTGCCGGCCTCCGCGGACCCGCACGGCCTCTTGCCGTCCCACCCTGACGACTCGGCGTTACACGACCTCGGACGGAACGGCAGCTACCTGGTGATGCGGCAGATGAGCCAGGACGTCCGGGGCTTCTGGCGCTTCGTGGCTGGCGCGTGTCCGAGGCCCGACGGCGCCAGCGACCCGGAGGCCGCGACCCGGCTGGCGGCGAAGATGGTCGGGCGCTGGCCGGACGGCGCGCCGGTCACCGTCTCGCCGGACCGCGACGACCCGGCCCTGAGCGACCTCAACGACTTCGGGTACGGCAACGAGGACGGTGACGGCCTGCACTGTCCGATCGGCGCGCACGTCCGTCGAACCCACCCGCGCGACTCGCTCGACCCGGACCCCGGGACCGACCGGTCGATCGAGATCGACAAGCGGCACCGGCTGCTCCGGCGAGGCCGTGCCTACGGCCCGACCGTCCCGCCAGAGGAGCGGCTGCTCGATGCCGTCGACGATGAGCCGCGCGGCCTGCACTTCATCGTGCTCTGCGCGAACATCGTTCGGCAGTTCGAGTTCGTGCAGCACACCTGGGTGAACAACCCGAAGTTCGACGGGCTGTATGAGGACGTTGATCCGCTGGTCGGCCGGCGGGACGCGGCCGGCGCGACGTTCACGATTCCGGGCACGCCAGTCCGCGAGCGGATCACCGGGATCCCGTCGTTCGTGACGGTGCGCGGGGGCGGGTACTTCTTCCTGCCGGGCCTACGAGCGCTCCGCTACCTGGCGAACCTGCCCCTGCTGTGAGGCGGCGAGTCACTATCTCAGACCGGCGGTTACCGGCACTCGGCCCGCCTGTTCCGTGGGTCGTGCCGCCGGGTGCTTCGCCATCGCGTACGCCAGCGGCCACAGCGCCACGATACCGGCCGCGCCCTGGACGTAGAACTGGACCGCCGCCAGGGGAATGAACCGCGCAGCCGCCATAACAATGAGCGCCCCCACGACGAGCCGTGTGAGCCCCGGGCACAGGACCCTGCTGCGAGCAATCCCCCGCGCGAAGGCGAAGACCCCGACCGCGAAGGTGAAGGCCCCGGATACAAGGATGGACACGAACCACGGAGTCAGCGCCGCCTGTGCCGCCTGTACGTCACCGCCCACCTCGGCGGCTGCCAGCGGCGCAAACTCCATCCCCGGCAACAACGTATACAGCGTGCTGCCCATGACAATGCATGGCAACCCCAGCAAGCTCCACCGGTTCTCGCCTGCCTCGCGGAGGTAGCCGCGGATGGCGAGGAAGGCGAGCACCACGACGCCAGAGCCAACGCCAGCCGCAAGGTGTGCAAGCCCCCAGCGCGTGGTGTCGGCGGCGACCGCGGCAGCGACCGCCGCGTCGTTCGGTAGGCGTCCGGGAAGATACGGATGCCAGACGAACGCGGCCAGAAGCACCACCGGGGCGACAGCAACTGTGGCAGCTCGGAATCGTGCTCTCGTCATCTCGGACATGTGGTGACCTCCTCTCATTCCACGGAGTCACGGCCGTCTTTGCCGCGGGGGCAGCGCTTGCTGAGCATGCCTACCGTCCCTCCTGGAAGCTGCCTCACCAGGTGGGCATCGCAGTCTCGCCACACACTGTCCATTATCAGAAGCCGACTGCCGCGACGCATGAGGTGATCGCCCTATTTTTGACCCAGACCGGCCTGGCCAGTGGGAGGAGCGGAGACGAGGGTGGGAAGCCAGCGCGGAGACCACGGCCTTGCTCATGCCGCAACAGGGAACACGACAGGCGTCTACGGAGCGACGTTCCCCAGGTCGTGCTTCAGAACGAAGAGGGTCGCGCCGACGCGGCTGGAGACGCCGATCTTCTCATAGATGTGCTGGAGGTGGTTGCCGACGGTCTTGGGCGACACGGAGAGGACTTCCGCCATCTTGCGGTTAGACAACCCGCTGACCGCCAGACGAAGCACCTCCGCTTCGCGCTCGGTGAGACCGGATGGCCGCTCGCGCTTGCGCGGCGGCGCTCGGTGGCCGGCGGCGTCAAGAACGGCGCGCACCACATCGCTGTCGAGCACTCCCTCGCGGGCATCGCGCCGGACTTCTTCAGCCGCGGCGTCAGGCGTCCAGGCCGCGCGGTGAGGCCGCGACTCGGTCTTCGTCTGGTAGACGTCCGCCGCCGCCAGGATCATGGCTCCGATCGACAGGAAAGACCCCGAGACCCGCCGGTAGCCGGAGCCGTCGAGTCGCTCATGGTGCAGGCCGGCCAGCGTGCCCAGGTGGCCGAGGGCGCCGGAGCGGGCCAGCACCAGCTCCGTCAGCGCGGGGTGCTGCTTCATGCGCTCCCACTCGTGCTCCGTCAGCGGCCCGGCTTTGTCCCAGAGGCCGATCGGTACTCCCGCCCGGCCCAGATCGTGGAGCAGCCCGGCCCTTCGGAGCACGACGGCCTCGCTTTCCGCCAGGCCGAGCCCGCGGGCGGCGGCCTCGGCAAGAGAGGCAACCCCCATGGAATGTCCGAACGTGTACGCCGACCGTGAGTCCACGAATCCGGCAATGGCCTGTAGCAGCTCATCCAACTGGCTCGCTGTTAGCCAGCGCAACGGAGCGGGCTCGGCCGCAAGGACACCGTCCCACGTCGCTTCCGAATCGAGCCTGGGCAGCAGGCTGCGGGCGAGCCCGTGGAAGCGGTCGGCGAGGTGGGGATCGTAGAGCTTTCCCGAACGCTTCCGCATGACCGCCAGGACCGCCTCTACACCGCCGATGCGGTTGAAGATTTCCGCCTCATGCGCCACGGCGAAAATACGTGCGGCAAGGTCTATCTCTTCCCCTCGCAGACCTTGGGGCCTGCCTTTACCGTCCCAGCGCTCCATGCAGTGTCCGAGGGCCTGCCGGACTGCCTGGCCCAGGTCAATCAAGTCGCCGACGCGCATGGCTACATCGCGGCAAATCCTCTGAAGCTGGCCAGAGCCGGTCCGAGCCGCGGCGATGATTTTGCTGAGGCGCCGTGGGAGCGGCTCGCCGGCTCCGGCGTTTCGGAGGAAAAGGGCCGCCACCTCCACCGTGCGGCCGGCGTCGACGTAGGGGAACTGCTCGGCGACGGCGATCTCGTCTTGAACGAACGCCGCGAGCGCAGTCATCTCTACTATGCAGCCAACAGTGCCAAGCTGGGCCACGTAGTAGACCGTGTTCAGCTCATCGGAGCTCAGGCCGAGATCCTCGCCCAGCCAGACTGCAAGCAGCGCGCGGCGCAGCCCTTGCTCGAGGGGCTGTCCCAGAGCCAGGTCGGCCACCAGGGACAGGCAGCCCACCACTTCCGCGAGGCGAACAGTCGTCGCTGCGGCGTGAGGACTGACCATGACGTCTCCCTGCTCCAGTTGGACGCCCTTCGAGGATGAAGGGAGTTTACTGGGTCAAGGACAGTGAGCGAGGGCGTTCTCGCCTCCTTCTCGGAGCGGATGACTTTGAACGGAAAGTGCCCATAGACGACACTTGAACGGAGAATCTCGACAAAACGCGAATCCGGGCGTAATCTGAAGTGGAGAGCGCAGCAAAACCCCTGGGGGAGGGGCACCATGACGGGTGTGGGGAAGCTCGACAACGCGCAGCTCCTGGCGATGTCGTTCGAGCAGCTTGACGAGCTGTTCGGCAAGAGCCCGGCCGGCCCGATCCCGAACGGCCCGGCCGAAGGCCGGGCGATCATCGCGCCCGGCACGTCGTTCAGCGACGAGATCGCCGCGATCATCAACATCTTCGTCTGGAAGGGCAAGGAGTTCGACGCCGAGCACGGCACGCTGACCAACCGGATCTTGCCGCTCGGGCTGAACGCGATCGTCGCGCAGATCTACAAGGAGCCGAGCTGGTTCGATCAGCAGGAGTGCATCGTCCTCGACTATTCGAAGACGTCGCTCGTCGCGCAGTGGGTTCGCGACGAGATCCGCCTGATCGGGCCGGACTTCTACCTGGGCCGGGTGTACTGGGAGAAGCGCGCCCTGATCCACTTCAGCCTCGACTTCGCGGCAAAGTAACGCCGGCCGTGATCCGTCGACGCAGCCCTGGCTACGGCGTCCCGCCCGCCAACACTGGCTCGGGCGTGCTGAACGTGATCGGCAATGTCTCGCTACGCCTGTTTCAGGCCCAGCGCCGGATCGACCCGTTCGTCCGGCCGGCCTTCGACCGGCTCCTGCGGGAGCGGCTGACCCGGTTCTTCAACGGGCTGATCAACAAACGCCGCAAGGACGAACGGTACGCCCTGGCCGAGGAGCGCATCCTGCCCGGCGAGGAGGCCCATCTCCAGTCGATCATCGACTCGTTCAGCGCGCAGATGCGCGGGCTCTGGGAGCGCGGCGACTTCCAGCGGGGCGGCAACACCAAGACCCACGGCATCGTGCGCGGCGAGTTCGTCATTCGCGACGACCTGCCCCAGCACATGCGGCGCGGCATCTACGCCGAGCCGAAGACGTACCGGGCCTGGGTCCGCTTCTCCGGCCCCGGCCCGTACATCACCGCCGACATCGACGACGTCGGGTTCATGAGCATCAGCATCAAGCTGATGGGCGTTGAGGGCCCGAAGCTGCTGGACGACGAGCAGCACACCCTCGACATGACTGGTGTGAGCACGCCGACGTTCGTGACGCCGGACACGAACGCGAACGCCCGGCTCCAACGCTGGAGCCTCCGGAATGCACCATCGTTCTACTTCCTCTCCGGTGTCCGCCCGGCCCTCGACGGGATTATGCAGCTGCTCTGGACCAAGACCCAGAGCAGCCCGCTCGAAGACTCGTACTACAGCTGCGTGCCGTACCTGCTGGGCGAGGGCCAGGCGATGCAGTTCTCGGTGCGGCCCAGACTGAAGACCCGGACCCGCGTCCCGAACCTGCCGAAACGCCCGCCCCACAACTACCTCCGCGATGCGATGGTCGCCACGCTGGCGAAGCAGGACGTCGAGTTCGACGTCCTGCTGCAGGTCCAGACCGATCCGTTCTTGATGCCAATTGAGGACAACGCGGTGTTGTGGCCGCCGGAGCTCTCGCCGAGGGTGCCGGCCGCCGTGCTCCGGATCCCGCGCCAGACGTTCGATTCGCCGGAGCAGCTGGCGTTTCCCCGGTACCTCACGTTCAACCCGTGGCACACGATCGCGGAGCATCGGCCGCTCGGCAATCAGAGCCGGGCCAGGCTGCGGATGTACAAGGAGCTCTCCGAGCTGCGGCTGCGCGTCAACGGCGAGCCCCACTACGAGCCGACCGGCGACGAGACGTTCCCCGGCTGGACCCCACCCTCACCGATATCTGGAGGATAGGCAGTCATGAGCCAGCGTAACGGTACCGGCCTGTCGCCGATCTGGAAGGTGCTCACCCGCGTGGCCGTGAAAGTCGACCAGAAAGTCGGCTGGGACAAGCTGCCGACGCCACTGGCGCTGCCGGTCCTGATCGCCCTGCGCCGGCTGTACCGCTGGCAGAACCTGTACGACACGGCGACGCTGCCGACCGTGGACGTCCCGCCGGTCTCGCCGCCGGAAGGGCAGCGTCACCTGACGGCTCGGACGGCCGACGGCACCTACAACGACCTGAGCGATCCGCGCATGGGCAGCGCCGGGACGCGCTTCGGGCGGAACGTGCCGCTCCGCTACGCCCACCCGGAGCCCGAGCCAGCCATCATGGAGCCGAACCCGAGGATCATCAGCCGCGAGTTGCTGACCCGCGAGCAGTTCCAGCCGGCCACGATCATCAACGTGCTGGCGGCGGCCTGGCTCCAGTTCATGATCCGCGACTGGTTCAGCCACGGCAAAGGCGACATGTCGCGGCCGTGGGAAGTGCCGATCGCGAACGACGACCCATGGCCCCAGAAACCGATGCTGGTCCCGCGCACCGTGTCCGATCCGACCCGGCCGCCCGGCGACACCAGCGGCCCGCCCACGTACATCAACACCGAGACCCACTGGTGGGACGGCTCGCAGCTCTACGGCAACAACGCCGCGATCCAGAAGATGGTCAGGTCCGGCGTGGACGGGAAGCTCGGCCTCGACGAGAACGGGATGCCGCCGCGTCCGCTGCTCGAGCTGGCCGGCCAGGAGCCGGGCTTCTGGGTCGGGCTTGCCCTCTTCCAGACCCTGTTCATGCGCGAGCACAACGCGGTCTGCGATCGACTGAAGGCCGCCTACCCGAGCTGGTCTGACGACGACCTGTTCGACAAGGCGCGGCTGGTGGTGGCGGCGCTCCTGGCGAAGATCCACACCGTCGAGTGGACCCCGGCCATCATCAAGCACCCGACGACCGTCTTCGCGCTCAAGGCGAACTGGTGGGGGGTGCTCCAGGAGCATCTGACAGGCCTGGTGGGCCGGACGGGCAAGGACTTGCTGACCGGCATCCCGAGCTCGCCCACGGATCACCACGCCGCGCCGTACGTGCTGACCGAGGAGTTCACCGCCGTCTACCGGATGCACCCGCTGATCCCGGACGACTACTCGTTCCGGGCGGCAGCGGACAACCGACCGCTCGAGGAGCGCACCCTCCGCGAGATCGCCGGCCCGGCCACAGTCGGTCTGATGGACCGGCTCTCGCTGGCGGACATGCTCTACTCGCTCGGCACGGCGTACTCCGGCGCCGTCTCGCTGCACAACTTCCCGAAGTTCCTCCAGGAGTTCGAGCGGCCGGACGGGAAGATCCAGGACCTCGCGGCGATCGACATCCTGCGTATCCGTGAGATTGGCGTGCCGCGCTACAACGAGTTCCGGCGTCTCTTGAACCTCAAACCGGCGAAGACGTTCGAGGAGCTCACGGACAACCCGACCTGGGCTGCCGAGATCAAGCGCGTCTACGGCGGCGACATCGAGCGGGTCGACCTGACGGTCGGCATGTTCGCGGAGCCGAAGCCGGCGGGGTTCGGGTTCAGCGACACGGCGTTCCGGATCTTCATCTTGATGGCGTCTCGGCGGCTC
>Ga0114129_10007764_pt1 | contig 15259 bp, 12 predicted proteins | sample RhiMetdeltSRZDD1_FD_80071 | JGI IMG/M metagenome (GOLD analysis project Ga0114129, IMG submission 80071) | Populus rhizosphere microbial communities from Tennessee, USA - Rhizosphere MetaG P. deltoides SRZDD1 (version 2) (version 2) | ecosystem: Host-associated > Plants > Roots > Rhizosphere >...
CTGCGCGCGGAGGTACTTGCTCATGACGGACGGAAAGAGGAGATCTCCGGCGTGCAGCAGGAGGACCGGACGTCCTTCCGCTTCGAGCTTTTTGCGCAGCGTCCGCACTCGGGCGAGCCCTCCCAGGCGTCCCCCCTCGAGCCCCTCGATCTTGTAGACGTCGTTGATCTGCAGGATCGTGAATCGCGCCTCGGGCGCCGGCGCGACCGGCCGCGCGGACGGTGCGCTCGCGGGCCCACCTGCGCAGGAGACGAGCTCCAGGAGGCAGATGGCGAGGAGCGCCCCACGAACGGTCGAAACGCGAACGCGCGTCATCGCCGCGGCCGCCCATCGGGGTTCGCCGCGCGAATCCAGACGCGGACGTATTCCGGACGGGGAGGCGTCTCTCCGCGCTCCGCCGCGATCCGGAGAAGACGGGCGGTCAGCGCGTCGGAATCCGAAGCGGCGAGATCGGCGACCGAGCGGACTCCCGCGGCCTCGAGGAGACGGGCGGCCCGGATTCCCATCCCTTTGTGCACCGCCAGTGACGCTTCCCGCCCGGCGCGCTCGAGGACGTCCGCGGCGACACCCGTGCGCGCTGCAACCGCGGCCAGACCGTCGCGGCGGACGGCGCGATCCAGGCGCTCGGGTGTCGGGATTCCGGCGGCGCGGAGCTGCCGGACGGCGGAGGCGTCGAGCGACGGAAGGTCCGAGAGGACGGGTCGCACCGACTGGACGTTTCGATCGAGAGCCGCGACCGAGGCCCAGACGGCGAAGAGAAGCGCGGCGCCCGCGGCGAGACGGCGGCCGTTGCCGCGGAGGCGCGAGACGAAGGAGTAATAGGCGAATCCCGAAAGCGCGAGTGCCGGAAAACCGCCGAAGCCCGCGAGTGGCATCTCGAGGAGCTTCCAGCTCTCGAAGCCGGGGACCGTGTAGATCCACTTCGTGCGGGCCCAGAAGTTCAACGTCTCCCAGACCGCTCCGGCGAGCAGGCCCCCCAGGAGCAGGCGCAGGAGGCGCGTCCGGCGGCCCTCCTCGAGGTCGCGCAGCAGGGACGGCGCGCCGGATCGGTAGTTCACGATCTCGGGAAGGCCGAACGTCGCCCCCCAGACCATCCAGAAGGCCCACCTCGGCCAGAGGAGCGGAGCGATCGCGCTGACGACCCCGCCCACCGCGCAGACGACGAACACCTTCCGGGTCACGCGCAGAGGCCGTCCCCTCCTCTCGCGCGGGATCCCGAACGCTTCGAGAAGGTCGGCGTGGAAGAAGCACGCGGGAAGGACGGTCGCGAACGCGAGGGTGCTCAAGAGCGCGGAGCCCCACAGCGTCCGCAGGCCGAAGACGTAGTACCAGTTGTGCAGCCGCACGTTGTACGCCTCGAAGAGCAGCCAGAACGGGACGGACCACAACATCATCGCGGCGAGCTCCCGCAATCGACCGCCGACGAAAGACTCACCGCGGCGCGCGTAGATCAGCGCGTCCAGGACGAGCAAATAGCCGTACCAGGCCGGCAGATACCAGACCGCGTTCCACGCTTCGAGGTCCGCCGCGAGCGCCCAGAGGCCGAGCCCGAAGAGCGCGAAGCCGGCCACTCCCCAGAACGGAAAGCGCGCTCGGAGGCGCGGTTCGGCGCGTCCCGCCAGCGCCGGGAGGGCCGCGCTCACCGCGCAGTGCCCTTGGGGAATCCGACTCGATCCGGCTCCGCGTTCAGCTTCTTCAGCAGCTTCTGAATCAGGTCCGTCTTCGTCCTCCCGGCCTTTTTGGGATCGACGATGTAACGGACGATCGCTTCGAGCCACGTGTTGTCGGCGACGCGGAAAACGATCACCGGCCTCTCCTGGACCTCCAGCGCGTCGACCGGCGTCTGCGCGAGCAGCTCGCGGTACACCTTGACACGCTCCATCATCGTCTCACCGACTTCGTGCTCTGCGACCTCGCGCATCGTCTTCGCCACGAACTCGAGATCGCTGTCATAGGAAACGTGAAACTTGACCTCGTTCCAGATGTAGGGAAAAAGCGGCCAGGAGTAGTTGTAAACCGGTTGCGTCAGAACCTGGGAGTTCGGAAACTTGATGATCCGACCGCTGGGATGATCCGTGGAGAGGTACTGTCCGCCGAACTCCCACAGCGTCGTGTCAAGGTACGAGACGTCGATCACGTCCCCCTTCGCGTTGCCGATCAGGATGCGGTCCCCGACGCGGTATGGCTTTCGCACGAGAATGTAGATCCAGCCGATGAAGCTCGTGATCGGCGTCTGCAGCGAAAAGCCGAGGATGAGCGAGATCAATCCGAACGAGACGATCGCCGTGTACCAGTGGACGAAGATCGCCGAGGCGAGGATCAAGACGATCGCGAGCCCGACGAGAAGGCGTAGGATGCGGCGCAAGTTGTAGCGGGAAACGGTGTCGAGCCGGGGGACGAAGTAGCTCTCCGCGACCCTTTCCGCGAGGAGCGCGAGCACAATAAACACGGCCCCGAGACTTCCCCGCCGCGCGACGTCTTCCGTCCGCGAAGAGAGCGAGACGACTCCGGTCGAGACGAGAATCCATGCGGCCAGGAACGCGAGGAGCAGCACCGCGTAGGTCCCGAGGAACAACCCGTGAGTCTTTTTCGTCGGGAGCTTCTTCGCCTCGGAAGGGGGCCTCGTCTGCTGGAGGGCCTCCTGGACGGCCCCGTGTTTCCTGAGCTGCTCGGCCTCTTCTTTTTCCTTCTCGGCCACGTAGATCTCCCGCGTCTTTCTTTGCAATCCCCGTGTGCGGCGGCGCTATTTCAGGCCGGTCGCGAGATACAGGTCCGAGGAGAGGACGCGCGCAGCCGTGTAGGCATAGGACTTCCCGTCCGGCGTCACGAAGACCGACTGGATGAGGATCAGGCCGGCGCGATCCGCCGGCATCAGCTCCTTCCAGAGCTCCTTCTTCCCGGTCGCGAGGTCGAGCCGCTTGATCCGAGCCGGGATCTCGCCGCGACGCAGGAGGTAGAGCGACTTTCCGTCCGAGCTCCACTGGATCGGCACGTCGTTCGGCTCGACTCCCGAAACCCGCCGGGCTCCCGAGCCGTCCACCGGGTAGATCTTCGCGACGCGATCCGGACCGCAGAGCGCCACCGACTTCCCGTCGGGGGAGATTGCCCCGCCATCGGTGATGCCCTCTTCGCTGAAGGCGCGCGGCGTTCCGCCGCCCGCGTCCATCACGAAGACACGGGGGCCATGACCCGGCTCGTTCGCAGCGAGGACGATCCGCCGGCCATCCGGCAGGAACGCTCCCTCCAACAGGTTTAGTCTCCCGGTGTCGAGCGGCCGGGGCTGCCCGACGCCGGTCGGCAGAAGGACGAACCGGCGGGAAGGAGCGCGCTCGAGCGCGAGTGCCCACTTCCCGTCGGGAGACAGGCTCTGCGCGGTTCCGTCGCCCAGCCGCACGGCGGGCGAGCCGTCCGATCGACGGAGATAGACCGATCCTTTTTGGCCGCCTCCCTCCGCGTTCTCGGAGAAGAGCAGTGCCTGGCTGTCGTTCGAGACCCACGCGACCTGGGACGACTCGAGCCAGGACAGGTCGCGCTCCTGCGGCTCCCCCTCACGGCGGAAGAGGATCCCGTTGCGAGTGGTCTCGCGCTCGATGAGGACGTTTCCGTCGCGGCTGATGTCGTGCGGGATCGGTATGTCCGGCGCCGGGGTCAGCAGACGCACTTTGCCGGCAAAATCCACGGCGGAGAGCCCGGCTCGAAGAGATGGGTCGACTCCGTCGAACCAGATCTCGTCGCGCGACGGGTGCCAGACGAGCGTGTCGATGACGATCCAGTTCGTCACGAGCACCGTTTTCCGACCGCTCGCAACGTCGACGACCGTGAGCGAACTCGGCCCGGACCCTTCCACGAAAGCGATCCGGTCCCCTTTCGGCGAGAACCGGAGTGATTGAACATCGTCGGTCGTCTCGTAGAGCTTCTTGCCGACCGGATATTCGATCCGCCACCCCGCGTCGACCTTTCGCAAGACTGCGAGGTCGGTCCCCTCCGGGTCCCAGTCGGCGGCCCAGACGTCTTCGACGAGCTCCCTCGGAGTGCCGCCGGTCATCGGCACACGCGCGAGAGTGCCGGCCCCGAAGGTTCCGAAGAGGTTCGTCTTCTTGAGTGCCACCGCGAGCTCGCCGGTTTTCGAGACCCCGAGCAGCGCCGCGCTCGGGATTCCGAGCGGCTGCGACTCCCGCCCGTCGATGCGGGCGAGAAAGATCTCCGACGGCTTGTCGTCCCACGCGGCGCTGTAGACGATCGTGTGGCCGTCCGGCGCGAATCGCGCGAAGACGACGTTTCCGCGGCGGAACGTCAATCGGCGGTATCGGACGGATTCGACCCCGGATTTTGCTCCGGTCGAGCCGGCGGTCCGCCGGCCCGCGAGAAAACCGAGCGCGAGAAGAGCGAGAACCGCGGCGGCCGTCAGCGCGACGGCGAGCGCCCGTCGCGACCTCGCGGCCTCGATCCGTGGCGCGACGGTCGTGCCGCTGACTCCGGACAGCCCCTCGAGGTCGTAGGCCAGGTCGCGCGCCGACTGGATGCGCAGCTGCGGGCTCTTCTCGAGGCAGTGCCGCACGATCCGTTCGAGCGCGGGCGGGAGGTTGCGGCTGGTCTCCGAAAGCTCGGGAGGGTCTTCCTTCAGGATGGCGCTCATCGTCTCGATCGCCGAGTCGCCGCGGAACGCCCGGCGGCCCGTCAGCATCTCGTAGAGCACGGCGCCGAAGCTGAAGATGTCGGATCGCTGGTCCGCGGGCAGGCCGCGCACCTGCTCGGGCGACATGTACCCGACTGTGCCGAGCACGACTCCCGGTTCCGTCCCGGCGCTCATCGTGGGCGCCGCAGTCTGCGCTTCCGACCAACCCTCGGGCTGCGTCAGTTTCGCGAGGCCGAAGTCGAGGATCTTGACGCGGCCATCGTCCGTGACGAAGAGGTTCTCGGGCTTCAGGTCCCGGTGCACGATCCCCTTCTCGTGCGCGGCGGCTAAGCCCTGTGCGACCTGGAGCCCGTAGTCGATCGCGCGGCGCGGCGACAGAGCGTTGCCCGCCATCCGGTCGCGCAGCGTCGAGCCTTCGAGGAGCTCCGAGACGACGTAGGGAGCGCCGTCGTACTCGCCGAAGCCGTAGATCGAGAGGATATTGGGGTGGTTCAGGAGACCGGCCGAGCGGGCCTCCTGCTCGAAGCGGCGAAGCCGATCGGGATCGGCGGAGACAGCCGCGGGAAGGACCTTGATCGCCACGTCCCGGCCGAGAGCGGTGTCGTGGGCGCGGTAGACCTCTCCCATCCCGCCCGCCCCGAGCGGGGCCACGATCTCGTAGGAGCCGAGTCGCGTTCCGGCGGAGAGAGTCATTCAGTCCAAAGTCTGGGTTTGGACTGGCGGATCAGGCGCGTTCGGGCTCGTCCTCGATGTAAGAGCGGACCTGCGCCATCAGCTCCGGAGTCGGCTCGAGGCCGTGCTCCCGGGCATGCACCTTTGCGTTCTGCAGGACTTCGTCCTCGTCGCGGCCCCGCACGACGTGCGCGCATTCGCTCGACGGGTTCACTTTGTGACACTCGATAATCTTGCCCATGTGACCTCCTTGTGAATCGGCGCTATTTCAGTCCGGCCGGGGGCTCGGGATCGGGAACCCGGTTGTGGATCGGAGGAATCGATTTCAGGTACGCGAAGATGGCCTTGAGCTCCTCGTCCCGCATCTGCCGGTACCAGGGCCAGGGCATGGGCGGCAGAATACTTCGGGAAGTCCCCATGTGCTTGCCGGTCCGCATCGCGCGAAGGAACATGTCCTCGGTCCAGATACCGATGCCGGTGCTCTGATCCGGTGTGATGTTCGAGGTATAGCTCACCCCCCAGGGTCCGGCCCAGGCCGTGTTCGTCACCGCGCCCACCATTCCCCAGGGCTCCTGCAGCTTCGGCGGAGGCGGCATCTTCATGTTTTCGGGGTGTCCGGAGAGCATCCGGCTCATGTCGGGCTCCGGCCCGTTCTTGCCCATCTTGTAGGGGGTGTGGCAGTCGTTGCAGCCCATGACGGTGACGAGATATCCCCCGCCGCCGATGAGCTCCTTCGATGAGGGCGCAGGGGCCGCCGCGGCGGACGAAGAGGCTGGAGCGGCCGTCGGCGCCGGAGCGGGGGCCTCTTCCTTTCGGCACGCGACGAAGAAGAATCCGCCCGCGACGAGAGCCGCCGACGCGAGCACAAAACGTGACTTCATTCGACCCATCGATCACTCTCCTTGTCGGTCGTTCAAATTGCGGACGGCGTCGAATCATAAGCGCGATCCGAAGGGAGAGGGCACTAGAATCGCCGCCATCTCCATCGCCCGGAGGTGACGTGGCGATCCTTCGACCCTTCCGAGCTCTCCGTCCGGTCCCGCAACGCGCGCGGGACGTCGCGGCCGTCCCCTACGACGTGGTCTCGACCGAAGAAGCACGGTCCCTCGGTTCCGGGAACCCGTGGAGCTTTCTTCACGTCTCCCGCGCCGAGATCGACCTTCCGGAAGGAACCGATCCGTACTCCGCCGACGTTTACCGCAAGGCCTCGGAGAACTTCGAGCGGCTCACTCGCGAGTGTCCTCTGATCCGCGAATCCGAGCCGTCCCTCTACCTGTACCGGCTGCGGATGGGAGATCACCAGCAGATCGGAGTCGCTGGAGCATTCTCCCTGGACGACTACGACGCCGACCGCGTTCGCAAGCACGAGCGCACACGCCGGGACAAGGAAGACGACCGGACGCGCCACATGATCTCGCTGCGCGCCCAGACGGGACCGGTCTTCCTCACCTACCGGGACCGCCACGCGATCGATGAGGTCGTGACGCGCGCGATCGCGTCGCCTCCGGTGAACGACTTCGTCGCCGACGATGGCGTCGCGCACTCGATCTGGCTTCTGGACGCCGGAGAATCCCGCCAGATCGCCGGAGAGTTCGGGCGCGTGCCCTTCCTCTACATCGCCGACGGCCACCATCGGGCCGCGAGCGCGAGCCGGGCGAGAGAGGAGCTCCGGTCCCGAACGGATTATCACGCCCCCGACGACGCTTCCAATTTCTTCCTGGGTGTCGCGTTCCCGGCGGGCCAGGTCCGCATCCTGCCGTACAACCGGACCGTCAAAGATCTGGGCGACCGGTCGGCTGCGGCGTTCCTCGCAGCCTTGAAGAAAAGGGTTCCGTTTTCCGCGGATGCGCCCACCGCGCCGGTGCAGCGCGGCGAGGTGAGCATGTATCTGGCGGGGCGGTGGTACGGCATCCGCCTGTCTTCCGATTCCGGTGCGCCGTCGCCTCCGCTCGACGTCACGCTGCTGCAGGAGCAGATCCTCGAGCCGCTGCTCGGGATCGGCGACGTTCGCACCGACCCCCGGATCGACTTCGTCGGAGGCGGACGAGGCACCGAGCAGCTCGAGAAGGCGGTCGACGGAGGAAGGGCCGCGGTTGCCTTCTCGCTCTTTCCCGTGCAGGTCGAGGACTTGATCCGGATCGCGGACGCCGGCGAAATCATGCCGCCGAAATCCACCTGGTTCGAGCCGAAGCTCCGGGACGGGCTGCTGATTCACGAGATTTAGAATCCCTTTCCTCGTGAAAGTTCTCGTCGCCGACAAGTTCGAGGAATCCGGCCGCCGCGCCCTGGCAGAAGCGGGCTTTGAAGTCCTCTACGAGCCCGACCTGAAAGAAGACGCCCTGACCGAATCGCTCCGGTCGAACGGTGTCGAGGTCCTCGTCGTCCGCTCGACCAAAGTAACCCGCCCCATGCTCGAGACGGGTCACCTTTCCCTCGTGGTCCGCGCGGGCGCGGGGTACAACACGATCGACGTCGAAGCCGCGTCCGAGCGGGGCATCTCCGTCGCGAACTGTCCCGGAAAGAACTCCATCGCGGTCGCGGAGCTCGCGTTCGGGCTGATCCTCGCTCTCGACCGGCGCATCCCCGACAACGCCGCCGACTTGAAGCGAGGCGTCTGGAACAAGAAAGAGTACGGCAAGGCACGGGGGCTTTTCGGGCGGACGCTCGGCCTCATCGGCGTCGGGGGGATCGGATGCGAGATGATCCCGCGCGCGCGGGCCTTCGGGATGCCCGTCGTGGCGTGGAGCCGGAGCCTGACCGACGAGAAGGCGAGCCACCTCGGCGTCGAACGCAGGGACTCGATCTTCCAGGTCGCGGCCGCCGCAGACGTGGTCAGCGTCCACGTCGCCTTGAAGCCGGACACGACGAAACTGATCGGCGAGGATTTCTTCGGCGCCATGCGTCCCGGCGCGTTCTTCGTCAACACGTCGCGAGCCGAAGTCGTCGATCAGGCGGCGCTCGAGCGCGCCGTGCGCGAGCGCGGAATCCGCGCCGGCTTGGACGTTTTCGCCGGTGAGCCGTCGGGCGGCGCCGGCACGGTCGAGGACCCGATTTTCCAGCTGCCCGGCGTCGTCGGGACGCACCATATCGGCGCGTCGACGGACCAGGCGCAGGAGGCGATCGCTGCCGAAACGGTGCGGATCGTCCGGGAATACAGCGAGACGGGGCGGGCGCCGAACGTCGTCAACCTCGCGAAGAAGTCGCCCGCGACCCATCTCCTGATCGTGCGACATTGCGATCGGGTCGGCGTGCTCGCCGCCGTCTTCGACCGCATCAAGCAGGCCGGCATCAACGTGCAGGAGACCGAGAACGTCGTGTTCGACGGCGCGAAGGCGGCCGTCGCGCGGATTCATTTGAACCAGGCACCCTCCGACGAGATCCTCCGTGACATCGAATCGAGTACGAAGGACATCCTCGAGGTGATGCTGCTTCCAATCTGAGGAGAAAACGACCATGGCTACCGTGACGCCGGAAAAGGAGCTCGGGACCGAGCGCATCTTCAACTTCGGCGCGGGTCCGGCGGTCCTGCCCGAGCCCGTCCTCGAGGAGGCCCGGCGCGACTTGATGTCGCTCCCCGGGGCGGGGATGTCGATCCTCGAGATCAGCCACCGCTCCAAGACGTTCGAGGAGATCCTGGCCGCCGCCGATGCCGACATCCGGCGGCTCGCCTCAATTCCTTCCAACTACCACATCCTCTTCGTCGGCGGCGGCGCGTCCCTCCAGTTCTCGATGGTCCCGATGAACCTGCTCGCCGCCGACCAGAGCGCCGACTACATCGTGACCGGCTCCTGGTCGAAGAAGGCGGTGAAGGAAGCGCAGAAGGTCGGCATGGTCTCGATTGCCGCGACGACCGAGTCCGAGAGCTTCGCGAGGATCCCGGAGCAGTCGGAGTTGAAGCTCGACCAAGAGGCGGCGTACGTCCACATCACGACCAACAACACGATCTACGGTACCGAGTGGCACCGCGAGCCGGAGGTCGGGAGCATCCCGCTCGTCGCGGACGTTTCCTCCGACGTCTTCAGCCGGCCCATCGACGTGAGCAAGTACGGGCTCCTCTATGCCGGCGCCCAGAAGAACCTGGGGCCGGCGGGCGTGACGATGGTGGTGATCCGAGAAGATCTCCTCGCGCGGACGCCCAAAGGTCTTCCCACCATGCTCGACTACAACACGCATGCCCAGAACAAGTCGCTCTACAACACGCCGCCCGTCTTCGCGATCTACCTGGTCGGCCTGGTCGTGAAGTGGATGATCCGGGAGGGCGGGCTCGAAGCGATCGGCCGGGAGAACGCCGAGAAGGCGAAGATCCTCTACGACGCGCTCGACTCCTCCGGCGGGTTCTACCGCCCGCACGCGCAGCCGGGAAGCCGGTCGAACATGAATGTGACCTTCCGGCTTCCCTCGGAGGATCTCGAGAAGCAGTTCGTCGCGGAGGCCGCCCGCCAGGGATTCTCGGGTCTCAAGGGACACCGCTCCGTCGGCGGCATCCGCGCGTCGATCTACAACGCGTTTCCGAAGAAGGGCGTCGAAGCGCTCGTGTCCTTCGCCAGGGATTTCGCCGCGAAGAACGGATAGGCTGCCCTCAGACGATCAGACTGGTCCGCTCGGCCCGCAGCTCCGGCGAGTAGGCCCGCCAGGCGCGCGCCAGGCGCTGCACTCCCTCGGTCATCGTCCCGACGTCGTGCACGAACGGAAGGCGCAGCCGATCGCCGCCGCCGCCGTCGGGCGACGCGAGCGGGCCGGGCACGATCGCGACTCCGTGCCGAAGGGCGATCTGCGCGAAGCCGGTCGCGTCGCCGTGCGGAAGCTTGACCCAGAGCGAGAGCCCTCCCGCGGGTGGCGTCCAGGACCAGGACGGGAGCAGGCGTTTCAGGAGCGCCGCCATCCGGCCGTACTTCGTCCGGACCTCGCGGCGGCGGGCCCGGCGGATGGCGTCGATCCGGCCGAGGAGCTCGACCGCAGCGAGCTGCGAAAGGACCGAACAGCCCAGGTCGGTCAGGATCTTCAGCCGCGTCAGCCTCGCGAGGATCGGCTCGGGCGCGCGGATCCAGCCGATCCGCAGCCCCCCCCAGAGAACCTTCGAGAGCGAGCCGATCGTCAGTACCGCTGCGGTCCGCGCGAACGCGGCGATGGGCGGGGGCGGCTCGGCGCCGAGCGTCAGGTCCGCGAGCGTGTCATCCTCGACGAACGGAATGTTCGTCTCGTCCGCGATGCGCGCGATCTCGCGCCGCACCGGCTCGGGCACGAGCGCGCCGGTCGGGTTGTGAAACGTCGGCACGAGATAGGCCAGCCGCGGCGACGCGCGATGAGCGATTTCGCGGAGCGCTTCCGGGCGGACTCCGCGCCCGCCGACCGGAAGCGGAACGAGGTGGGCGCCCGCGTTGGTGAAGATGTCCATTGCCCCGAGGTAGGTCGGGGATTCGAGCGCCACGGCATCGCCTTTCTGGAGGAAAAGCTGCGCGACGAGACCGATCGCCTGCTGCGCCCCGCTCGTGACGAGGATCTGATCCTGGCGCGTCGGCAGTCCTCTCGCGTCCAACCGGGCCGCGATCGCGGTGCGCAGCTCCGGAAGACCGGCCGGCAGGTAACCGTGGTCTCGTGCGAGCCGCGCGATTCCCTCTTTCAAAGAGACGAGCTCTCCGGGGATCGCGCCGGCCCCCGGAAGGTGCGCGCCCAGAAACTCGATCGTTCCGCCGGAGCCCTCGATCAGGCTCCGGTACACCGGGTGCCGTCGAAACGAAGGAGGCTCGTCACCGGGCGGCGCGCGGCGAGGCGCCGGACGCACACGCGTGCCGCTTCCCTGCCGGGTCTCGAGCCAGCCTTCCTGGCGAAGGGTTTCGTACGCGGCCACCACCGTCGTCCGGCTGACAGCGAGCAGGCGCGCGAGATTTCTCTCCGCCGGGACGCGACATCCCGGCTCGAGGTCGCCCCGCAGGACTGCCGAGCGCAGGCCGTTCGCGAGACGCCGGTACACCGGACCGGCGGCCTGTGACCAGGAGCCGAGCGAATTGACGAAGTCGAGTTCCGCCGCCGGCCGTCCGGTCATTGCGCTCGAAGGGAAAGGATTCGCGAAGGCATGGCTCAGTCCACTTTCTCCAAAGTGGCTATTGATTCTATCAAAGCAGGGGCGGATGCTGCGGCTATCGACGGCATCCGATGAAGATTGGACCTCTCGATTGGCATTGGAGGACTTGATGGTTCTGCCGCACTACGCCTTCTTCAAGGGTCGAATCATTCCCTACGCGGAAGCACGCGTGGGCGTCCTGACCCACGGGCTGAACTACGGCACCGGCGTTTTCAGCGGGATCCGCGGCTACTGGAACGACGACGAGGAGCAGCTCTTCGTCTTCCGGCCGGAGGACCACTACCGCCGCTTCCTCGAGTCCGCCCGGATGATCGGGATGCAGCTGCCGCTCGATCAAAGCCAGCTCACCGCCGCCCTCGCCGACCTCCTGCGCCGGGAGGGCTATCGCGAAGACTGCTACGTCCGTTCTCTCGCGTTTTACGCGGACGAGACGGTCGGCGTTCGACTGCACGATCTCACGCCCGAGATTTCTATCGTGGCGATGCCATACGGCCGCTACATCGACAAGGAGGAGGGGGCGCACGCCACCATCTCGTCATGGAGGCGCGTGGACGACAACGCGATTCCGGCGCGCGGCAAGATCGTGGGCGCGTACGTCAACTCCGCGCTCGCGAAGTCGGAGGCAATGCGGGCCGGGTTCGACGAAGCGATCGTTTTGAATCGCGATGGTCACATCTCGGAAGGCTCCGCCGCGAATTTCTTCCTCGTCCGCAGCGGAGTCGTCCTGACGCCGCCGATCACCGACAACATCCTCGAAGGAATCACGCGCCGCACGGTCATCGAACTGCTGGCCAGGGAGATGGGCCTGACGGTCGTCGAGCGCTCGATCGACCGTAGCGAGATCTACGTGGCGGACGAAGCGCTGTTCGTGGGAACCGGGGTGCAGATCGTGGCGGTCACCCGCGTGGACCACCGTCCGGTCGGAACCGGTCGGATCGGCCCGATCGCCGAGGCCCTGAGGACTCTCTACTTCGACGTGGTCCGAGGGAGGCGCCCGGAGTACCGGCACTGGTGCACTCCCGTGTACGCGCCGGTGGCCGCCCTTGCCGAGGCTTCTTCCGCCCGTCCCTAGGTCGGCTTTACTGCGGAAAGCCGAGATAGCCTTCGGGCGTCTTCAGCGCGCGGCCGAACTCGGCCGCAATCGCCGTCTCGCGCGCGAGACCCGGAATGAGAAACCCGAAGGCCGGCGTCGAGAGCCGGGCGTTGGAAACGGAATCCCCTTTCAGGAACTTCGCCGCCAGCTTGCGCCCCTTGGGCAGACCGAAACCGAGCAGACAGTGAGCGCCGCCGTCGACTACGAGATGCCGGCCATTGGGGAACCCCGCGAGGACCTCCTTCGCGTTGGACGGCGGCGTGTGGGCATCGAGGGTCCCGCTGACGAACAGCACCGGCACGGTCGAAGAGAGGGGCGCGCGGAAATCGGGACCGAGTTCCGGGATCCCCCAGGCGTCGCAGATGTCGGGCATCGGGAAATCCGCCGCGATCCCGAGGAGAGTCTCGGTCAACTGGGTCCGGACCTTCTCGCGGCGGGCGGAGGACGCGCCCGAGGCGCAGCGCATCGTGAAGTCGACCGCAGGCGGGGACGCGCTGCGCCGGCTGGTGAGAGAGCTCGTCGCGAGCTCCTGGAAATCCCCCCGGAGCATCGCGAGATAGAGACCGGGAAGGCGCGAGATCTGGTCGCGGGACGAGAGGAGGTTTCGCGTAAAGCATTGAAGGTCGAATTTCCCGACCGTCACCATCCGCCTCTCGCCGGTCGCCGGGTCCACTCCCTCGACCCGCTCCGGCTCGCGCTCCAGCTTCTGAAGGACCATCTGGATCGCCCCGAGAAAGCTCGGCATTCGCGCGGCGAGCAGCGGAGTGCGTTTCACGAGCTGGTCGATTTGCGCGAGCACGTCCTGAAGATCGCGGGGCAGCCGCTCCATGTGGTCCGGTCCCTGGACGCCGAACAACACCGCTCGATCGATGGAGCTTTCGAAGAGCCGGATCGTCGCGAGCGCGAGATGCGTGCCGTAGCTGCCGGCCAGGAGGCTCAACTTCGGAACGCCGAGCGCTTTCCTCAGGTCCTCGAGATCACGCGCGCTCTCGTTCGTGTTGTAGGAAGCGAGGTCGGCGCCTCGGCGGGACCAGAACTCCCGGCACTCCGTTGCGTGATCCCGAAAAGCGGCGAGCACGAGATCGCGGTCCATGGGCCGATCGAGCGGCAGGTCGAAACGTCCCGGACAATCCAGGCTCGGCTGTGAGCGGCCCATGCCGCGCTGATCGAGAGCGATGACGTCGGCAAACTGCGTGATCTCGAGGAAGAGGGGGAGGATCTGGCCTTCCGCATCGTGGATCCCGGAGCCGCCCGGTCCGCCCGCGAGCCACACGACCGGCGCTCCCGGCCGGGGCACTGCGGTCCGAATCCGCAGGAAGGCGAGCTCGATCGAGGGTCCCGCGGGCCGTGCGTGATTCTCGGGAACGGTGAGCCATCCGAGCTCCGCCGAGACGCGCGGCGAACCGTCGCGGGGCTGGATCATGTAGGGAGTGGATCGGATGTGTCCGGCGACGGCGGAGGCGGGCGGCGATTCCTGCGCGGAGCAGATGGCGGCGGCGAGCCCGAAACCCAGAAAAGCGGAGCGGCGCATCTCGCACCTCTGGAGAGGAAGACGCAGCGGCGCGGGAAGGGTTATGCCCGCCGGACGAACGAGCTTTCCCGCGGGACGAGACCGTTGAACCCGGACGCGATCGCTCCGTACCAGCTCGAGGAGAACGCCGGCCGCTCGCCGGCTTCACTGGAGGACACATGAGACACTTCATCCACCGGGCGACCGGTCCCCTTTCCGCAGTCGGGATCCTCGCCGCTCACTTCGCGATCGCTCAACCGGCGCTGACGCTTCCGCAGCCGAGCCCGAAGGCCTCGGTCTCTCAAACGGTCGGGCTGACCGACATCGCGATCAATTACCACCGGCCGGCCGTGAACAAACGCACGATCTGGGGCGACCTCGTCCCGTACGACCAGGTCTGGCGCGCTGGCGCGAACGAGAACACCACGATCTCGTTCTCTTCGCCGGTCGTCGTGAACGGCCAGCCGCTGCCGGCGGGGACCTACGGGCTCCACATGATCCCGACCCGGGGAGACTGGACGGTGGCGTTCTCCAACGTCAGCTGGGCCTGGGGGAGCTTCACTTACGACCAGAAGGAAGACGCCCTCCGCGTGACCGCGAAGCCCCAGCCCGCCGAGTTTCGGGAACGGCTGTCCTACGAGTTCGAGGAGCCGACCGAAAAATCCGTCGGGATCGCGCTGCGCTGGGAAAAACTGAAGGTCCCGATCACGGTCGCGGTCGACACACCGGCGGTTGTCGTCACCAGTCTGCGCAGAGAACTGCGGGATCTCCCGCGATTCTCGTGGCAGGGCTGGAACCAGGCCGCGGCCTACTGCATGCGGAACAAGGTCAACCTCGACGAGGCGCTGACCTGGGCCGACCGGTCCATTTCGATGCAGGAGAACTTCAACAACCTCCGGACGAAAGCGGGAATCCTGGAGGCGAAGGGGGACGCCCGAAGCGCGGCCGGGCTGCGCGAAAAGTCGATGAAGATGGCGACCGAGGTCGACATCAACGCATACGGCTATCAGCTGCTCGGCGCGGGAAAGACCGACGAGGCGATCGAGATGTTCCGCAAGAACGTCAAGGACCATCCGGAGAGCTGGAACGTTTACGACAGCCTGGGCGAGGCGTACGACAGGAAAGGGGAGAAGAAACTCGCGGCCGAGAACTACCGAAAGGCGGAGAGCATGGCGAAGGATCCGGACCAGAAGAAGCGGATCGCCGGCATCCTGAAGAAGCTCGCCCAGTAAACGTCGCGGGGACAGGCCCCACGGGCCTGCACCC
>Ga0114129_10007766_pt1 | contig 15259 bp, 16 predicted proteins | sample RhiMetdeltSRZDD1_FD_80071 | JGI IMG/M metagenome (GOLD analysis project Ga0114129, IMG submission 80071) | Populus rhizosphere microbial communities from Tennessee, USA - Rhizosphere MetaG P. deltoides SRZDD1 (version 2) (version 2) | ecosystem: Host-associated > Plants > Roots > Rhizosphere >...
CCGGCGGGGGTCCGGCATCAGATCGGCGGCCAGGGGAACGGCCGCCGATCCAGGGCCGGCTCCGGGAACCGGTCGGCCCGAGCGACCGCGATCGCACGTCGGCGGAGCGCCTCGAGCTCTGTCTCCTCGAGGAGGTTCGCCAGCTCATCGCGGAGCGCGCCGTCCGCGAGTTCCTCCGCGAGCCGATCGACGTCGGCCCTCAGGGCCCCGTCGATCGGCTCCCCCGCGAAGTCCCAGATCACGGTGCGGAGCTTGGGCTCCTCGCTGAAGCAGACGCCGTGATCCACGACGTGGATCCCGCCGTCCTCCCCGAGGAGGCAATGACCGGCCTTGCGGTCGGCGTTGTTCACGACCAGGTCGTAGGCGGCGATCCGCCGGAACACGTCGGGGAATCGTTCGAGGAGCGTGAAGGAGTGCTCCTCCGGGTCCGCGAGGACGTAGGCCTGAACCGAACCGATCCCCAGCGGGCCATCGCGGAGCACCGTCGGCGGGACCGACGGCCAGCCGAGCGTCCGTGCGACCACGAAGGCGGCGACCTCCCGCGCGCACAGGGTCCCGTCCGGGAAGTCCCACAGCGGCTGCTCGCCTCGGCGTGGCTTGTAGACGGCCAGCCCCTCGGTCCCCTCGAACGACGTCCGCACCAGGAACGTGTGGTTCGAGGCGTTGGGCAGGCGGCCCAGGATCTCCAGCGATCCGGAGGCCAGCGAGCGAGGGACGGCCGGATCGCTCAGGCCGGCTTGGAGTGCCCGTTCATCGCGGGACACGCGTGGCCCTCCGCGTCCATCGGGTTGCCGCAGAACTGGCAGAGAGGCCGACCCCGGGCGGCCACCGCGGCCCCGTGCCGGGACAGCGCCAGCATCTGCTGCTTGGACGCCCACAGCCGGATCAGCTCGGGCTCGGTGCCGGGCATCGCCGGGAGCGGGTCGTCGACCTCGAGCTCGTCGGCGTCGGGCTGGTACTCCTCGACCTCCAACAGGAAGAGGTCCCGTTCCGGATCGAGCCCGATCGAGAGGCGACCGGCTCGCCACCTCGCTTCCAGGGGCTCCTCGAGGGTCATCCCGACGCCCTCGTCCTCGACCTGGGGAAGGTCGTCCGCGTCCGGCGACTCCTGGAGCAGCTGCAGCACGGACGCGGCCAGCAGCTGCACCTGCTGCTTCTCCACGATCACCGTGACGAGGTCCGCGCCGGCGCGGGCCTGGATGTAGAACGTCCTCGACCCGGGTTCGCCGACCGCGTCCGCGGTGATCCGATCGACCGCTCCGAGGTCCACGAAGCTATCCTCGCAGCTGCCCGGCGCGACCGTCCCGACCGCCCGCCGTCCCCGAGGTCCGTTCCCACGGCGCCGGCGCGAACCGGCGCAGGCTCCCCGTGTCGTTCACCAGCAGGATCCGCGGGACGCCCTCGTCGAGGTGGATCACGGACACCGAACCGGGATCCGAGATCGTGCGTTGGAAGAGGTCGAGGTGCGCCCCGGCATGGTGCGCGATCAGGATCCGCACGAGGTCTCCGTGCGTGGCCACGGCGACCCGGCCGCGGGGGTGGCGCCGGGCGATCCGGTCCACCTCGTCGATCACCCGCGCCTGTGCGTCGGCGAAGCCCTCGCCGCCGGGGAAGTGAAACCGAGATGGACTGTGCTGCACGGCATGCCAGAGCTTGAGCCTCTGCAGGGACTTCAGCGTTCGCCCGGTCCACTCGCCCGCGTCCATCTCGACCAGCCCCTCGGCGATCCGGACCTCGAGGCCCTTGGCGGCGGCGAGCGGCTCCACGGTCTCGACGCACCGCTCGAGCGGGCTGGAGTAGATCGCGGACAGGCGCAGGCCCTCGAACCGCTCGACGATCGCGGCCGCCTGACGGCGGCCGCGATCGTCGAGGTGGATCCCCGGCGTTCGCCCGTACAGGCGCGATCCGGTCACGGCCGTCAGGCCGTGCCGGATCAGGAAGAGCGTGGCCACGCGGGGAGCATACGGACCGTCTCGCGCCCGGGCGCCGCCCACGCGGATCGCCGGGCGCGATCCTCGTATGGGACCATCGGGCCGTGAGCCAGCTCGCCGCTCGATCCCGCGACGACCGGCCGTTCGCGGTGATCGACATCGGTTCGAACTCGGCCCGCATGATCGTGTTCCGCGCCCGGGAGGGCGAGCACCTCGACGTGATCGAGGACGCCCGGGCGCCGCTCCGTCTCGCCCGCGAGCTCGGGGACGACGACCGGCTGGGGACGGCGGCGATCGAACGCACGCTGGAGGCGCTCCGCGACTTCCGGGCCGTCGCCGACGGGGCCGGTGCGAGCCGGATCGTCGCGGTGGGAACCTCCGCGATCCGTGAGGCCGTCGACGGACGGGAGCTCGTCGACAGTGCACGGGAGCTGGGGATCCGCATCGAGGTGATCGACGGCGACCTGGAGGCCCGTCTTGGCTTCGTCGGCGCCGTGCACGACCTGCCGGTGGTGCACGGCGCCACGATGGACGTCGGAGGGGGGACGACGGAGGTCTCGCGCTTCCACGACCGGCGGCTCGACCGGTCGTGGACCCTCCCGCTCGGCTCCCTGAAGCTCACGGACCGGTCCCTGACGTCGGATCCGCCGACGGACCTCGAGATGAAGGACTCCAGGAAGCAGATCCGCTCCACCCTCACGGACATGGGGATCCCGTCCCTGGCCGGAGCGGATCGGCTCGTCGGGATCGGGGGGACCGTTCGCAACCTCGCCAAGATCGATCTCCGTCGGACCCGGCACCCGCTGCCGATCCTGCACGGGTACGTGCTCGCCGAAGAGCGGGTCGCCGGGATCGTCGCCGACCTGGCGGCACTTCCGATGAAGCGGCGCGCGAAGGCACCCGGGCTGAACCCGGACCGCGCCGACTCGATCGTCGGGGGAGGCTTGATCGTGGACGCCGTGATGCGCCACCTCGGCGTCGACCGGCTGATCGTCTCCAGCCGTGGGCTCCGCGAGGGAGTCGCGCTCGGTGGCCCCGACGTCGAGGTGCCCGATCCCGCCTGGGTCCGGACGATCTCGGTGGCGACGCTGGCGGCGCGGTTCGCGACCTGGGATCACGGGGCGGCCGAACGCCGGGCCCAGCTCGCCGGCCGGCTCTTCGAGGAGCTGGTCCCGGACGCCGCCGCGTCGATCGGGGAGATGTTGCAGCACGCGGCGTTCGTCCTCGACGTGGGTCGGGCGCTCGATTACTACGATCGGTTCGAACACGCCGCGACGGTGGTGACCGCGGCGGACCTCGCCGGGTTCACGCACCGAGCCCTGGGGATCCTCACGGCGATCCTGCGACAGGCGGACGACGACACGAGCCTCGGACCCTACGCGCGACTCGTCCCGCGGGAAGCCAGACCGACCGTCCTGCGAGCCGCGACGGCGCTCTCGCTCGCCGACGAGCTCAATCGGCGGATCCCTCGAGGGCGCGCCGCGCCTTTCTCGTGCGCGTGGGACGGGGAGCGCTTCGAGGTGATGGCCCCGGTGGTGCCGGGGTGGAAGCCGCGAGGCGTCGCCCGTCGCTTCCGCGCGGTCTTCGGGGCACCCCTCACGATCGTCGCGGTGCCGCAGGTGGTGCGAGGTCCCTCGCTGATCTCTCCCGACTAGGAGGTCGCCCCTCGGTGCGGCGCCGCCGGGAGCGAGACCTCGAAGGCGGTGCCGTGCCCGAGCTCGCTCGAGACCGAGATCCGTCCTCCGTGGTTCTCGACCACGTGCCGCACGATCGCGAGCCCGAGGCCGGTGCCACCGGTCTCACGGGACCGAGCGCGGTCGACCCGGTAGAAGCGCTCGAAGATCCGTGACAGGTCGCGGGAGGGGATGCCGATCCCCGTATCACGGACCCGGAACAGGATCCCCCCGTCCTCGTCCCCGATCTCGACCACCACCTTGTCGCCGTCGCGGCTGTACCGGATCGCGTTGTCCACCAGGTTGCGGACGAGGAGCGACAGGTCCTTCGACGAGCCGCGGATCCTCGCGTCCGAGTCCGCGCGGAGCTCCAGCGTCACGCCCGCGTCGTCGGCGGCCGGCTGGAGTCGCCGGGATTCCTCCCTGGCCACCGAGACGAGCGACACGACCGTGTCCAGCGAGCTCCCGGATTCGAGCCTTGAGAGATCGAGCAGGTCGGCGACGATCCGCGAGAGGCGGATCGCCTCCCGCTCCAGGCGGGCGGCGAAGTGCGGCACCGCCTCGAGGTCGTCGTCGGCGGCCTGCAGGAGCGTCTCGGCCGTGGCTTGGATCGTCGCCGCGGGCGTCTTGAGCTCGTGCGACGCGTTCGCCACGAAGTCGCGGCGGATCGCATCGAGGCGACGCTGCTCGGTCTCGTCCCGGATCACGACGAGCGTGTGGCCTTCGACCACCGGGGTGACGGTCCCGAGGAGCCATCGCGACGGCACCCCGAGCTCGATCAGGACGGAGCCCGGTTCGTTGCCCTCGCGGGAGGCAAGGATCGCCTCACGGAGGGCGAAGGGAAGGAGCGTCGTCAGCGACGAGGGGGTGTCGCCCAGATGACGCCCCACCGCCTCGTTGGCGAAGACCACTTCACCGTCCGGCGAGATCAAGAGGATGCCGTCGCGCATCGCCGAGAGGATCAGCTCCCGGACCCGGCGTTCTCCCTCCTCGCCCCGACGCCACGTCTCGATGGCCGTCTCGGCCGCCGTGGCACGCAGGCGGTCGGCGGCCGCTGTCCGCCTGCTCGCGACGAGCGCCCATGCGCCGACGGCGACCACCAGGACCAGGATGCCGGCCGCGATCGGGGTGAACGTGTCCATCTGGGCAGCGAGTGTAGGAGCCGACGTGACCGGAAGATGGACGGGGGATGTCCGCACGATGACCGCTCGGTGTCCCCGAGCACCAGGGCCGATCCGCCGTTCACCCCCCGTTCACCATCGAGCCGCCGGTGCGTCAACCGGCGTCCCTAGCATCGCGCCGGATGGGAGTCGACCCGACCTGGGAGGGACGGTAATGACGAAGCAACGGCGTGGTTCGATCCTCGCGGCGGGAGCCCTCGCGCTCGCGCTCGTCGCCGCCGCGTGCGGCGGCAGCGACAACACCGGGGGCGGTGGCGACGGGTCGTCGGCACCCCTGACGGGGAAGATCACGATCTCGGGGTCGTCCACCGTCCAGCCGATCTCGTCGCTGGTGGCGGAGTTGTTCAACCAGGACAACCCCGACGTGAACATCACGGTCGACGGTCCCGGCACCGGGGACGGCTTCGAGCTCTTCTGCAAGGGTGAGACCGATATCTCCGACGCCTCGCGACAGATCGAGGACGAGGAGAAGACGGCCTGCTCGGACGGTGGGATCAACTACACCGAGCTCGAGATCGGGTTGGACGGGATCACCGTGATGGTCAGTCCGTCCAGCAAGATCGACTGCCTCACGACGCAGGATCTGTACGCGATCTTCGGTCCTGAGTCCGAGGGGATCAACACCACCGGGGACGCCAACGCGCTCGCGAAGAAGGTCGGCGGGGCGGGGGACATGCCCGACCAGCCGCTCGAGATCACGGCGCCGGGTGAGGAATCCGGAACGTACGACGCGTTCATCGAGCTCTCCGGGATCGAGGACACGGCGCTCAGCAACGGCGTCGCCGCGGCCAAGGCCGCCGCGCTGCGGCCCGACTACCAGTCGTCGGCCAACGACAACGTGATCATCCAGGCGATGGAGGGCAGCCCGAACGCGATCGGGTTCGTCGGGTTCGCCTTCGCCGACAAGGCCGGCAGCTCGGTCAAGAAGGTCGCGATCGACGCCGGGGACGGCTGCATCGAACCGTCCAAGGACACGATCGCCGACGGGAGCTACCCGCTGTCGCGGTCGCTGTACATCTACCCGAACACCGACACGGCCAAGAGCAACGAAGCGGTGAAGGCCTACGTCGACTTCTACGTGTCCGACACGGGACTCAACGACGCCGTCGAGCAGGCCGACTACGTGCCGCTGCCGACCGACCGGCAGGACGCGACGCGGTCGGCGTGGGAGTCGGCGCTCGGAGCGTGACGGCAGCGCCGCAGGGGCGTGGCCGCCGCGGATGCGGCGTCCACGCCCTCCGCGGCGCGAGCTAGGCTCATCACCCCCATGGCGACGGCGACGACGATCGGCGGCCGGGACGGCCTCCTCGAGACCCTCACGGGAAGCGTCCGGAGGCGCCGCAAGGAGCAGGCGGTCGAGATCGTCCTCGCCGGCGCCGCCGTCCTGTCGGTGGTGATCAGCCTCTCGATCGTCCTGGCGCTCCTCTTCCGTGCCCTGAACTTCCTGAGCCAGGTCGACCTCAGCGCCCTCTGGGTCGGCGTCTGGCGACCCCGCCAAGGTCAGTTCGATCTGGTCTCGCTGGTGTACGGATCGTTCGTCGTCACCACGATCGCGATGATCGTGGCGACTCCGCTCGGCCTCGGAGCCGCCGCGTACCTCTCGGAGTACGCGCGGCCCCGAGCCCGCCGGACCTTGAAGCCGATCATCGAGACCCTCGCCGGCATCCCCAGCGTCGTGATCGGGTTCTTCGCTCTCACGTTGATCAACCCCGCGATCGTCCAGGGGATCTTCGGCGCGACCAGCACGTTCACGATGATGGCCGCGGGGATCGGGGTGGGGATCCTGACGATCCCGTTGGTCGCCTCCGTCTCCGAGGACGCGATGTACGCGGTCCCCGGCGCGCTCCGCGAGGCCGCCTACGGGATCGGAGCGCGACGCCGGAGCGTCACGCTTCGGGTCGTCTTCCCGGCGGCGATCTCGGGGATCGTGGCTTCCCTGATCCTGGGGATCTCCCGGGCGCTGGGCGAGACGATGGTGGTCGCGATCGCCGCCGGTGGCACGGGCAACGCGGAGCGGACCCTCAACCCCCTCGAACCGAACCAGACGCTGACGGCGGCGATCGCGTCGCTCGCGATCGGCTCCGACCAGGTCAAGACGCGAGGCTCGGGGCTGAACGCGTTCGATGCGCTTTACCTGGTCGGGTTCATCCTCTTCGTCTCGACGCTGCTCCTGAACGTGATCAGCGAGCGGTTCGTCCGGCGGTTCCGGAGACAGTACTGATGTCCCTGGCCGCGACGGGAGCAACCCGGAGCACGGTGGAGCTCGCGCTCCGAGGTCGGCGGGCGGACCTCGGGGGGCGGTTGTTCTCGGCGTTCCTCCTGCTCATGCTGCTGCTCTCGCTGGTGATCCTGGTGATCCTGATCGGGTCCGTGGTCTCCGATGCCTGGCCGGTACTGTCGACCAGGGGGATCGGCTTCCTCACCAGCAACCTCTCGAGCTTCGAGGATCGCGCGGGGGTTTGGCAGGGTTTGATCGGGTCGTTGATCCTGATCGCGTTCGTCGGAGTGATCGCGGTGCCGCTCGGGATCGGGGCCGCCGTCTACCTCCAGGAATACGCCCGCGACACGCGAGCGGCCCGTGCGCTGATCGCGAACATCCGGAACCTCGCAGGCGTCCCGTCGATCGTCTACGGGATCCTCGGCGTCGTGGTCTTCGTTCAGGCCCTCGGGGCGGTGACCGGACCAGAGGTTCACGGGCGCAGCCTCGTCGCCGGCGGTCTCACGTTGAGCGTCCTGGTGATGCCGTTCATCATCATCATCACGATGGAGGCGCTCCGCGCGGTCCCCGGCGGGATCCGCGAGGCCGCGTACGGGGTCGGCGCGACCCGCTGGGAGGTCGTCCGCAGTCATGTGCTCCCGTACGCGGCGCCCGGCGTGTTCACCGGTGCCATCCTGGCGCTCGCCCGCGCCTTCGGGGAGACGGCCCCGCTGCTGCTGGTCGGGGCGGTGACGGGCTACCTCAGCCCGGGGGGGAACTCGGGGTTGCTGGAGACGCTCCGAGGGGCCTATACCACCCTGCCCACGATCATCTACAACTGGGCCCGACAGCCGGGGGAAGAGTGGAAGCCGTTGACCTCGGCGGCGATCGTTGCGCTGCTCGGGGTGATCCTCATCGTCAACCTCGCCGCGATCCTGCTCAGGAACCGATATGAACGGAAGTGGTGATCCCATGGAGGTGTCCGACGTGACACGGGTTCCCGATGTCGGGCAGCCTGGTGAGGATGCAGGCGACCCGGGACCTCGACTGACCGTGCGCCGAGCCGAGCCGCGGGAGCGACCCGAGACCGCGCGCGAGACGATCATCGAGGCCCAGGGTGTATCGGTGGCCTACGGCGGCGTGCCCGCGGTGCGGGACGTCACGATCGAGATCGCCCGCAACGAGATCACCGCCCTGATCGGCCCGTCCGGCTGCGGGAAGACGACGTTCCTGCGGTGCCTCAACCGGATGAACGACCTGATCGAGACGGCCACCGTGGAAGGCACGATCCTGTACCACGGGGTCGACCTCTACGACGAACGGGTCGACCCGGTCGAGGTCCGCCGCCACATCGGCATGGTGTTCCAGAAGCCCAATCCGTTCCCCAAGTCGGTGTACGACAACATCGCCTTCGGGCCGCGGATCGCCGGCTTCAAGGGCAACGTCGACGACCTGGTCGAGGAGTCGTTGCATCGGGCGGCGCTCTGGGACGAGGTGAAGGGCAAGCTGAAGGACTCGGCGATGGCGCTGTCGGGAGGACAGCAGCAGCGGCTCTGCATCGCTCGCGCGATCGCGACCAAGCCCGACGTGATCCTGATGGACGAACCCTGCTCGGCGCTCGATCCCATCGCGACGGCCAAGATCGAGGACCTGATGCGCGATCTGGTCTCGGAGTACACGATCGTGATCGTCACCCACAACATGCAGCAGGCGGCCCGCGTGTCGGATCGGACCGCGTTCTTCACGGTCGACGTGGCCGACGACGGCCATCGGACCGGTCACATCGTCGAGTTCGATCGGACCGAGTCGATCTTCACCAACCCGTCGGATCCCCGGACGGAGGACTACGTCACGGGGAGGTTCGGATGAGCCGAGAGCACTTCCACGAGCAGCTCGAGCGGGTCGAGCTGCAGCTGCTGTCGATGGGGGAGCTGGCCTCCACCGCGGTGCAGCGATCGGTCGAGGCGCTGGTCGAGCACGACGACGAGAAGGCGCAACGGGTGATCGACGAGGACGACCCGATCGACGCGCTCTACCTCCAGATCGATCACGACATCCTGGAGATGCTCGCGCTCCAGTCGCCGGTCGCCACGCAGCTCCGGCTGGTCTCGACGATCCTCCACAGCTGCCTGCACCTCGAGCGGATCGGCGACCAAGCGGTGAACATCGCGAAGCTCTACCTCGCGACCAAGGATCTGCCGCCGAGCCGCGGGCTGCTCCAACAGCTGGACGAGATGGGCTCCCACGTCGTGGCGATGATCCGCACGGTGATGGAGGCGTTCCGCGATCGGGACCTGGAGCTCTGCCTGAAGCTGCCCAAGATGGACGACCCGGTCGACCGGCTGAACCGGGCGACGCATCTCGAAGCGCTGAAGCTCGCGGACGATCCGAGAGGGCTCGATTGGGGGCTCCACATGAACCTGGCCGCCCGGGCTCTCGAGCGGGTCGGTGACAACGCGGTCGACATCGCGGAGCAGGTCGGTTTCCTGATCACCGGCGAGTTCCGGGAGTTCACCGACGCATCCCACGAGGTCTCGGACGCGGGGGCACCGTGAACGAGGACGGCGCCACCAGGATCCTCGTGGTGGAGGACGAGGAGTCGCTGGCGGACACGCTGCGCTACAACCTCGAACGGGAGGGGTTCCTCGTCTCCGTCGCCGGCGACGGGCGACGGGCCCTGGAACGGTTCGCGGCCGAGCAGCCGTCGCTCGTGATCCTCGACCTCATGCTGCCGGAGATGTCCGGCCTCGACGTGTGCCGCCAGATCCGTCAGGTGTCCGACGTTCCGATCGTGATGGTCACCGCGAAGGACTCCGAGGCGGACAAGGTGACCGGTCTCGAGCTGGGGGCCGACGACTACGTCACCAAGCCGTTCTCCGTGCGCGAACTGGTCTCGCGGGTGCGCGCCCACCTCCGTCGGGCCGGGATGAAGGGTCGCGAGGTGGCCGAGGACGTCCTCGGCGCCGGCCCGATCCGGATGGACGTGGGGCGGCACGAGGTCCACGTCGACGGCGCTTTGGTGGAGTTCACCCCGAAGGAGTTCGATCTGTTGGAGACGCTGCTGCGCCGCCCGGGGCGGCTGCTGACGCGCGACTTCCTGATCTCGGAGATCTGGGGCTCGGACTACTTCGGCGACACGAAGACCCTCGACGTGCACGTGAAGCGGATCCGGAAGAAGGTCGAACGGGACCCCCACCAGCCGAGGCACCTCGTCACGGTGCGAGGGCTCGGATACAAGTTCGTCGGGTAGGCATCGCCCATGTGGCGACGGGTGCGGGCCGCCGAGGACCGAACCCCGGGGGAGCAACGGGGTACCATCGTCCCTCCGATGTCCGACGCCTTCCCCCGGACCGAGCGGTACCTCAACCGGGAGCTCTCCTGGCTCGAGTTCAACGCGCGGGTCCTGGCTATCGCGGAGGATCGATCGCAGCGGCTCCTGGAACGGGTCAAGTTCCTGTCGATCTTCGGTTCGAACCTCGACGAGTTCTTCCAGGTCCGGGTGGCGGGGCTCCAGGAGCAGCGCGAGGCCGGGGTGGTCACGGCCGCGCCCGACGGGATGACGCCGGAGCAACAGCTCGCCGCGATCCGGGTGCGGGTTCGCGAGCTCTCCTCGCGCGTCGACGTCCTCTGGCGAGACGACCTTCTGGGTGCGCTCGAGAAGGAGCGCATCTGGGTGGTCGGCTGGGCGGGGCTGGACGACGAGGAGCGGGAGCACCTCGCCTCCCTGTTCCGGGAGCGGATCTTCCCGGTGCTGACGCCGCTGTCGGTCGATCCGGCACACCCGTTCCCGTACGTGTCCTCGCTGTCGTTGAACCTCGCCGCGCTCGTCCGTGATCCGTCGACGGGCGAGCGTCGCTTCGCGAGGGTGAAGGTCCCCCCGCTCCTGCCTCGATTCCTGGCGCTCCCGGATGGGGAGCGGTTCGTTCCGATCGAGCAGGTGATCGCGGCGCATCTGGACCTGCTCTTCCCGGGGATGGAGATCGTCGATCACTGCGTGTTCCGACTGACACGGGACGCCGACTTCGAGCTCGAGGAGGACGAGGGCGGGGACCTGCTGGAGGCGATCGAGTCGGTCCTGCGGCGGCGGCTCCGCGGCGCCACGCCGGTGCGGCTGGAGCTCGATCAGCGCGCCTCGGAGGAGATCCGCGCGCTCCTGCTCCGCGAGCTCGCGCTGCTGCCGGAGGACGTGTACCCGGTCGAGGGGCTGCTCGATCCCTCCGCGGCATGGTTCTTCGCCGAGCTGGACCGGCCCGACCTGAAGGATCCTCCGTGGACCCCGACGACGCAGCCTCGGCTCGGTCCGTCGGTCGATCTGTTCCGCGTGGTCTCGCGCGGCGACGTCCTCCTCCACCACCCCTACGACTCCTTCGAGACCTCGGTCGAGGCGTTCATCGAGCAGGCAGCGACCGATCCCACGGTCCTCGCGATCAAGCTCTCCCTCTACCGGACGTCGGCGGAGAGCCCGATCGTGAGCGCGCTGGCCCGTGCCGCCGAAGCCGGCAAGCAGGTCGTGGCGCTCGTCGAGCTGAAAGCACGCTTCGACGAGGCGGCGAACATCGGGCAGGCGAGACGCCTCGAGCAAGCGGGCGCTCACGTCGTGTACGGGATCGTGGGGTTGAAGACCCACGCGAAGGTGTGCCTGGTCGTGCGCCGCGAAGGCGGCGGGATCCGCCGCTACACCCACATCGGTACGGGGAACTACAACCCGACCACGGCCCGCCTGTACGAGGACCTGGGGTTGCTGACGGCCGACCCAGATCTCGGCGCCGACGCGAGCGACCTGTTCAACCTCCTGACCGGGTATAGCCGGCAGCGCCGGTACCGCCGGATGCTCGTCGCGCCGACCACGCTGAAGCCGCGACTCCTCGAGCTCATCAGGACCGAAGCGGAGGCCGGCGACGGATCGATCATGCTGAAGATGAACAGCCTCGGGGACACCGACACGATCGACGCTCTCTACGACGCGTCCGCCGCGGGTGTGCGGATCGACCTGATCGTCCGGGGGATCTGTTGTCTCCGGCCTGGCGTCGCCGGTCTCTCGGACCGCATCCGGGTCAGGTCGATCGTGGGCCGGTACCTCGAGCACTCGCGGATCTTCCGCTTCGGGAGTCCCGAACGCGGGTTCCAACACTTCATCGGGTCCGCCGACCTGATGCCGCGGAACTTGGACCGCCGGGTCGAGGTCACCGCCCCGATCGCCGACGACGGGCTCCGGGCGCGGCTCGACGAGATCCTCCAGGTGTGCCTCGACGACGACGTGCTCGCCTGGGAGCTCGGCGCCGACGGGACCTGGTCGAAGGTCGGGTCACGGGTCGGGGTGAACGCGCAGGAACGGCTCCAGGAGCTTGCGGTCGCACGGGCTCGCGATGCCTGAGGCCTCCTCTGCTCGGATCGGGCTCGTCGCTCCCCGGATCCCGGATCCGGGGTCGATCCCGGTCGGGCCCGAGCGGTTCCGCGAGGGTGCCACCGAGATCGACGTGGCCCGGGCGGCGATCGCCGCGCCGACGATCCGGCTGCTCGAGCAGGATCCGTTGATCCGGCTGGGGAGCGATCCCGAAGCGATCCACGACGCCCGCGTGGCCGTCCGGCGGATCCGCTCGCACCTCCGCACGTTCCGACCCGTGCTCCGACGGGGAGCGACCAGGGACCTCCGGCGGGAGCTGCGGTGGCTCGGTGACGTGCTCGGCGAGGTGCGGGACGCGGAGGTCCTCTCGGGGCGTCTGCGCGGGCGCCTCGCCGGCTCCGCCGGTGAGGCGCCCGACATCGGTCCGCTCCTCCAGGAGCTCGAGACCCGACGCGCGGCGGGACGAAGGGCCCTCCTGTCGGCGATGCGATCGGCCCGCTACGTCGCGGTGCTCGACGAGCTGGCGGCGTGGGCCCGAGAGCCGCGGGGGCGGGACGGTCGGGCCGATCGGCCCGCCCGGCGCGCGCTCGACTTGATGCGCGCGCCCTGGGCCGACCTCGCGGACTCCGTCCGCGAGCTCGCCCCCGTTCCGGCGGACGAGGGTCTCCATCGTGTCCGGATCCGGACGAAGCGGTTCCGCTACGCGGCCGAGGCGCTGATCCCGGTGGCCGGGAGGTCGGCGAGCCGATCCGCGTCGGCCGCCGAACGCCTCCAGGAGGTCCTGGGAGAGCACCAGGACGCCGTGTCGGCGCTGCGGTGGCTCACGGAGCAAGCCAGATCGACGACCGATCCGCGGGTCGCTTTCGATGCCGGGCGGCTGGCCGAGATGGAGTGGACGGCCCGCGCCCACGCCCGCGACGCCTGGCCCGCGCTCTGGAGCTCGCTCGAACGGAGGGACCGGTTCTGGACCTGACCGACGTCGTCCGTGCGGCCGGCGGCGTCGTCGTCCGGGCGGCCGACGGTCGGGCGGAGGTCGTGCTGGTGCACCGCCCCCGGTACGACGACTGGTCCCTGCCCAAGGGGAAACCGCTCGACGGCGAGTCGCCCCAGGACACCGCGCTCCGCGAGGTACTCGAGGAGTCCGGGCTCGTCTGCCGGATCCTCGGCGAGCTCCCGACCACCTCGTACGTGACGTCGGAAGGCACACCGAAGGTGGTGCGCTACTGGGTGATGCGCCCCGTGGGAGACACGGAGCTCGAGCCGACGCGCGAGGTCGACGAGGCGAGATGGCTCCCCGTCGACGAGGCGATCCGGACGTTGTCGAACGGAAGGGACCGGGAGCTCGTCGCCTCGGTCTCGGCGTTGGCCGGCCCCGCGTACCTGCTCCGACACGCGAAGGCCGGGAACCGGTCGGCCTGGCCCGGCGACGATCGACAACGTCCGCTCTCGAGAGCCGGTCGTCGCCAGGCGAAGGGCCTCGTCCGGTGGTTCGCCGACCGACCGATCGACCGCATCCTGAGCAGCCCGGCCGTCCGCTGCGTGGAGAGCGTTCAACCGCTCGCCGAGCGCCGGGGCGTCGAGGTCGAGCTCCGCGAGGAGCTCGCGGAGGGCGCGGCGCTCTCGGGACTCCTGGGGCTCCTCGACGACCTGGCCTCCGCTCACGCCGTCCTCTGTGCCCACGGCGACCTGATCCCCGCCCTCGTGGAGGAGGCCGAGCGCTCGGGCGCCGCGATCGATCCCGCCGGCAGATGGAAGAAGGGCTCGATCTGGATCATGGAGCGCGATGCCGGGGTGTTCGTCCGGGCGCGCTACGTCCCGCCGCCGGAGGCGGAGCCGACGGCGCCGGCCAGGCGGCAGGCCTGGCGTCAGGAGCGGCGCTGACGATGTGCCGGTCGGTCAGGGTCCTGTGCGTGGCCGGCGATCCGGAGAGCCTCCGGGCCCTCCGGATGGCGGCCACGGCGGCCGAATGGGAACTCACCCAGGGGGCGACGAACCAGACCGATGCGCTCGGGCTGGTCGACGCCGAGCGACCCCACGCGCTCGTCGCGTTCGGGGACTGGGCGGCGCTGGTGGCGCTGGTGCGGGAGCGCTTCCCGGCGATGCGGATCGTCACGGACCGGCCGGCCGACGGCTCGGACGCCGTGGCCTCGTCCCTCGATCAGGTGCGAGACCTTCTCCGAGCGAGCCGTCGGCCGGCCGGACCCGTTCGCTAGGTCGCCGGGGTCAACCGCCCCAGGGGCCCCACCCGTAGGTCCGCACCATGCGCATCGTCACCATGATGTTCGCCCGAGCGTTGAAGACCGACCAGTCGCGGAACCCGTACTCCGCGGCACGCCCCGGCCAGTACCTGACGAGGTGCTGGTAGATGCCGGCCGCCTTCCCGAACGCGTTGTAGGCGGTCGGACGGAAGCGCGACTCGCGCCACGCGATGTAGATCGCCTTGTTGGCGTCCAATCCGTAATGCGAAGCAGCGCAACGGATGAGGCGCTTCACGTGCCAAGCGCCTTCGCGCCAGTCGATCGGGCACACGCGCCAGGTGATCGTCCGGCTGGTGCTCAGGGGGGTGACGGGAGATGGGCGATCCCGCTGGATCGCGGCATCGCTCGGCGCCGCCAGGAAGCTCAGGAGCAGCGCGCCCAGGAGGGCGGTCACTACCAGCGCCGCTGGCCATCCGCGGCGCCGTTGGATCGTGGTGGTCATCGGTCGGTTCACCCACGCGGTGGACGCGACTGGCGGTCCCGTCCCCGAACCCGGCGTCATCGCGCCCCGGCCCGGTCTCCGCGCTCGGTCGTGGGTGTGAACATCACCTCCTGGTGTCGTCCGCTCACGTGTGACCAAAACGTCGGCTCCGGGCCGGGTCGCCCCCACCCACGCACGCGCGCACGCCAGCACACCCTGGGAAGGTGGGAAGCGCGCGTCGTGCGCAGGAGGAC